>Ga0105044_10015881_pt1 | contig 10175 bp, 9 predicted proteins | sample MAT01_FD_78092 | JGI IMG/M metagenome (GOLD analysis project Ga0105044, IMG submission 78092) | Freshwater microbial communities from Lake Fryxell liftoff mats and glacier meltwater in Antarctica - MAT-01 | ecosystem: Environmental > Aquatic > Freshwater > Ice > Liftoff microbial mat | place...
ATAAATCCCCCATCATTGGGAGGTAGAGTGGGGCAGATGTCAACATTTTATTTGTTAGTTACTTTTCTAATTAGTAGTGCGGGTTTTTTTCTGAGCGCTTGGATTGTGATCCCGGCGCCGATTTTTTCTCTATTGGTCTTATCTGTAGGAACACCAGAAGTTAGCCCTTGGTTATGGGGAATAAATTTGCTGGGTGGTTTGTTGTCTATGGGTTGGCTTTTGATCAAAGGCTCAATTCCCAATTTAATTAATAGTTCAATTAATAACTCGATCGCTATCCTTGCCTTGAGTTTAAGTATTTTCGGATTGGCTTTCAGTCTGCTGCCGATCGCACAATTACCCGGTACAGTTCAAAAAGCAGAAGCGGAGATGGCTCGGAAAATTTCCCCAGATTATAGGGCTGCTATTCCCCCCCAAATCCAAAAGCTCCTTCGTCCTCATCCTTTTTTTGCCCTGGATGCGTGGCGAGGAATTAAGAGAATTGATAGTAAACCGATTCGTTACACCGCAGGCATACCTATCCCAACTCCGGCGGGGGTTTCCCTTTCCCTAGACCTTTACCGTCCATCCCAAGAGGGGATTTATCCAGCGATCGTGGTCATTCATGGCGGTGCTTGGCGGGAGGGAAGTCCGCAGGATAATGGGGAATTTAGTCGCTACATGGCAGCCCAGGGCTATGCTGTGTGGGCTATTACCTACCGTTATGCTCCAGCCCATAGATTCCCAATTCAACTCCAAGATGTGCGGACGGCTCTAGAATTTATCCAACAGCGGGGTGGAGATTATGAGACTGATGTGGAGCGGATAGCGATCCTAGGTCGATCGGCCGGCGCACAGTTAGCAATGTTGGCAGCCTACAGTCCAGAGTTTGCCACAGGTTCCCCAATTCCAGCCATCAAAGCAGTAGTTAATTATTATGGGCCTGTTGATCTAGAGGCGGGCTATTATGATCTGCCGAATCCTGACCCCATTGATAGCCGGGCGGTGCTGTTGGATCTCTTGGGTGGGACTCCTGAAGAAGTGGGTGAGCTTTACCGGGCTGCTTCACCAATTAATTTTGTGAAGGGGACTACTAACTATAATTCTAGTAATAATTCTGGTAGTAATTTTGGGGCTGGCGATCGATCCCTACCCCCTTCTCTATTAATCTATGGCGGCAAAGACCATATAGTCATGGCAAAATTTGGGCAAGCTCTCGCCGACCGAATCAAAGCTAGGGGCGATCGAGCCGTATTCCTAAAAATCCCTTGGGCCGATCACGCCTTCGACGCAGTGTTTTCCGGTATCAGTAATCAACTCGCCCTCTACTACACCGAAAGGTTTCTTGCCATTTATCTCCACAAGCCCCAAGAATTCCCACAAAATCAATCCCGTGCATCTTCTAGGTATTGAAGTGACAGGAAAATCTACAAAAAAATCCATAGAAAAAACCCAGTCTACCTAAGACTGAGCCTCACAATTTTTTGATGCTTTGCAGTAAACAAGAAAATTAATCTTGATCAAAACTGCACAGATTGATTATTCAGCAGTGGCTAGCTCGGTATTGCCTTGGTTACGCTTGCGGGTGAGGGAGTTGAAGACCATCTGCCCGATCGCCTTAATTAGATTCCCTTCTAGCTCCATAAACATTTTCATATTCATCCCAAAGGCCTCATTAGCTTCATCGACGATGCGATCGGCTGTAGCTTCATCAATGGGCAGATCATCCATGGCTTGACGGTAAGTGGTCTTAAAAGCCTTCTCATCGGCAATATCAGCAAACTCATAAAAAGCTGTGCCTTCTCCTTCTGCCAAGTTCATAGCTCTTTGAGCGATCCCCTTGAGGATTTGTCCCCCAGAAAGGTCTCCTAGGTAACGGGTGTAGGAATGGGCTACCAATAGTTCAGGAGCCGTGGTGGAAACTTCCTTGATCCGAGCAATATAATTCTTGGCAGCCTGAGAAGGAGCAACCTGTTCTTGCCAGTTAGCCCCGTAGTAGTAGTGCAAATCTTGCTCCAGACTTAGTTTCCGGTTTAACTGAGGGAAGTAAATTTTGCTAACAATGGGGTGCTGGCGTTGCTTTTCCATTTCTTCTTCCATGGCTGCATAGACAAAATAGAGATTGGCAACTAGTTTACGATAGGATTTTTTTTCGACTACACCCTTGAGAAAACACCGTACAAACCCTACGTTTTCTGCCATGGAGTGAGACTTTTTCGTTCCTTCCCGGAGCTTGGTGGCGAGATTGCTACTCATAATAAATTTCTGTCCTAATCAGGTTTCTATGTGTATCTTTTCTTAATTACAGATTTATAACCATCTAATTTTTTTAGATTAAACCGATTTACTGATAATTTGTGTTAAGACTTATTACAGGCTAAAAATTATGAAGTTGCTATTGAAGTGTGCATAGGGTTTGATTGAAGATGATTAGAGAGTTTTAGGGGGGCGATCGATCCTTGCCAACCTCTACAAGATTCTTTATATTTTGCCTGCAACATTTCTCATTTACAAATCAAGGATACATTGAAGTGATTCTGCCCTAAAAAGCTAGGAAAAAGCTAAAGGATAGGGCTTAATTCTCAAATCTCCAGTAATATACTGGTTAAGGCAATGATTACCTAGAGCAATGAATCTTAAAGGAAAATATCTATGAGCACTTCAGACCGCAAATCCTCAAATCGACTCCTCATCCTAGGGGGGCTGGGCGTATCGCTGGCAGTGGCAATTTTTGTCTCTCCCTTTGCGAGTTCCAACCCTGATGGCTTAGATCGGGTGTCTGAGGATCTCGGCTTTGTCGAAAAAGCTGCCCCAGATGATCAGGTATTAGCAAATAAATTACCCTTTGCTAGTATTTTTGAAGAGTATAGTTTCCGGGGTGTACCAGAGCCGATCGCTACCCCTGTGGCTGGTTTACTGGGAACCCTAGCTACCTTTGGCTTGGCTTGGGGTCTGGGCAAGCTGATTGTCAAAAATGACAGCAATTTTCCCGATGCTGATGACTATGATGGTGAACATCCAAGCCAAAACTTAGAAAGTCCTAGCTCTGGGGCAGAGGGTAATTTACCACCCCATGAACAAGATATTTAATCTGAAAATTATTAGCTTGAGAGCATTAACGATTACGGAATATCAAACAGCACCATGCAGTATCGTAGATTTGGTCGGACAGAGTTACAGATGCCGATATTTTCCTGTGGGGGGATGCGATATCAGTACAAATGGCAGGATGTCCCAGAGACGGAGATTCCCCTAGATGGTCAGGCAAACTTGGAAGCCACGATCAAGCGATCGCTAGAACTAGGGATCAATCACATTGAAACTGCTAGAGGTTATGGAACTTCGGAGATGCAGTTAGGAAAAATTCTGCCGACCCTGCCACGTCCAGAAATGATTATCCAGACAAAGGTTTCTCCTTCCCCTGATGTGGGAAAATTTCGCCAAGACTTTGATACTTCCCTTGGCTACCTATGCCTTGACTATATTGATCTGTTGTCAATTCACGGGATTAATACCTTAGAAATATTGGAGGAGACGCTCCGCCCCGGTGGTTGTCTAGATGAAGCAAAAAAACTCCAGCAGGAAGGGAAAATCCGGTTTATTGGGTTCTCTACCCATGCGCCCCTAGAGGTGATTTTGGAGACGATCGAGACCAATCAATTTGATTATGTCAATCTCCACTGGTACTACATCAATCAAGCCAACTGGGAGGCGATCGCTGCTGCCAACCGTCTAGATATGGGCGTATTCATCATTAGCCCCTCCAACAAGGGCGGAATGCTCTACAAACCATCCCCAAAACTCATAGATATTTGTCAGCCCCTCAGCCCCCTAGTGTTTAATGACCTCTTCTGCCTCAGTCATCCCCAAGTCCACACCCTCAGCATCGGTGCTGCCACCCCCGAAGATTTTGATGAACATCTAAAAACTCTCAACTACCTAGACCAAGCCCCCACTACCTTGGCGCCAATTATCAAAAACTGGGAACAAACCGCCATTGCTGCCCTAGGAGAAGATTGGTACAAAACTTGGCAGGTCGGCTTACCAAAAATGCAAGAGATACCCACTGGGATGAATATTTCTGTGATTTTATGGTTGAGAAACCTTGCTGTCGCCTATGATATGTGGGAGTATGCCAAAATGCGATACAATCTTTTAACCAATGGTGGTCACTGGTTTCCCGGTAGTAACGCCGCTCAGGTCAGGGAATTGGATCTACAGAGCTGTTTATCTCAGAGTCCTCATGCTGAAAAGATTCCACAAATCTTGGCAGAAGCTCATGATTTATTGGCAGGGTCTTCTGTAAAACGCCTTTCTCAAAGTTAGTTCTCTTGCAACGTAAATTTTTAAGTTAATCCCTTTAATCTAGAGCAAAATCTATGATTGTTTGCCCTAATTGCAGCCACCCCAATCCCGAAGGTGCAACCCAGTGCGAAGCCTGTTTTACTCCCCTGCCCATTGCCACTAGTTGTCCGAACTGTGGAGCGGCGGTACAAACTGATGCTACTTTTTGTGGTCAGTGTGGGTTTAATCTAAAATCTAGCGCTGATATAGGGGGAGACCCACCCGCCTCTAGTCTGATCCCAAATGTGCCAGAATTAGTGACTCCAGACCCATTAATTGCCTTTGAGCCAGCTAGTGGTGGATTACCTCAAGGGGGATTGCCTATTGAACCTGTTGAGCCTATTAAATCTATTGAACAATCTATTGAACAATCTATTGAACAATCTATTGAGCAGCCGCCAGAGTCAACACCAGCAGTGGCTACTCCAAATCTGGAATCAGATCCATTAACTTCGCCAATCACGCCGATTATTCCCCTGCCTGACCCTAGCAACAAAACTCAACTTCAAGTCCAAGGGGCTAGCTTGATGCATGTCCAAACAAGTACCCAGATAGATCTGCCAAACTTAACAGTTATTCATCTAGGGAAACCCAATAATCAAGTGCCTCCAGATATTGATGTGTCTGGTTTTCCAGAGTCAGAGATTGTTTCTAGAATTCATGCAGATATCAGAGTAGAAGCGGGAATTTATTATCTAGAGGATATGGGGAGTTCTAATGGGACTTACGTTAACCACAATCCTTTGCCTCCCGGTAATCGATATCGGCTGCGGGCGGGCGATCGCATTAGTCTGGGCAAAGGCGACAAACTCACCTTTCTATTTCAACTTGCCTGAGCTATAATCACTATTTCATAATCACCATTATTAAAAAAATTGCGGCGATATACAACAATTATTAAAATCACCCACTGCGATCGCCATAATTAAACCCAGTTAAACCTAGTTAAAGCCCAGTCAGAAAAATTTATCATCCTATCGTATCGCCTACAATTAGCACAAATAAGCCCTTTAAGCCCTAAAATCATTCTCTAGCAGTTAAATTGATCCACGAATGGCAGACCCTTGATTACCATCACCTTATTACATCCATTACAGTCGGTTCCGGTACAAAATTGGACTTTTGGACCCCAGTCAGTTATTCGTATTGGTCGCTCTACTGATAACGAAGTTATTCTCTACAGTGCTGTTGTATCCCGACACCATGTAGAGCTACAGTTTAATGGCTCTGAGTGGGAGATTATTAATCTGGGGGCAAACGGAACTTATATAGATGGGAAGAGGATTCTCCAAATGGCAGTTGATGATGGCATGATCATCCGTCTGGCTAGCTCTGGTCCAAAGATTCAAATTCGCTTGGGCAGTGGTGATCCAATGATCAAGCAGGGAGTTGCCGAGGTGAAGCGATCGACCCCCACCAATAGCGATATAAATAAAGAAATTAATCAAGATACTTACATCGATCCATAATTCTCTAAGCGATAATTTCCTGTAAGATTTTCCAAATAATTTTCCAAGTAATTTTTAGCCTATTTCTATACCTAGAGACTTTAAGGGAAATAGGGAAATAATTAAAAACCGTGGCAGAGTGCTTTGAGGACTGCTGTACACGGTTATTTTTAGAGCTTATTTAGCTTATTTAATTTTTGAGGTTTTTACTTGAGGTTTCTAGTGGAACCGGGCAGAGTCGAACTGCCGTCCGCCTTGGGTATTTACCTACCGTTCTTTCACAGGTTTAGCTGTTTTGATCCGCACAGCGGGAACCGTCCATTATCCCGGACGATGGGATGCTTTGGTGGTTTTCTTAGCTAGGCGATCGACCAAAGGCAATTACCTAGAGCATCCGTTGGGGGTTTGTCTTTAGCTCTTAACGGAGTCAAACTAGAGACGCTCGGACCTGTATTAGAGGTTCTTAGGCAACAGCGGCTGCTTTACGAGCAAAAGGAACGATGTTGTTCGCATTTACATTTTGTTTGAACCTTTGATTGACGAGAGGAGGCTCACTCTCGACCTGCACAGCACGGATTTCGCCAAAACGTCGAAACCTTTACGGTCCCATGTTTATTTTTTGATTATAGCGCAATTCCTAGAAGTCTGCACAGGAATGTTTTTTAGAATATATTAGGACTAATTAATTAACTAGCCATGACTAGGAGTGAACCATTAAATATTGACCATTGCCGTTATATTCCCCATCACAACTGGCAAAGTTGGCAACAAACCACAGCAAATAAAACCGCCAAATCCGGCGAAACTTGGCATAATCCATTCCATAATCTAAATTCTTGACGATCGCCTGAGAATCATCAAAATTCTGGAGCCAATTAGCAATGGTTTTTGAGTAATTAATTCCATTTAAATACCATTTTTCTATAGTTCTCAGGTCTTTGTTGTGGCTGGGAATGGCATCATAATTCCAGAATCGACCATGGGGAAAGATATATTTGTGGGTGAAAACGCTGGATATGTTGTTGGGAGTGCGGACGGTGATGATATGAATAAAAACCCGTCCCTGATCTGTGAGGAAAGAGGCTAGTTTCTGGAAAGCATTAGTTAAATTCCCTATATGAGAGAAAACGCCAATCGAGAGAATTTTATCGAACTTTTCTGTAAACTGAGCATCATTCAAATCTCCTTCGTAGAGAGTAAATCGCCCGGAACTGAGATAGCTTTCTGAGTCTTGCATTTTCTGGCGCATATACTCACACTGATGGTGGCTCAAGTTTATGCCCGTGAACCTGACTTTGGGGAATTTTGCCAAAATATAATTTGCCACACTGCCCCAACCACAACCGAAATCTAGAATATTATCACCATCTTGAATCTCTAGTTTGGCAATCACCTCATCCAACATCTGTTTTTGGGATTCCTCAAGGTTAGCCGCTCCTTTTTCCCATAAGCCCATACTGTATTTGGGATAGACCAGCTTGCTTTCCCCCAGCATTGGGTTCAACATATCTTGGGGCAGGTCATACTGAATTTTCATCAAATCCCGTGAACCGGGAGCCGTGTGATCTGTCTCCGTTAGTACCCATTCGTAGGGAGCAAGAAGGGAGGGAAAGTACTGAAAAAAGATGGGCATACAGGTATCAAAGAGTCCTCGCAATACTTGATCTGGGAGTTCTAAACCGTTGATATAAGCCTCCGCTAGAGCCATTTGAGCAGTATTCACAGCACTGACAGCAAGGCGGGTCGCTCCGTAGGCGATCGGGGTTTTGGTATGCACATTTCCCACCAGAGGAATATGGTTTTCGAGGTCTGGAAAGTTTGTGAAGAAGTTCATGGTTATATTGATGATTGAATTAATAGGTCCAGATAGCGGTATAGATAGCTGTATAGATGGTTGTATTGACTTTGTAGTTTATGTTGTTTTCTTAAAGATGCTGCCATTCTAGCCTAGGAAAATTAAGTTGCGTAAAATTACGTAAGAATTCAGGTTAACTATTGTAACTTTCTCAACGCTCTTAACGCTTTATTGTTATGACAATGACTGTTATGACAATGGCTATATTTCTCTTTTTTTCTGATCCAGAAAGATATAATTAACTAAAAATACAAAGAAATACAAAATTAAACTATGGAAAATAGTTTGTATGAAACGGATTTTTATCAATGGACAGTTGAGCAGTCTCAGTTTTTGGAGTTGAGAAAGTTTGGGGAGCTAGATTTAGTAAATTTAGTTGAGGAGATTGAATCTTTGGGGAGACAAGAACGGGCTGAATTAGAAAACCGTCTGGCTATTTTGCTAGGGCATTTGCTTAAATGGGAGTTACAGCCGGGTTTGCGGGGTAAAAGTTGGCGGTTGACTATCAAGGAACAGAGGTTACAAATTCAAAAGCTGATCCGTAAAAACCCAAGTTTAAAACCTTATTTATCGGCAGCGATCGCTGATGGCTTTGAGTTAGCCTTAGTTTTGGCAGAAAAAGAAACTCCCCTTGAATCTCAAGATTTACCCCAAGAATGTCCTTATACAATTGAGCAGACATTTGATCCGAATTTTCCTATAGGTATGGAGGCTTAAATTATGTCGATCGCCCTACAAACTGACTCAAATAACAATCCAAATAACAGTTATTTGTACGATCGAGACCAGTATCTCTGGCGGTTGGAGGCGATCGCTCATCTTCAGGCTAGAGATTTTCAAAATTTGGATGTGGAGCATTTATTAGAGGAGATAGAAATTTTGGCGGGGCGAGACCGGGCAGAAGTAGAAAGTCGTTTAGGGGTGTTGTTAGCGCATTTGTTAAAGCGGATTTATGTAAATAATACCTACGATCATCGAGGCTGGGAAATAACTATTCGGGAGCAACGCCGCCAACTGAGAATTACCCTCCAGCAATCTCCTAGTTTAAGAAAATATTTTGAACAGGTGTTTGATCGAGCATGGCAAGATGCCCTAATGGAAGTCCGAGAAGATTATCCTAATTACCAGTTGCCTGATACATGGCAGTTTAATCATGAGATTGATCAGCTACTAACAGATAAATTCTGGACAAGCTCTGCCGATGAGCGATCGTGAGTAGACAAAAATTCGCCAAGCGATCGTGATAAATGATCTTAATTGTAGTGATAACTTTTTATAATTAAGGGATGTACCTTAATTCTTAGAAAAATTTCAAGCTTCTCAGCTATAGGAGTCAACTTTGAATACAGAATCTGACGAGTATAACCTTGATTTAGACTATCGCCGTGATGGAAATATTTTCACTAGCCTTATTGAACAAATCGAGGTTGAAAACTTTATTTTTATGGAAGCTAATCATGGAATAGAAATCATGATGATTCAAGAAGTATTGAATACTCTCTATGCAATAGCTTCGGAATATGCTTGGCTATTGAACGACCATGAGATTGCTGATCTGAATAAAGCAAACAAAATAGTATTTTCAGCACTGCATAAGAACTTGATTGCACTTCATACAAGTCTCAAACTTACTAAAATTGGGTTATATGGGCCTGCACGCTCTATACTGAGACACGTCTATGAAGCATTACTAATTGCAAAATTTTGCTCTGTTAGTCATAATACAGACTTATATGAAAAGTGGAAAAATGGTAAGGAAGTATATCTTTCAAAAAACGTCCTAAAAAAAATCATTCACCCGGATACAGAGGCTTTCAAAGAGTTCTGGTCTTGGATGTCAGAATACTCACATGCTTTAATTTATGCACAGCAAGTAGCAGTCAATATCAAAAATTTTCCTCTACATGAGATTTCTTTAAATCTAGTTTTTCTTCGCACGTTAATCGATTGCCAGTACCATCTCCTAAGTAGACATTTCATAACATCATCAATGCAGTACTACACTAAATACTATGGTAAGGAAACTGATCCAGTACCCGCCATGAAGAAGAAAATGAACGAGCTTCTCAAAAAATCTCGTGCAACTTTGATTAAGGAACCAAAGGAAATTATTAAAAATTATAGAGCTACTTGGAAGCTTTCTGAATGAGCTAGTAGATGGCTTTTAAACTTTAGTAAGAAAAGTATCTAATGTTATGTTATCTATTCTAGGGGTATCCTAAAACCTAAATTGCTAACCATGAACTGATGAGAGGAATTTAATTGCCTAAGAAAAAGGTTGATGGAAATTATTTGTACGATCGAGACCAATACCTCTAGCGGCTGGGGGCGATCGCTCATCATTAGGCTGGATACATCAGAAGCAAGGACAATCTATACAATTTACAAAATTTTTAGCTTTGAGTTTCCCCTAGTGTCTACTATAATCAGATTCAGCTAGGGGTGTCCGATTATCGGGCTGAGAAAAAACCCTAAGAACCTGAGACTGGGTAATACCAGCGGAGGGAAGCTATTAATTTGAGGAACCTAAATATATGCGTACAGAATGG
>Ga0105044_10015882_pt1 | contig 10175 bp, 6 predicted proteins | sample MAT01_FD_78092 | JGI IMG/M metagenome (GOLD analysis project Ga0105044, IMG submission 78092) | Freshwater microbial communities from Lake Fryxell liftoff mats and glacier meltwater in Antarctica - MAT-01 | ecosystem: Environmental > Aquatic > Freshwater > Ice > Liftoff microbial mat | place...
CATCGTGCCCCATATGCAGCAACTTAAGCAAATCGAACCTGCTTGATCTCTCTTATGCCCTGGTCGTCAGGGGTTGAAAACCCCTGCCTTGCCTTTTGCGGGACTGAAAGTCCCGCTGAAACAGTCTTTTGGGGCGTGTGTGGGCGGGGTTTTCAACCTCGCAAGACGGGAGACAGGGACTTTCAGTCCCTGGCGCAAGCGCTTTTGCCGCATCTTTGGCCCAGAATGAGCACAAAATCCTTAAGTTGGTGTATATGGGGCACGATACATCGTGCCCTTCTTCGCATATCAAGCAAAGGACACCCAATTTGAACGACCTGCGACACGGTGGCATCGCCATCCTCGATTACGGCTCCCAATACACCCAGTTGATCGCCCGTCGCGTGCGCGAACTGGGCGTCTATGCCGAAGTCTTCGCCCATGATGCCACGCCCGACCATCTCAATCAGCACGCGCCAATGGGCTATATCCTCTCTGGCGGCCCCAACAGCATCTATGAGGCCCACGCGCCCCAGATGCCCGCCCATCTGCTCACGACGCGCAAGCCGATTCTAGGCGTGTGCTATGGGATGCAGGCCCTCACGCACGCCCTCGGTGGACAGGTCAGCCCCTCCAGCAAGCGCGAATACGGCGAGGCGACTATCACGCACCCCGCTCACAGCCCGCTCTTCGACAATCTCGCGCCGGAGATGACGGTGTGGATGTCGCATGGGGATCGCATTGAGGCGCTGCCGGAGAATTTTATCTCGCTGGCCGAGTCGCACAACTCGCCCTATGCCGCGATGGGCGATGTCGAGCGCGGCTATTACGGTGTGCAGTTCCATCCCGAAGTGCAGCACACGCCGCTTGGCATGGAGGTGTATCGCAATTTCGTCTTCCGCATCTGCCATTGCGAGGCCCGTTGGACGCCGCAAACCTTCATTGAGAGCATGATTCCATCATTGCAGGTGACAATCGGCGGCGAAAAAGTCCTGCTCGGTCTCAGCGGCGGCGTCGATAGCGCTGTCGCCGGAGCACTGCTGCATCGTGCCATTGGCGATCAATTGGTGTGCATCTTCGTCAACACCGGGATGCTGCGCCAGGATGAAGCACAGCAGGTACTCGATGTCTTCCGCGACGAGCAGGGCATGAACGTCGTCTATCACGATGCGACAGAGATGTTTTTGGAAGAATTACGCGGCATCACCGAACCCGAAGCCAAACGCAAACTCATCGGCAAATTGTTCATCGACGTGTTCAAGCATGAGGCCGAAAAATTGCAGGGCGTCACCTTTCTCGCTCAGGGGACGATCTACCCCGATGTGATCGAGAGTGCGGCCAACAGCAAAACGTCAAAAGTCATCAAGAGTCATCACAACGTCGGCGGCCTGCCGCAGCAGTTGGGCTTTACGCTGGTCGAACCGCTGCGCGATTTGTTCAAGGACGAGGTGCGTAAAGTTGGATTGGCGCTCGGCCTGCCGGATCATATCATCTGGCGGCAGCCGTTCCCCGGCCCTGGGTTGGCGATTCGCTGTCTGGGCGATCTCACCTTTGAGCGGCTGGAAAAGCTGCGCCATGCCGATGCGATTTTCATTGACGAACTGCGTATGGCGGGCCTGCTGGTGGGCGATACAGCGCAGGCGTTCGCGGTGCTGCTGCCCGTCAAAGCGGTGGGCGTCATGGGCGACAACCGCACCTATGAGGAGGTCATCGTGCTGCGGGCCGTCGTCACCGATGATTTTATGACGGCGGATTGGGCGCGTCTGCCCTTTGATCTGCTGGCCCGCGTCAGCCGCCGCATTGTCAACGAGGTGCGCGGCGTCAACCGCGTGGCCTACGATATCACGAGCAAGCCCCCCGGCACGATTGAATGGGAGTAAACCCCTCCCTGATCGTTAGGAATAAGGGATGTTGTCGTAGGGACACGGCACGCCGTGTCCACACATTCGGACAAGGCGGGCCTTGTCCCTACAGGTGCATCCTGTAACGATTGCGGGTCACAGAAGTGTTTTTGTAGGGGTTTGGCGTGCCAAACCCATTGTTTTGCGCCCAAAACATCTTAGCTTAATGCCTATGCACCACGCTACGCCCTACTCCAATGTCTCGCGGGCCTCGGCAAACACCGCCTTGATCGTCTCACGATCCGGCGCAAACAGCAGGCCCGCGCTCACCTCAAACGCGATTTCATCCGGGATCAGGCTCACGCTAAACGGACGCGGGCGCTGCTGCGGCTTGTCCAGGCGGCGCAGGGCGAAGCGCTCCCACTGTGCCAACTCTTCAAACACGCTTTTGGCGCTCTGGCCCTCCTCACCCAGTGAGGAGGGTACGGGTGGGGTCGGATCAGAGCTTTGAAGCGGCTGTGTCCAATTGGGCGGGCGCTCCCCCCATACGACAGTCGGCAGCGCATAATACGTCTGGCGAATCTCGTTGATGCTCATGACCTGCTGCGCCGCCTGAATCTCAGCGAGACGGGCCTGCACATCCGTCGGGCGGATGTCCTCAAACGCGGCCACATGCTCACCGGGATAGAAGGGCAAAAGCTCCTGCGTGATCTTCTGCGCGATCCGCACCAGTTTGGGATAGAGCGTGTGCTGGATGAACATGCGCTCGGCCACCTTTGCGTTGGCTTCGGTGGCGTTCTCGCTGACGAGGCCCGCCGGAATGCCGAAGATGTTGAGAATCTCCTCGCGCTGGGCCTTGCGCCCATTGAGAAAATCCAATTCGCTGTGCTGCAAGCCGATGTTCTGCCATGTGACCGCGCCGCCGCGCAAGAAAGCGGTGCGCCGTTTGCCGCTGCCATAGCTGGTGCGCCATTCGTGCTGAATGCGATCAAAATCACTGTCGCTGACAAAATCCTGAATATTGACGATGCCCGCTGGCACGCCGTTGTCCTGGCCGAAGGTGTTGTAATTCCATTGGGCCATTGCGCGATCACTCAGGATCGACAGGCGGCCCGCTTCTAAGGCGGAGAGGCCGTAGTAATCGCTGCCGGGATGCCAGCGCTTGAAATGCACCACTTCTTCGGCCCTGAGCGGGATGCGCTGTCCATCGATCTCATACACATAGCCTTTGACGCCGCGTTGGGCATCGGGCACGATAGAAATGCGATCCGGGCGCAGCACCCACACTTCGGCTGGCAGGCCGCCCGCATCCCCGGCGATGAACCAGTAGGCGTTGCCATACAGCTCCAAAAAGCCGAGCGTCTGTTCCAGCAGTTCAAAGCGGCTCAGGAACGGGTTGGGATGCTCCAGCAGCCGTTCCAGCGGATGATTTTTGATGCTGATGCGCTCCTCGCCCTGCACGCGGAAGACATTCAGCGGCACGAGTGCGCCTGCCTCCACGATACGATTGACGGCGAGATACACGGCGGGCGACTGCTGATACAGGCGGCCATAATTGGCGGCCATCAGCGGATCGAGGGGGGCAGATTCATAATGCACCGCCACCGCGCTGAGATGGGGCGGCGTCGGGCGCAGGGCTTTAATCCAGCGCTGCAACGAGTGAATGGGGGATGACATTGAGCAACCTTTCGAGACATCGTTTCTCGTCAGGCTACCATAGGCGACGCACGAAATGGCGAACATTTGTACGTAAATTTGGTACGATTTTGGAAAGATATAAACCGCAAAGACACGAAGAGCGCAAAGAATGCAGAAAAACACGAACGAAGTCAGCGAAGCTAAGAAGCCGTTTGATAATGGAATTTGTAATCTCAAAACAGGGTCATCATGCTGTTTTTGAGCCATCGTCTTGATCGTAACGCCCTGTTTGGTCTTTTGTAGGGGCGCGATGCATCGCGCCCCTACAAAAGACCATATCAAATTTACGACTTGCACCATTGGTTATATAAACGGTTTCAGAACAAGAAAATCCAATTTTAAGTCCTTCTTAATGTTTTTCTTCGTGCCTTTGCGGTTCAAAACGTAGTTTGGTTAAAAACCTACCCTTGAAAGCGGGTTGGGGTGAGGGGTATTTTTTCTCCGTGTTCTCTGTGGTTCATCGGTTTTGCGTCGTGTTTCTCATGCCCCGTTCAAACCGATTGTCTATAATGCCCCTATTGAGAGACGCGAATCCCTGGGGTGAGACTATGGCCTTACATATTGATGGAGCATGGTTCAAAGACGAATTGGGGCGCGTGCGCCATCTGCGCGGCGTGAACCTGGGCGGCACGAGCAAAATCCCCATGACACCCAACGGCGCAACCCATCTGAAAGCCCATTTTTTCGATCATCGCCACGTGTCGTTCGTCGGGCGGCCCTTCCCCCTGGAGGAGGCCGATGTGCATTTTCGCCGCCTCAAAGCCTGGGGCCTGAGCTTCCTGCGCTTCCTCGTGACATGGGAGGCGGTGGAACACGACGGGCCAGGGCAGTACGATCAAGCCTATCTGGAGTATGTGCGGGCGGTGCTGAAAAAAGCCGATGACTACGGCTTCACGACCTTCATTGATCCGCATCAGGACGTATGGAGCCGCTTCACGGGCGGGGATGGTGCGCCGGGCTGGACGCTGGAGGCCGTCGGGTTTGACATGCACAATTTCCAGGCGACAGCGGCGGCCATCGTGCATCAAACACAGGGCGATCCGTTTCCGCGCATGGTCTGGCCCTCGAATTACAACAAATTGGCGGCAGCCACCATGTTCACGCTGTTCTTTGGCGGCGATGATTTTGCGCCGGAGACCCACATCGACGGTGTGCCTGTGCAGGCATACTTGCAGGGGCATTTTACGCGGGCCATGCAGCAGGTGGCCGAGGTCACAAAAGATATTCCGTCGGTCATTGGCTTTGGCACAATCAATGAACCCTCACGCGGCTACATTGGGGCCAAACACATCGCCGAACTGCCGCACCGCCTCAAGATTGGCGAGTGTCCCACACCGTATCAATCGATACTGTTAGGGGCGGGCTTCGCACAGGATGTTGAGGTGTGGAATATCACGATTGCCGGAGCACGCAAGCAGGGCGAAAAGCGCATTGATCCGGCGGGCAAAACGGCCTGGCGCGAGGGCGCAGCCTGCGTCTGGAAACAAAACGGCCTGTGGGAGACGGATCGAGACGGGCAGCCGCACATCATGATGCCCAATCACTTCGCCAATCAGCGCGGGCGTCCCGTCCATTTCATGGATGATTACCTGCTGCCTTTCGCCCATCGCTACGCCGACGCCATCCAGAGCATTCGCCCGGATGCGATGATCTTCTTTGAGGGCGATGCGCTGGAAGAATCCGGCACACTCACGCGGGTCAGCCATGATCCTGTGACTATCAGTAACATGGTATTTGCGCCGCACTGGTACGATGGTCTGACGTTGTTCACCAAACGCTATCAGCCCTATTTCGCCTTCCACAATCGCACGCTGCGACCTGTGATCGGGCGGGAGGCGGTGCGCCAGTCGTTCCGTGAGCAAATTGGCACGATCAAGGGCGAGGCCGACATCTTTGGCAAAATGCCGGTTGTGATTGGCGAGATTGGCATCCCCTACGATATGAATCACAAATCAGCCTATCAAACGGGCGATTACGCCGCGCAAATTCAGGCGATGGAGGCCACGATTGGCGCTCTTGAGGCGAATCTCGTCAATTTTACGCTGTGGAATTACACGGCGGACAATTCACATGTGCGCGGCGACCAGTGGAACGGCGAGGATTTGTCGATCTACAGCCTGGATGATCGGCATCATCCGACGGATTTGAATAGCGGCGGGCGGGCGTTGGAGGCAGTGGTGCGGCCTTATGCGGCAGCCATCCCCGGCGAACCGCTGCGGATGCAGTTTGACAGTGAGAGCGGGCTGTTTGAACTCGCCTTCCGCCATGATGCAAGCATAACAGCCCCGGCAGTGCTGTTCGTGCCCTCCTATCAATACCCCGATGGCTGTGAGGTCACGGTGAGCGATGGCACGTTTGATCTGGATCAGGACAAGCAGCGTTTGATCTATCATCCGAGCGACAAGGATATTCCGCACTGGCTGAGAATTGCGCCCAGTGTGCCGCGCCGCACCGCATCAACGACAGATCGACGCTGGCAGGTCGCGCTGTTTGGCGTGGGCGTGGCGGCGGGACTGTGGCTGTTGGGGCGCAAACGGCGGTAAAGCAACCCCTCCCCACTTCGTAGAGAGGGAGTAAAAGCCCCTCCTTGCGAAGCGGGGAGGGGTTGCTTAATCCTCAACTTCGCAGCGATTTTCCAGCACGCCAATGTTCTCGATCTCCACGCGGACGACCATGCCCTGCTCCAGGAAGCGCGGCGGTTTCATGCCTGCGCCCACGCCGGAGGGTGTGCCTGTCAGGATGATATCGCCCGGCTGCAAGGTGAACGTCTGCGACAGATATGACACCAGTTCCGGGATGCGGCGCATGAGCAGGCTGGTAGAACTGTTCTGCATCTGCTCATCGTTGACGAAGGTCTTGATAGTGAGAGTGTGCGGATCGGGAATTTCATCGCGGGTGACGATGACCGGGCCAAGCGGACAGAACGTGTCCATGCCTTTGGCCCGCGCCCACTGTCCATCCCGATTTTGCAGATCACGCGCTGAGACATCATTGGCGATGGTGTAGCCAAAAATATAATCAAACACCTGATCGGCGCTAATGTTTTTGGCCGTCTTGCCGATCACAACCACCAATTCGCCTTCCCAATCGACCTGTGTCGTGACGGCCCGACGCCAGCGAATGAGATCATGCGAGGCGATGATCGTCCCCGGCAGCTTGGCGAAGACGAGCGGAAATTCCGGCACGTCGGATTTCATCTCAGCAGCATGATCGGCATAATTTTTGCCGATGCACAAAATCTGGGCGGGGCGCACCGGGGCCAGGATGGTGGCGTGCGGCACAGCCTCGCCGCGCACTGCAATGGCTCCGGCCATAATCTCGCTCAGGCTATGATTGAGGGTGTAGACTGTGCCATCGACCCATTCGCCCGTGAGCGCTTCGGTGGAGAGCGTGCGATATTGAACGATTTTCATAATCTGTCTCGCTTTCGATAGAAAAAGATATTAAACCACAAAGGCACGAAGGACACGAAGAAAAACACATAATCTTCATAGAGGCGGCTATAATGAGAGACAAATATCTCATACAAGTGCCGAGGATAAATTTATGTCTGCCGCTCCCCAAGCGATGAAAATGGATGAATTTAGCGCCCTGGCCCGCCAGATTGAATCGGAGGTCGGGCGCGTGATCGTGGGCCAGCGCGAAATTGTCCGCAGCGCCATTATCTGCATCATTGCGGGCCGCCATGCCCTGCTGGAAGGCGTGCCGGGATTGGGCAAGACCATGCTCATCCGCACGCTGTCGGATGTGCTCGATCTGCCGTTTTCGCGCATTCAATTCACGCCCGATCTGATGCCCGCCGATATCACAGGCACGGATATCCTCGAAGACACCGAGCAGGGCGGCAAGGTGCGGCGCTTCCAGGCCGGGCCGATCTTTGCCAGCCTGGTGCTGGCCGATGAGATCAACCGCGCCACGCCCAAGACCCAATCGGCCATGCTGGAGGCGATGCAGGAGAAGACCGTCACCGTCGGCGGCAAGCGCTATGATTTGAAAGAGCCGTTCTTCGTGCTGGCGACGCAAAATCCGCTGGATATGGAAGGCACGTATCCGCTGCCCGAAGCGCAGTTGGATCGCTTCTTGTTCAAGGTCAACGTGGGCTTTCCGTCGGTGGGCGATCTGATCACCATCCTTGAGCGCACCACAGGCACAGCCACAGTTCTGCCGCAAAAGGTCGCCAACGCCGCGCAGGTCATGGCGATGCGGCATTTGGCCCTGAGCACGCCCATTGTCAGCCATATCACCGATTATGTGGCGCGGCTCATCGTGGCCTCGCATCCTGAAGGCCCTACCGCCACGCCAATGGTCAAGCAGTATGTGGGCGTGGGCGCGAGTCCGCGTGGGGCGCAGGCGCTGATCCTGGGCGCAAAGGTCAATGCGCTGCTGGAAGGGCGCTTTAACGTGGCGTATGAGGATGTGGAGGCTGTCGCGCTGCCTGCCCTGCGGCATCGCCTGCTGCTCAATTTTGAGGGCAAAGGCGCGGATATCTCCACCGATGCTGTGCTCCAGGATTTGATCAAGACGGTGAAGCGCTAAAAAGCAGAAAAAGCGTTTTTATAGGAGTTTGGCGTGCCAAACTCCTATAAAAACGCTTTTTCTACCGCCCAAATCCCATGATATCCCCGTAGGGACACGGCACGCCGTGTCCACATGTTCGGACATGACATGTCATGTCCCTACAAATCCACGATCTGCTAATCTCCTCCAATAGGAATTTTCAATCCACTCAAAAGTTTGCCCCTATAGCGCCGCCTCATCTTATGGATTATCCTGAGTGTACATATTGATCGTGTCATCAAGGAATCATCTGTGGCGTCGCAACGCTATCTCAGTGCCAAAGAAGCCGCCGAGAAACTGAATATCACGGCGGCCACCCTGTATGCCTATGTCAGTCGCGGCCTGCTGCGCTCGGAAGCAACGGACGACAAACGCCAGCGCCGCTACTATGCCGAAGATGTGGACAAGCTGCTCACGCGCCGCGAGGCCCGCCGCAATCCCGACAGCGTGGCAAAAGACGCGCTGCAATGGGGTGCGCCCGTACTGGAATCATCCATCACCTTGATTGCCGATGGACGCTTTTATTATCGCGGCCATGATGCGCTGGAACTGGCGCAGACCGCCTCCGCCGAAGAGGTCGCGGCCCTGCTGTGGCTCGGTGATAGGAGCGAGGCCACACGCCTGTTTGAAAATCCCGTGACCGCCCACTCCTATGAACTCATGCTGCTGCATCTGGAAATGGATGGGGCGCATTTGTCGCCGTTGGCAATGCTGCAAACCTTTTTGCCTGTGGCCGCAACGGATGACCCCGGTGCGTATGATCTTCGTCCGCAGGCGGTGGCCTATACGGGCGCACGCATTTTGCGCCTCATGACCTCCATTGTGGCGGGCGATGTGCCGGAAAATGTCTCGCTGGCGGCCATGCTTCAGCGCGGCTGGGCCAGCGACGATGTACAAGCCGAACGCCTGCTTAATACTGCGCTGATTTTGTGCGCCGATCATGAATTGAATGTGTCGGCCTTTGCCGCTCGTACCGTCGCCTCAGCGGGCGCGACGCCGTATGGCGTGGTCATGGGTGGATTGGCGGCGATGCAGGGCTACAAACACGGCGGTCATACGGTGCGCGTCGAGGCCATGCTGCGCGAGGCGGCTCCGTCTGCCATCCGCGATGTCATCGCCAGACGCTTGCAGCGCGGCGAATTTATCCCCGGCTTTGGACACAAACTCTATCCCCAGGGCGACCCACGTGCGGCGCTGCTGCTGACGCTGGTCAAAGACGCCTATCCTGATTCAGAGGCGGTGCAGCGGGCAGAGGCTGCGGTCAAGGCGGCGGCGGATCTGCTGCGCGAGGCCCCGACGGTTGATTTTGCGCTGGTGACATTGTGCGATGCGCTCAGTCTGCCGGAGGGGAGTGCGATAGCGTTGTTTGCGCTGGCCCGCACGATGGGCTGGATCGGACACGCAATTGAGCAGTACAGCGATGGGCATATGATTCGCCCCCGCGCCTTGTATCGCGGCGAGCAGCCGTAGAAATTATTGAGATTTGTCGTAGGGGCACGATACATCGTGCCCTTTATGATTTCATGGTGGGCACGATACATCGTGCCCCTACGGGTCATCGAAACGGCGCGAGAGACCCCTGTCTTTAGACATGGGGAGGGAGAGCGCCTTTTTTCTTTCAGGGATATAATTCAGGTCGTTGGAAAGACACTCTGCTCAGGCAGAGAAAACGGCTTATTCTGGGCGACCAGAACCAGCGGCGGGATTAAAAATCCCTGGGACGAAATTCCCGAACGCGGCATTGATTTTTAATGCCGGGCGGCTGTCATTCCGCCATACGCGGTGTGTGTCTTGGGCTTCAAGCCTGCCACAACTGCAAGCCCCGGCCTTTAGGCGTGGGGTATCTGACAAGGGAGGTTTTTGTAGGGACGAGGCCCGCCTCGTCCGCCGCATTGCCCCCAAAAAATTCAATCCGTCATCCGGGATCGTCCTACGCCCGCGAGAAGCGCCGTTTGAGCAACCGCGCCAGCCATTGCAGCTCCTCAATCTTGAACAGCAGCGCCAGCCCCACGTACACCACCAGACACGCCCCACCCGCGATCACAACCACCAACGCCTCACGCACGAAGCCCTGGCCGCCGCTGCCGAGCACCCGCGTCA
>Ga0105044_10015887_pt1 | contig 10173 bp, 11 predicted proteins | sample MAT01_FD_78092 | JGI IMG/M metagenome (GOLD analysis project Ga0105044, IMG submission 78092) | Freshwater microbial communities from Lake Fryxell liftoff mats and glacier meltwater in Antarctica - MAT-01 | ecosystem: Environmental > Aquatic > Freshwater > Ice > Liftoff microbial mat | place...
AGGTCGAGCGGCGGGGCGGCGGGGAGCGGGGCGGCGGAAGCCGGCGCCGGTGTTGCCAGCGCCCTCCGGCGCTGCCCTGCGGGCAAAGGCTCCGCCCTTTGGCTATCTCGCTCCGCTCGAGCGGTGTGCTGTCGGCGTCGTCGGCCTTTGGCAAAAGCTGCGCGATCTGGTCTTCGAGCAGGAGCATCTCCGCGGTCGCGTGGCCGTGGCTCACCGCGCGGTGCTGGGATCTTCCACCGGTGCGGCCCCGGCGACGTGCGCAAGGAACATGGCCGCGGCAAAGACGGCGTTCAGAACCGCGCGCCGGAGGCGGCCGGTGGAAAGGAAAGAGGAAGAGATCATGGGGAGTGAAAGAGGTGGGTGCATGGCAAATGGGTGACCCCCGAGTGAATCACGCTGCCGGATTGCGAGCCATGCGCATTCCAAGCATCCTGCCCGTCCAATGCCATCCCCCTCTTCTCGATGAAAGCCATCTCGCTCGACGCCCCGCAGCAATTCCGCGCCCTCGACCTCCCGGAACCCGCCACACCTGCGCCTGGCGAGGCGCTCGTGCGCATCCACCGCATCGGCATCTGCGGCACGGATTACGGCGGCTATCTCGGGAAGATGCCGTTTTTCACCTACCCACGGATCCCCGGCCACGAGCTGGGCGTGGAGGTGCTCGCCGTCGGCGATGGCGTGACGAATGTCGCGCCGGGTGACCGCTGCTCCGTCGAGCCGTACATCAACTGCCAGCAATGCTATTCGTGCCGACGCGGCCTCACGAACTGCTGCGAATCGCACAAGACGCTCGGCGTGATGTGTGACGGCGGAATGGTCGAGCGCTACCTGCTCCCGGCCCGCAAGCTCCACATTTCGCGCCGCCTTTCATACGACCAGCTCGCCCTCGTGGAGACGCTGGCGATCGGTTGCCATGCAATCGGTCGCGGCGCGCCGCAGCCTGGCGAGCATGTGCTCGTCATCGGCGCGGGGCCCATCGGACTTTCCGCCGTCGAGTTTGCGAAAGTGGCGGGTGCGAAAACCATCGTCATCGACATCAACGAAGGGCGGCTGGCGTTTTGCAAAAAAACGATGGGGGTGGACTTCACGATCACGGCCAGGGGCGACGGCTCGGAGGTGAAGGCGCTCGATGAAATCACCCGCGGCCAGCTCGCCGATGTGGTCGTGGACGCGACCGGCAGCGCCAATTCGATGAGCAGCGCGCTGCCATACTGCGCCTTTGGCGGGCGGCTCGTGTATGTGGGCATCACGCAGCAGGAGCTTTCGTTTTTGCACGCGCCGATCATGCACCGCCGCGAGCTTTCGATCCTCGCCAGCCGCAACGCGCTCTCGCGGGATTTCGCACGCATCATCCAGCTCATCGAGGACGGCCGCATCGACACGCAGCCGTGGATCACCCACCACGCGAAATTCGACGACATGATCGCCACCTTTCCGTCATGGCTGAAGCCGGAGAGCGGAGTGATCAAGGCCGTCGTCGAAATGGCCTGAGAGGGTGTATCAGAAATTCAGAAGCATGTCATCCTGAGCGGAGCGGAGGCGGAAAGGCGGGCGGAGCGCAGTCGAAGGACCTCGGCGGTGCGATCACGCACAGCACTGGACGATCCTTCACTGCGTTCCGTCCCACCTGTCCCGCACCGAACTCCGCTCACGATGACACCGTGAGTTTCGGTACACCCTGTGAGAGACTCGGAAATGTATCGAAAAGATCGATGAGGGGAATGGAGAAGGCCCTTTGAAGCCAAGTTTTACAGCGCGTGAGATACTTATTGAGCGCAACCCTAAATAACAATGCATTACAGTAACAAGCGTGTCTTGGTGTTAATTCTTTTAATTACTACCGGACAAATTGCCCTGCCACCTCAGGCACAAGGTCAAGACTCCTATCGTCCTGTTTTCAATCCGATCTCCCTTCAGGAGATACTGGCAAGCCGCGGTGGATTCTCCCACTGGACTCCTATTGCTGTTGTGACCGATGGCAAACTTCGATGGGTTGACCAGAAAGACCTGGGTCCGGGTCATTCATTGTATGTTCTCGGCAAAGCAGATTTGGTCGCGGTGGACGATGCCGCAGAGGAACTCCGCACCTGGTCGCGAACCCATCCGGATGAAAAAATCCCGTTATCGAAATTAAGAAGTATTCCGAGAGACTCATTGTTCCTGGCTGATGGCAGTCCCGCCAACCCCACGGGAGGTGCGAAGCCAGATCAAAATGACGCCAATCGTGGTCTTAAAGAACCAGTGCGGCTGACACCCAAAAGCGTCCCACCAGCAACGCCACCGGAGATTGAGTCGCCAACAACATCCCAAGCGAGGCGGGAATTGCCACACGGCGAACATCCTGCACCAGCACCGTGGCTCGCCTGGAGCGCGCTGTTCGTAGCGGCAATTGGCCTTTTCTGGCTGGTCATCAAAAAAAGAAAGTGATGCCGGAAGTGAGCGCGTGGAAATAGGGGCCAGGGGCGCCGGAAAATTGGGTCAGGCGAGAATGGCGCTAAGATAAGGCGGGTTTGGGAGCATTTGACTGCGGACGGTTTTGGCGAGGAAGATTCTGATTCCCAAGCTCTCCGGTCCGTTTTTTTGCTGTGCCGAGCCGTTTTTTGGGGGGCAGAGGTCGTTGGTAGCGGCGAGCGCCGGAGACGTGAGGGAAGCGTTCCCGGCGGGTCTTTCCCGCAGGTCGGGTGATGGGAAATTTTCGTGATGGGGTCTGGAATTTTCCGAAGCGGCGACTTCATGCTTTCCATCCGCAGCGCAGCCTTTAGAAAATCACGCCTCTCCTCATGTCTGAACCCACTGTCGCAGTCCTCGGCGCCTCCCAAGACCGGCGCAAATACGGGAACAAAGCGGTGCGTCCGTATCGCGAATGCGGGATGACGGTGCTGCCGGTGAATCCGCGGGAGGCAACCATCAAGGGGCTGGCGGCGTATCCGAACCTTGATGCGATCCCTGTGCCTCTCGACTACGTGAGCCTGTATGTGCCGCCGGCGGTGGGGCTGCAACTGCTCCCGGCCTTTGCCGCGAAGCAGCCGCGCGAAGTTTGGCTGAATCCCGGCACGGAGAGCGACGAACTGCTCGACGCGGCGGCGGACTTGCGGCCGCGGACGGTCGTGGCCTGTTCCATCGTGGTGCTGGGGCGCAGTCCGGCCGAGTTTCCGGACGCCTGAGCATCTTTTCCTCAAATTGTGAATCCCATCTCCTCGTATCTCTCCTCTTCCATCGGCCGAAAATGGATCGTCGCGCTGACCGGCCTGGGCCTCTTCGGGTTCGTCGTCGTTCACATGATTGGCAATCTCCAAATCTTCATCGGACCCGAGCCGCTGAACCGCTACGGCCACTTCCTGCAAAGCCTTGGCGAGTTGCTGTGGGTCGCGCGTCTGAGCCTGCTGGTGATGCTCGTGGCGCACGTTGTTTTCACGATCAAGCTCCGCCTCGAAAACCGCGCCGCCCGCGGCACGCCCTACGCCGTGACGAACCGGCGCGCGGCGACCTTCGCCGCGCGGACGATGGCGCTGAGCGGGTTGATGGTGCTGTCCTTCATCATCTTCCACCTGTTGCATTTCACGGCGCAAAAAATCGACCCGAGCTTCCTCGCGTTGCACGACGAAAAGGGACGGCATGATGTGTATCGGATGATGGTGAATGGGTTCGACGGCAGCATCCCGAACAGCCCGAAAGTTTTCTCGATCCCGCTGGGCTACCTGTCTTCGGCTTTCTACATCGTGGGCGTGGGGCTGCTGGCCATGCACCTGAACCACGGGATCGGCAGTCTTTTCCAAACGCTCGGGCTGAACAGCGCGAAAGTGCGCCCGCTGTGGGAGAAAGGCGGGGTCGCTTTCTCGTGGCTGATCTTCCTCGGCTACGCGTCCATCCCCGTCGCCGTCCTTACCGGAGTCCTGAAATAATGAGCGTCGTCCTTGATTCGAAAATCCCCGCCGGCCCGCTCGCGCAGAAGTGGGAGTCGCACAAGTTTGAGTCAAAACTGATCAATCCCGCGAACCGGCGAAAGTATGAAGTCATCGTCGTCGGCAGCGGGCTGGCGGGAGCAAGCGCGGCGGCTTCGCTGGGGGAGATGGGTTACAAGGTGAAGTGCTTCTGCTACCAGGACTCGCCGCGCCGGGCGCACTCGATCGCCGCGCAGGGCGGGATCAACGCGGCGAAGAACTACCAGAACGACGGCGATTCGGTGCAGCGGCTCTTTTACGACACGATCAAGGGCGGCGACTTCCGCTCGCGCGAGGCGAATGTGTATCGGCTGGCGGAAGTCAGCGCGGCGATCATCGATCAGTGCGTGGCGCAGGGCGTGCCTTTCGCGCGCGAATACGGCGGACTGCTGGCGAATCGCTCGTTCGGCGGCGCGCAGGTCTCGCGGACTTTTTACGCCCGTGGCCAAACCGGCCAGCAGCTCCTGCTCGGCGCCTACTCCGCGCTCAATCGCCAGATCGCGGAGAAGACCGTCGAGATGTTTCCGCGCACCGAGATGCTCGATCTCGTGCTCGTGGACGGCCACGCCAAAGGCATCGTCGTGCGCGACATGGTCACGGGCGCGATCACTTCGCACGCCGCCGACGCCGTGCTGCTCTGCACCGGCGGCTACGGCAACGTCTTCTACCTTTCGACCAACGCCAAAGGCTGCAACGTCACCGCCTCGTGGCGCGCCTACAAACGCGGCGCGCTCTTTGCCAATCCCTGCTACACGCAGATCCACCCGACGTGCATCCCCGTCGCCGGCGACTACCAGAGCAAGCTCACCCTCATGTCCGAGTCGCTCCGCAACGACGGGCGCGTCTGGGTTCCCAAAAAGAAAGGCGACAACCGCCAGCCGCACGAAATCCCCGAGGCCGAGCGCGACTACTATCTCGAGCGGAAGTATCCCAGCTTCGGCAACCTCGCCCCGCGCGACATTTCCTCGCGCTCCGCGAAAGAGGCGTGCGACGACGGGCGCGGCGTCGGCCCCGGCGGGCTGGGCGTGTATCTCGATTTCGCCGACGCGATCACGCGCCTCGGCGAACCCACCATCCGCGAGCGCTACGGAAACCTTTTCGACATCTACCAGCAGATCACCAATGAGAACGCCTACCGCCAGCCGATGCGTATCTACCCCGCCGTGCATTACACGATGGGCGGCCTCTGGGTGGACTATGATTTGATGTCCAACATCCCCGGCCTCTTCGTCCTCGGCGAAGCGAACTTCTCCGACCACGGCTCGAACCGCCTCGGTGCCAGCGCGCTCATGCAAGGGCTGGCTGACGGCTACTTCGTCCTGCCGTACACGATCGGCAATTACCTCGCCCCGCAGATCGGCAAACGCCCGACCACCGACCGCGAGGAATTTAAGCAAACCGAAGCCGCCGTGCGCGCACAGACGCAGCGGCTGCTCGGCATCAAGGGCAAGCGCACCGTCGATCACTTCCATCGCGAACTCGGCCGCATCATGTGGGACTACTGCGGCATGGCCCGCACCGAGCGCAGCCTCCAGCGCGCGCTCGCCCAGATCCCGCCGCTCCGCGAGGAGTTCTGGAAAAACGTGAACGTCCCCGGCGAAGGCGAGGCGCTCAATGTCTCGCTCGAGAAAGCCGGCCGCGTCGCCGACTTCCTCGAGTTCGGCGAGTTACTCTGCCTTGACGCCTTTGAGCGCCGCGAGTCGTGCGGCGGCCATTTTCGCGAAGAATTCCAATACCCCGACGGCGAAGCCAAACGCGACGACGCGAAATTCCAGCACGTCGCCGCCTGGGAATTCACCGGCGAAGGATCGAAGCCCATCCGCAACGTCGAGCCGCTCGTCTTCGAGGAAGTCCACCCCAGCGTCCGCAGCTACAAGTGAGCGTTTGCCCATCCCGCACGTCCCGCTAATTTCACGACCATGATCCTCGAACGCTTTCCGGAGATTCAGAAACTCCCGCCGCACGAGTTGGAGCAGTTGCGCGCCGAACTCGATGAACTCCTGTTTGGCCCGCCGGATGACATTGTGACAGACCCGGCGATCCTGAAACTGCTTGAAGAACGTCACGCCGAATATCTCAAGGATCCGCGCCTCGCCCGCCCCGCCGATGAAGTCATGACACGGCTCCGGGCACGCCTTCACGGCGGCGCTCCCGTGGATGTCGCTCATGCCATCGGCTGCCTCTACCGCGATTTCCCCGACGAGCCCCGCCGTCCAACCGCCGAGTGGATGGAAGAACTCCGCGGCGGCGAGAGAAACTGACCAATGGGCTGGGTTGTCGATACCTGCGTTCTGCTCGACATCTGCACGGCAGATCCTCTTTTTAGCGCCCCTTCGGCGGCATGTCTTACGCGGCTCCAAGGCGACGGCTTGGTCGTCTCGCCACTGACTTATGTGGAATTGGCCCCCGCCTTCCGCGACGATCGGGAGCCTCAGGATCGCTTCCTCGCCAGCGCCGCCATTGCCGCGACCGGGGCTTGGACGCAGGCCGACACCGATGTGGCCCACGCGCTTTGGCATTCCTACGCGGCGAAGCGGCGGCAGTCGGCTCTGCCGCGCCGTCCGATCGCGGATGTCCTGATCGCGGCTTTCGCGAGCCGCTGGCAGGGTCTGATCACCCGCAACGTCACCGACTTCCGGCAGGTCGCGCCCGCGCTCACGCTCATCGACCCAACGGCTTCTCTTTAGAAAACCGCCACCCTTTTCCCATGAACCTTCACCTCAAAATCTGGCGGCAAAAGTCCGCCAATGCTGCCGGAGCCCTCGCCGACATCGAAGCCCGCAACATCCCGGAAGATGCGTCTTTTCTCGAGATGCTCGACATCGTGAACGACGACCTCACGGGCAAAGGCGAAGAGCCCATCGCTTTCGACCACGACTGCCGCGAAGGCATCTGTGGCACCTGCTCCCTCTCGATCAACGGCGTCCCGCACGGCCCCAGCGAGACCACGACCTGCCAGCTCTACATGCGCAAGTTCAAGGACGGCGCGACGATCCACGTTGAACCCTTCCGCGCGAAATCGTTTCCCGTCGTCCGCGATCTCATTGTCGATCGCAGCTCCTTCGAGCGCATCCAGCAGGCCGGCGGATTCATCACCGCCCGCGCCGGCTCCGCGCAGGACGCCAACTGCCTGCCCATCGCGAAACCCGCCGCCGACGCCGCCATGGAAGCCGCCGCCTGCATCGGCTGCGGCGCGTGTGTCGCTGCCTGCCCAAACGCCAGCGCCATGCTCTTCGTCGGCGCGAAAGTTTCCCACCTCGCGCTGCTCCCGCAAGGCCAGGCAGAGCGCACCTCCCGCGCGCTGAAGATGGTGCGGACGATGGACGAGGAAGGCTTTGGCAACTGCTCGAACTACCTCGAGTGCGAAGCCGTCTGCCCCGCGGACATCCCCGCCTCCGTCATCGCCCGCCTGAACCGCGAATACACCCGCGCGGCTGTGAAAGACGGCGTGTCCTGAGCAAGGAAGCAGTTCTTTGAAGAACCGGAGCGCCGGCTCAGTTACCGGCTGACTCCGTTCCCGGCACTACTTCGTGCCATCGTCGGATGATGTCTTCCGCCCGCGCCGCCACCGTGGCGAAGTCCGCCTCCCGCGCCCGAATTTGCAGCACGATCTGCTGCTTCCCATCGAGATTGAGAAACGTCACGCTTTCGCGCATCGGGGCCCCGGTGAAACGGTAGGCAAAAGTGAAGCGCTGACTCGTCCACTGATTGATCGGCAGAACATTGGACATCTCGCTTTCAAGCACAGGTGCTTCCGCGCCGTTCAAGAGCGAACCGAAAGCGGCCGCCCGGTACCGTTCCAGCGGCTCGCCTTCAAAAGCGATTTCGGGTTTCAGCGGAGACGGCGCCAGGCGCATGACGGCGCGCGGAAACTTCGAGAAGTTGAAAATCGCCGAACCTTCGTAGCCCGTGAGTTGGGTTTCACCATCGACGGTGACCGCGTATTTCTTGTCTCCATCGACGAAGCACGGACGCCGGATTGGAATGCCATCCACCACCGTCGTGACATAGTGCGGTGTCAGGTCGAGAGCGAGCGCGGTGCCGGCGATTGCGAACGCGGTTAGGGAAGCAAGGAAAGAACGGTTCATCAGAGGTTAGAGTTTGCTCCATGAGCCCCGGTCCAGCGTCACCGCATCGAGACTGCCGGGGGGCGGGGTGTTCGTAAAATTGGTATCGAAGTTCCAGCGGCGGTTCGGCGGGCTGTAGATATTGCCCGTATCCCACTTTCCGGTGAAAACCTTGCTTTGAAACAACTCCACCATCGAACCGTGGTAAGTGCAGCTATCTCCCGACCAGGTCTCGAGAAATCGGGGATAGTTGTTGGCTCCGCCGGAATATCCATATTGCGCCTGCCCCGCATGAGGATCCCCGGCACCGGGAGTATAAAGGCCGGGCATAACCCCGGCGAGGATCGCCATGTTGTAGGTCGTGTTGCTCGCGGCGCGGCTTCCGACTGAAGAGGATGCGTTGGCATCATTCCACGCATTGGAGAGCAGCATCACAGCGTCCGCCATCACGGCGGCGGGTTTGCGTGTGTAACCGGTCAGAGTCGGGCTGTCGGTGTTGTTGGGATTGCCCGTCGCATTGGCCGGAACGGTCGCCGCCGTCGCGGCGCTGGTCGCACCGGTGTTGAAATCGCCCTGGACGTAAACCGGATTCTGACTCGCAATGGTCAACCCATTAGTCGGAAGGACGCCACCGTCTCGCAGCCGGACGGTCTTGGGTTCGGGATCAGCACCGGTTTGCGCTGTCGTGTCATGGATATAGATGATCCCATTAAAGCCGGACGCGGCGTTCAGCACCGGGGTAAGAGTAGCTACGTTGATATTTGCCACGTCCACATTCCGCCCCTCGCGCTGGTCGTAGATTGTGTTTTTCCCGGTGAACGAAGAGACGATCGAGGTCCTTTGCGCGCTGGTCAGCGTCGTGCCATTCTTCGTGGTCACAGTCGCGGTCGTTCCGCTGATTGCCACCACGATACCCGCCTGATTAAACAGCCGTCGCTTTGAGATTTCCGGCGGATCGGTGATGCCGCTGCCTGTGACCGGCGGTTCGATGAGTTCGCGGAATGAATCGTTGTTTGGGTTGGTATCAGCAGTGTCCAGAAGGGAGGCTGCATCCTTGCCGAGTGGTTCGTAACGCGACACCTGATGCACCTGGGCGCTCTCTCCACTCGGATAGGTGGGCGGATGCATGTTTCCCGGAGACCAGTTAATCGCCCCGGGAGGGGCCGTGTTGCCTGCAGAGCCAGCCGCTCCCCCATTGGCACTGTAGTAATCATTCACATGGGAAACATAGCCCTGAAACGTCAGCGCACCCGTGGACCCTGTACTAAGGTAGAGATCGGAGTTGGTATGCACCAGACCGGACACGATCATCGGAGCCGGGCGATACATCTCGAGGTCATGCTCGTAAAAAAACATCGCCTGGAAAAGCGGCACTTCCACATATTGGAAACGTCGCTTGACCCCCACGGTCAGCGCAGGGCCGCGCGGATTCAACTGGGCCAGGCGCGCACTGGCGACATAGTTGTAGGATTTGCCGCGCCAGCCGGGGTAATTGGCCAGGCTGACAAAAACCGGGGCCGGCGTCGCCGCCGCCGTACTCATCGGCGCGCCATAGGCATCGGTCGCTTGGATATTGAGCGGCCCCTGATTGGCCGCGGGCATGTAGGCAAACCCCGCGAATGCCGGACCGGCAAGGCTGGTCATGGCCTCCGTGGTGGAAATCGCGCGATCCTGATTTTGAATCCGCTGCTTCCAGATCGCGAAACCATATTCCACGGCCCCTTCGCCCGCGAGTTTCTCCTCCAGATGATCGCGACTCCGGTCGTTCAGTCTTCCGGTCGCGCTGGTCGTCTTGTAGGCGACCCCGACAGCCGCGGAGACGACAAAGATGGTGACCAAAGCGACAACGAGGGTGCCGCCGTGGGAATGACTTTGATGTTTCATAGAGAGGGCGGGTTAGTTCTTTGGCCGCTGACGGGAGGGGACCACCCCTTGCACACGCATGTAACTGGAAAAGTCGTTGATCTCCTTGCCCATCATGACCTGATCGAACGCCGCTGTGCGCACCCGAAAGTCGATGCTTAACAGACGGTCCAGCCCTGCGGTGACGATGGAGAACGGTGTGACCTCCGCGCCCTGATTACCGACCGCTCGCGAGATCACCGCGTAGGTCGCTGGATCGTTCAGATTGGTCGTGGTCTCAAATGAATGGTAGCGCCGCAACT
>Ga0105044_10015889_pt1 | contig 10173 bp, 10 predicted proteins | sample MAT01_FD_78092 | JGI IMG/M metagenome (GOLD analysis project Ga0105044, IMG submission 78092) | Freshwater microbial communities from Lake Fryxell liftoff mats and glacier meltwater in Antarctica - MAT-01 | ecosystem: Environmental > Aquatic > Freshwater > Ice > Liftoff microbial mat | place...
CCCGCGGGCTCGCTGAGATGACCCGTCTCGGGGGCGCCCTGGGCGCGAGGGAGAAAACGTTTCGCGGACTGAGCGGCATCGGGGATCTCATCGTCACCTGCTACAGCGAACACAGTCGGAACAATCGCGTCGGGCGTCTGCTCGGATCCGGCAAAACTCTCGCCGAAGTGATCGGCTCGATGAGCCAGGTCGCCGAGGGAGTGCCCAATGCCAGGAATGCTTACGAGCTTTCCCAACGCCTCGGAGTGCGCACCCCGATTATCGATCAGGCCTATGCCGTGCTCTACGAAGCCAAGCCGCCCCGTCTCGCCATGCAGGAGTTGCTCCACCGCGATCCCCGGTCCGAGGGGGGGTGAGGTGGTGGGAAAACGTTGAGTGAGAAAACGTTGAGATTGATCCGCCGAGTTTACTCCACCCGCATGAACCGCCTCCTCCCCCGGCTTCTCCTGGTGGCTCTCATCTGCCTTTGCTCATCCCTCGCGTCCGCGTGGGAGTTCCGTGGTGGCAATACCATCGTCGGCGAGCTGATCAGCTTCGACCATGAAGCCAAAACGGTCCTGTTTCGCAATGGGGTCAGCGGGGAAGAAACCACCGTTCCGGCGGCCGGTCTCTCGTTGCGCAGCCAACAGCGACTGTTGTTTTCCGGCATGTTCCGTCAAAGTCGCCCGGAGGGCTCTCGACCGCTCCTTTTATCTCTCCCTGGTCCGCTCCGACTCGGGGTGCTGCCAATCATATTGATCATGATGATGGGCCTCTGGATCGCGGGCTGGACTTTTACCGGCAAAGGCAATCCCCTCAGGGCGGTTGCTTCGTTTTTCGGAGGCTGGTTTGTTGTTGGCGTGCTCGCGGCCTGTTACGAGGCCTTCGCGAAATCCGCCAGCGATGTAATCTGGTTGCTTGTTTTTGAAGGTTTCATGATCAGCTTTTTTGTCGGCATGATTGTCTCCGCCATCTATCAAAGCTCGGTCTGGACCGGGCTGTTGATTTTCGGGATGCAACTCGTCGGCGGGGCCCTCGTGGTGGGTCTCGTGTTCTTCGGGGCCGAGATGTTTATTCCGCTCGGCTTGCGCGAGTTGTGGTGGGAAAACATGGTCTTTGTCCCGGTCGGACTGCTGGGGTGAACCTCGACCGTAGGCCTTGCAAAAATGTCTTAATGGTCGGCGTGCGCACCGCCACTTCCGCCCCATTGAATCTGGATCTGGAGCCGGGCAACGTGTTCACTCTCCAGAGCGTCGTCCTGGATATGATCGTATTGGAGTCGAGCCCGGATCCGTTGGGAGGCGTCCAAACACGATGAGAGAGCGGCGGAGAGACGGTTCCGACCCGTGAGATCGGCAATTTCCACGGCGGACACCCGGTCGTGCCGGACGGAGAGAGTGCTGAGGTCCGCTCAATCAGTAGTGCACGGAGGTCGAGAAACCACGGTCGCTGAAATCCGCCAAATTTCCTCCGTCGGTGAGAGCTTCGACGGACCTACCCAAGTATTCACTTTGCATCAAACTGCGTGGACTCGCTCGTGCCTCAGTGGGGATAATCACAAACCACCTCGCGCTTCTCCAATTGGAGATTGGTTCCCCGACCCCGCTTCCCCGACCCGCTTCCTCGACCCGTTTCCTGCCTGCTTCCGAAGACTTCCTCACTCTCCCTTTTCCAGGAACGCCTTGATCGTCTCCACCGCACGTTTGCGCTCGGCAGTGGCGTCAAAGGGATCGCCGTCCGCGAGTTCTTCGGCGCGTGCAAAGTGGCGTTCGTAAAGGCGATCGCCGTCGACTCTCAACTTCATCGTGAAGCGCTCGTGCGTGGCAAAGATCTCCTTCCACGCCGCTCTCACCTCCGCCCAGTAGGGCCCGGTCTTTTTCCAGTAAACGGCGGCTTCCTCCAGCGAGGGCGAGACGATGCGCTCGTAGCGGTTCAGCCCGAACTCGGAGGCGACGTAGGACGCCGGAGCGGACGCATCACCGGAGAGGACTCGCTTCCAATTGTGCTGCTCGTGGAGCCAACCCGTCGGAGTGATGACAATGACATCGCGGCCCTTGAGGACGTTGTAGTCCTTGCGCACCGTGGTCTCGCGCCGCGGGAGAGGACGCAGGAAGGGCTCGGCCCGCCATTCCGAGACGTTGCCGCGATGCTCCCATTTGCCCGAGGCCGAGTAGCGGGGAGAATCATCGACCTGATAGACAGCCTGCGTCCAGGTGCCCGCCGCTTCGTCGGCGGAGCGAGTCACCCGCTCCCAGGTATCCTTCCCCGCAGAGACGCGGACATCGGTCGCCTCGTAGGTCCAGTCCTGCCGCCAGTGTTTTGTCAGGGCCGGTTCGGAGATGCCGCCGTCTTCTTCGGTGAAGAACATCACGAGGGTGTGCTGGAGACTGAGAAAGCGTTCTTCATCCGCGAGGATCTCGACCCGCTCCGTCGCCCACGAATAGTAGGGCCGCCGCGGAGTCGAGTCAGGGGAGAGCCCGAGCGTGTCCATGAAATGAAAGCTCACCCGATAGTCCCCCGCAAAGGCGCGGATCGCGGCCCGGTCTTTCGCGATCGCGTCAGCGCCCGAGGCGATCTCAGGCAGGGGCAGGGTTCGTGCCGGAGCCAATTCCACCGGCGCCCCGTTCGAAGTGCCGCCCCGCGGGTCGGCGAGTTTTCCCGGCAGGACTCCCCAGCCGAAGACGTAAGCGGGAGGGAGATCGGCGGATTCCGGGGCGGAGTCTTCCGCTTCAGCAACCTCCTCCGTCTCCTCTGCCGCCACCGGATGCAGAAGCAAGGGAGCGAAGAGGACGACAAAAAGAAGGGCGGCGGGGTTGGGGGAAACCGTTTTCATGCTAGATACATTACGTGTCAGAACCGCGAATCGTAGCCAACTTGGCCGCAAACCACCGTCAATCGATCAAAGGGAAGCGCTGGGCGGCTATCCTGCAGCGGCGAGGGCGCGTTCGAACCAGGAGATGACACGGTCGCGGTAGGCAGTCCCGTAGAGCTTGACGAAGGCCCGGCTCGATTCATCACGGGATTCGCGCAGGGCGGCGATGCGCTCGCGGCAGTAGTCGCTCGTGAGTTCCAGTCCGCACCGGCCGGTGATGGCATCGTGCCACTCGCGGTAATCTTCAAAGTAATCCATGGGACTGTGGGGAGCGGTCAGAGCTGAGTCGGGTTCGGGGTGTCCCCGTAGACCGCCACGGGATCAAAGGCTTTTTTCTCCTCCACAAAACGCAGCACCGGCGTCGTCCCGGCCTCGGTCGACGGCACAATCTCGCGGTAGAAACAACTGCGATATCCCACGTGGCACGAGGCCTCTTCACCGCCCGCGTCGGGCCGTGTCAGGGTCACCTCGAGGATGACGCAGTCCTGATCATCGTCGACGAGGAAACGCCGGATGATCTGCCGCAACCCCGAGGTTTCCCCCTTTTTCCAAAGTTTGCGCCGGGAGCGGGACCAGTAGTGGGCGAGACCCGTTTCCAAACTGAGGCGCAGCGCCTCTTCGTTCATGTAGGCAAACATGAGGATCTCGCCGGTCGCGGCATGACGAGTGATGCAGGGGATGGTGCCCTTTTCGTCGAATTTCGGGGCGAGTTCGTGGCCTTCTTCGACTTGTTCGACGGATAGACGGGGGGCGAAGGTCCACGTGGAATTAGGTGAATCGAGTTGCATGGCATGAGGGATCGAGATGGATCATAGCGTCGCCCAGCGTTGATTTCGGCAGGTGCGGCAACAACGCAGATTGCCCAGATGCGTGAGGATGAGCGCCAACCCGCCGAAAGTCGTCACGATGCTGGCCAGGGGAATTTGCAAGCGGCGATTCCCCTGCTCATCGACGGTGAGGGTCGGGCAGCACGCGTCCGTGCAGGTGGCTTCCGACGCCACGTCATCCTCCTCCTCTCCCACCACGTAAACGAACTCGGTTTCCGCCGTAATGCCCGATGGTTCGCCGGCGGATGCCGCGTGGGCTTCCGCCGGCGCGGCTTCTTCACCGGATTCCAGGTAGGGGATCGCCGCGCCGGCGATGACGAGGGACATTCCCAAAATCCCGGCTCCGAGGATCCATCTCCGGCCATGTCGGCGGAATCCGGCGAGCAGTGCCACCGCCGCGAGCGGGACAACCAGCACGGCCACCAGCCAATGCGAGGCCGGATGCGCCCAGACCCTGCCGAAGGAGGGGGCGAGGAGGAAAAACACGGGGGTGACGGCGCAGTGGATCGCGCAAAGTACGGAGGCGGTCACGCCGATCCGATCAGGATTCGGGCGCCATCGAAAGAAGGGAATTTTCGTGAGAGTATCGGTTTGTTGCATGAGGGGAGAAGGGCGGGAGGTGAGTGGTTTCAGGAAAAGAGAGCCCCGATCCAGGCAATGACGAGGCTGAAGCCCGCCGCCCAGGCCATCTGGCGACCGGCGAGTTTCGCGGCGAACTTCCAGCGCATCTCCTTGCCTATCGTGAAGAGAGTGACGAGACAGGGCAGGAGCACTCCCGCGAGGTAGACGGCGGTGAGAACTTGGGCGGGAGTCTCGAGGGCGACTTTCAGCGCTCCCCAGTCGCTGTCGAGCAGGCCGATGGCGAGGCCGTCCTTGCGGATCGAGCCGAGCACCACTGCCGTGGCCGCTTCACCCGGGAGATTGAAGAGCGCCATCACCGGTGAGAGAGCGCTCGCCATCGCGTCAAGAACGCCCAGCATCTCGAGAGCGGCGGCAACAAAGCAGATCACCACGAAGACCGGAAAGGCCATCACCACGAACTGCTTCAGCGTCCCCGCCATTTCCCGCCACACCGCTCGCCACGACGGGGCGTGCAACGGGTCCGTCTGCGGGAGTTTCAGGGCATTGGTCGCGAGGCGCAGTGCCTTCGGCGTGGTAAAACGCAGGTAGATCAGCGTCGTCGTCGCGAGGACTAACAAATACACCAGACCCATCCCCGCCATTCCCGCTGCGGCAAAGACCGCGAGGGTCGCGGGGAGCTGGTACGAGCACGCCGAGCCGAACGAGATCGCCGAGACGCAAGCCCCGCGCGAGCAGGTGTTGCAGGCACGACTCGCGATCACCGCCGGGACATTACAGCCGAAGCCCATGACGACGCGGACGAGATCGCGTCCGCCGATTCCAAAAGGGCGGAGCCACGGATGGAGGGCGACCGAGAGCCGGTCTATCAGTCCGCTCGACTTGTAGAGCGCGAGGATCCCCGCAAAGATGACGATGGTCGGGGCAGCGTAGAGGATGAGGAACGGAAACATCGCAACGAGTCCGTAGTCGCCGCCAAAGAGAGCCGCCGGCCAGGGATGCCAGGTCGCGATGGTCGCGAGAACAGGCTCGAGTCGCGCACCGAGCGGCTCGTAAAGCCAGTCGGCAAAGCGGTTTGCATTGACCACCGCGATCGCCGCCGGGAGAAAAAGGAGGAGGCAACTGACAAACGGATTCGCGATGAGGCGCTCCACTCGCCCCGGGCGAAGACCCGCCACCGGCGCGGGATCCTGCGGCAAAGTCACCGCCGTTTCCGGAAACTTTGATACAGTCTCCGCAGTGGCCGCTTTCCGGATCCGGTCACAGAGCTCCGCACCGGGCCGCCGCGCGTCGACGACGAACACCGGGACACCGAGCCGCACGCGGAACGAATCCGCCAGCGCCTCCCCATCGACGCCCGAGTCGAGCCGATCACCAAAGGTCAGGACCACGAATCCCGTTCGGCCCGCGACCAGAGGGAGCAGCCCCTCCAGCTCCTCGCCGGCTTTACCCGCCCTGGCCACGATGAGAACCGAATCGGCCTCGTCGAGCGCCTCGAGTGCGGCGCGGGTCGTCGCCGTTTCCGACTCGCGATAGATGCCGGGAGCGTCCATCCAGCGCAGCTCGCCATCGCGGTAGGTCTCGCAGGCGAGAGTGGAGCCCCGGAAGTTCTCAGACGTGGGAAGGCGTCCGGTGAGAGACCCGAGAAGTTGCGTTTTCCCCACACTCTCCAGCCCGATGGCAACAAAGCTGCGGGAGCGGGTAGAGGGGGAGGAGGGAGCGATCGGGGCGGAATTCATGTGGTCACGTCAGGCTTTGGAATGTTTGTTTTGTTTCGCCCTCTTCAGTGAGGCGGGATCGTCCCGATAGGTAAGGAGCCACTCCCGCGCCTCCTGCGGGGGCAACCACGACTTCGACTTGGGCAATTTGCGAAAAGTGCGAAAGCAGGCCTCGCGGTAGTCGGGGCCGGTCACGGAGGCGATCCAGGCCTCGTAGTCGATCCACCATTCGAGAAAGGGGCGGCTCAGGGCGAAGAGCTCGCGCACGGGTCCGGTCCGGAGGAGTTCATTTGCATAAATCCCCGGATCCGGCGGTACATTGTCGCCATAGCAGAAGCAGCGCCGCCGATTCCGGATGTAGAGAAAACCCGGATCCTCCCGCTCATCCGCGTACCAGCCGGCACAGGCGCCGTGGAGTTCGATGAACCCACGCTCCAGCGCCTTGCTGTAGCAACTCGTCCCGGTGAGCCCGAGCGAGTCGCGACGATCAAAACCATGGACGCAGAGCAGGTTGCCTCCGGGATGGATGACGTCGCGCCCCCAGTAAAACATCTGCTGCCCGAGCGCGGCGGTGAAGTCCCGGGTCAGCCCGAGAATCGCCGCGTGCGAAAGGGGCGGTGCCTGGGGCGTGGTCATCGGTTGCGGGAAGAAAAAGTCTCCCTGGAACTGGCGGTCGATTCACCAAAGTCCGCGACCGGGGCAGGCCCGGCAGTGTCCTCCGCCTCGACCGCACAGGTGCAGTCGGTGCAGCAGGCGAGGTCCTCGATGAGGAATCCTCTCTGCCACCAGAGTTGCAGCGGCACGACCCAGTCGAGATCGAGTCGCCCGGCGATCTCGCGGGCGATGATGCCAAAGCGCCCCCGGAATTTGTAGATGAAACAAAAGAGCGTCCCCCGGTGCTGCAACCCCGGCCCGCTATAGAAAAGCCCCGGAGTGGTGAGGGACTCGTCCGCCTGTTCTGAAAAAGCCGGTCTGCCGTTTTCATCCTCGAAATGGGACTCGACCCCGCGGAAAGCTCCGCGGAATCCGGTGCAGAGGATGGGCGGAGTGGAGACCTCGAACGGAATGCCGTCGCCGTCCGTGAGCACGTAGCAATCATCCCGCTTCTCCACTTTCACGATGTCGGCATTTTTATAGAGACGGATCGAGCCCGGCGCTTCGAGGTAGGCGGACTTGAGGCGATCACGGGTGAAAGGAGTGAGAGTCCGGCTGGGATCGGAACTGTCATCGTGCCACGGTTCCCCGCGCGAGAGGACATGGACCGACTTGCCGGCACGGGCGAGGTGGACCGCCGCATCGATCCCGCTTTCGAATCCGCCGATGACGGCATGCTCCACGCCGGGGAGATCCCGCCAGTCGCCGACGGTGCTGTTGTGCCGACAGAGTTCGGCTCCCTCGATTCCGCCATCATTTGGATGGGCAAACTCGCCCGTCGCCCAGATCACGAAACGGGACCGCAGCGACTCTTCCCCCATTTTAACATGGAATTTGTCCCCCTTCTTGCCGAGTCCCGTCACCGTCACCCCGGCGCGAAGCGGGATCTCGTAATGCTCCGCGAGTGAGCGGAGATAGCGCGCGTATTCAAGCCCGGTAGGGTGCTCGGTCCGCAGGAAATCAGCCGGGGAAGTGTGCGGTGTGATCGCATTCAGATCGACCTGGCCGTAGGGATTCGAATGAAACGAGGGCGTGATCATCCGCATCTGGAGAGGCCATTTGTCGAAGGAGGCACCGACCCCTTCGCGATCGACCACGAGCAGATTTTCAACCCCGCACTGCCGCAGCGCGATCGCACAGCCGAGACCGGCCGGGCCGGCGCCGACGATGAGCACATCCAGGTCGGACGCCCGGGAGGAAGATGAAAAGAAAGCCATTACCGCAATCTATTTGCAATAATGGTAAATGCAAATCACTTGCACTTGAAAGAAGTTCTACTCTTTCACCCCACTCTCCACCCGCCCGAAAAAACGCCCGGCGAGCTCGCGCAGAGCAGCCGGATCGAGCCCCGGGCCGATGCAGACGACCGAAGTCGCCACTCGGGTAAGTCCACTGACCTCGTCAGAATGCCACCTCGCCCCGTCGAAGGCTGGACGCGAACCGGGCCGCCTCGCCGAGAACCGCCTTGCGCCGACGCCAGGCTTTGCGTCCTTCATAGCCCTTGGGCAGCAGCTCCGCCGGCAAGAGGGGGTCGAGCGCGAGGGCGGCACGCCAGGCAGTTCTCTCGTCGGCCATCCATAGGTCCAGCTCCGCTCTTGTTCCCGCTTTCGTTATCGACTCAAATCGCTCAGTCACGGCAAGCGCCTTGTCATAGAGGTTGTTGATTTTGGCAATATCCCAGGCAGTCTCCACCATGCGCGCATCAACCTGACTCCCCTTTGAGTCGGCGAGGAGGATGAGCAGTTGTGAGCAATCGGGATCCTGCTCGGAGATATGACGATCAAAAGCAGTCGGAACTCCGGGAGCAATCCATACGCTTCCCTGCAGACAGCCGCACCCTGCGGCGGCAAGGGTGCGGGTCAGCTTTCGGCGCGCCGATCGCTCACTTTCAGGGATGTCGAAAAGAAAAAGACGCCATTTCCCGTCCCACCTCGTTGACCAGGCGGCTTCGGGGTCGCGCCCGCCGGAGGCGGCGAGACGCCCGGCTTCTGTGAGGCGGTGAAGACGCTTTCCCGACGCAGGATCAGTGCGGGACTCAAGAACACCCCGCGCCTCAAGCCGCGCCACTTGCTTCAGCAGCCCCGACCGATAGGCCCAGCCTCCGAAACTTAGCTCAAGGTTGCAGAAAGTCGGGCGCATCGGCTTTTCGGCAAGCCAGAGGAGGCGGTAGAGCAACAGTTCCGTCTTTGCTTTCATGAGATTAACTCGACAATAAATGTCGCGCCCGCGACATTTATTGTCGAGCGGGAAGTCTCGCGAATTTGGACTGCGCGGCGCCCGGACAACTTTTGTCGCGCCCGCGACATTTATTGTCCAAGCCTTGGGATCACGATTCCTGCTAGGAGCCTGTCGGACTTTGAACGTTTGAGCGAGACGCGAGCGGTTCGAGTCAAAATTTTCATAATTTTGAGGAGTTTGTTTAAACGCAAATGACGGGGACGAGGGGAATTTCGGGCCGAAATCCCTCGCTTCGCAGCCGGGCAGGCTAAGTCCGACAGGCTCCTAGAGCAGATGATCTTCTGATGATTTACGAACGCGCTCCTCTAGCACCTCCAGACATTCCCGCCAGAAGGCTGACTCCATCGCTTCGTAGCGGGTCGTCTCGTCATCGACTCGCGTTGTAAAAAGGATGTTGCTCGGTTCTTCGAGGAGTTCTTCAAAAAGACTTTGGCGCAGGTAGGCGGTGACGGGATCGTCGTGATGGAGGAGGGAGCGGTAGTCTCCGCCGAGTGACTCAATTCGCAGAGCCCGGATGACGAGGGCGAGAGCCGCATCATCGAGAGGCGAGCCGACCCGTAGCGCGCTGGCGCGGTGCTCACGGATGATCGCGAGGAGACGTTTCACGACACGACGCGCCTCGGCGGCGCGATCTTCGATGGGCTGAGCCTCGACAGGTTTGCCGAGCTTTGAAAAGTCCAGTCGCAGGATCTCGGCTGTCGGCGTGCCGAAGGATCGCATCCGGCGCGGCTTGGTTCCATCCCCATTACCTCTTGATGATTTTTCCGGGCTCATAGGATTAAGCATTTTGAATCTGACGCAGCGTTTCGTGGACATCGCCGGTCGCGTCGATGGCCATGTTCCATTCGGGAAAGGGGTCCGTAAATCGGGCGATCCATTCGTCTTTTTCAATGGCGAGTTCCTCCTCGGTGAGAAGCGCGGCATCGAGCATCGCGGTGAGAGCCTCGCGGTCCATGCCGGAACCGATGAGGACGATCTCCTGCCGGCAGTCGCCGTTGGGACCTTTGGAGATTTTCTCGATCTCGGCGAGCGAGGCCGCATCGGTAGGCCAGTGCTCTTTCGGCACCGCCGCCCAGAAGTAGCCGAGGCACTGGTTGCGGCACATCGCACCGGCCTGCGACCAGTAGCCCGCCATCTGGAGGCGGGTGGCGAGCCAGAAGAGGCCCTTGGATCGGATCACGCCGGGCCATTCCTGCTCGAAGACTTCGTAGAGACGCTCGGGGTGAAACGGAATGCGGCGTTCGTAGACGAAATTTGAAATGCCGTATTCCTCCGTCTCGGGCGTGTATTCGATCAGGGAATCGAG
>Ga0105044_10015893_pt1 | contig 10170 bp, 10 predicted proteins | sample MAT01_FD_78092 | JGI IMG/M metagenome (GOLD analysis project Ga0105044, IMG submission 78092) | Freshwater microbial communities from Lake Fryxell liftoff mats and glacier meltwater in Antarctica - MAT-01 | ecosystem: Environmental > Aquatic > Freshwater > Ice > Liftoff microbial mat | place...
CGGTGTACACACACATCTCCCAACATTTGCGCACCTTGCCCATTTCCCAAGCAGAAAACACCCCAAAATCAAGGTGCGCAAAGGGTTCCCCTAAGTTGCGCACCTTGCCCCCCTTGCGCACCTTGCCGCCGCCCAAACTTCCGGGTCGCACCCCAACCACTTCCCCGTCCAAACCGGTCGCCACCGCCCCCTCACGACCACACTCTCAGGGTCACGCGTCTTCCACAAACACCACGATGCCCACGAAAGGGCGGCGCGTTGCGTCGCCGAGACGCGAAGCCAGCACGCCCCACTCGCCATTCGCCATCCTCACTTCGGTCAGCGGCTTACCCGCGCCGCAGCCGCAGGCTGTTCATCACCACGCTCACACTGCTGAAGGCCATCGCAGCGCTCGCGATGATGGGCGACAGAAGCCAGCCGGTGAAGGGGAAGAGCACACCGGCCGCGATGGGGATGCCGACGATGTTGTAGATGAACGCCCAGAACAGGTTCTGCTTGATGGTGCGCATCGTGGCTCGCGAGAGCGCGATGGCCTCGGGCACCGACCGCAGATCGCCGCGAATGAGAGTGATGTCCGAAGCCTCGATGGCCACATCCGTCCCGGTGCCCATCGCGATGCCGATGTCGGCCTGAGCGAGGGCGGGGGCATCGTTGATGCCGTCGCCCACCATCCCGACCACGAAGCCCTGCGCCTGGAGTATCTTCACGTGCTCGGCCTTGTTCCCCGGAAGCACCTCCGCAAAGACCATGTCGGGCGCAATGCCGACTTCCTTCGCCACGGCCGCGGCGGTCTTGACGTTGTCACCGGTGATCATCGCCACCCGCAGGCCCATCTTCTGCATCTGCGCGATGGCCTCCTTCGACTCCGGCTTCACACGGTCGGCAACGGCGATCAGCCCGGCGGGTTTGCCGTCGATCGCGGCGTACATCGGTGTCTTGCCCGCCGCGGCCAGTTCCCCGGAAAGCGTGTCGAGGGCCGATGTGTCGATCCCGCGCTCGGTCAGGAGCGCACGCTTGCCAATTAGGACTGCACGCCCCTCCACGGTTGCCTCGATGCCGTGGCCGACCACGGCCTTGAACGCACTGGGTTCCGCAAGCGTGAGGCCGCGGGCCTTGGCACCTTCCACGATCGCGGCGGCCAGCGGGTGTTCGCTCCGCCGCTCGGCGGAAGCAGCGAGCCGCACGAGGTCGGTCTCGGTGACGCCAGCGAGCGCTCGCACGTCTGTCAACGCGGGCTTGCCCGCCGTGATGGTGCCGGTCTTGTCGAGAATGATGGCCGTGATCTTGTGGGCAATCTCGAGCGCCTCGCCGCCCTTGATGAGGATCCCGTGTTCGGCCCCGCGCCCGGTGCCGACCATGATCGCCGTGGGTGTGGCGAGCCCCAACGCGCAAGGGCACGCGATGATGAGCACGGAGACGAACGTGAGCAGAGCCATGCTCAGCCGCGAATCGACCGGCGCGGCGAAGTACCAAACCACGAACGTGATGAGGGCGATGCCCAACACCGCCGGCGTGAAGTACCCACTGATGGTGTCCGCAAGTCGGGCGATCGGGGCCTTGTTGCCCTGGGCTTCCTGCACCAGCCGGACGATCTGCTGGAGCGCGGTGTCCTTGCCGACCTTGGTAGCCCGGAAGGTCAGCGCTCCGGTCGTGTTGATGGTGGCCCCGAAGACCGCATCCCCCGCCTTCTTCTCGACGGGAACGCTCTCGCCCGTCAGCATCGACTCGTCGATGGACGAATCACCGCTCTCGACGTTGCCGTCCACGGGGATCTTCTCGCCGGGGCGGACGATGACCGTGTCGCCGACGATGACCTGCTCCACGGGAATGTCCAGTTCCTCCCCGTCACGCACCACCCGGGCGGTCTTGGCTTGCAGCCCGATCAGCCGGCGGATCGCAGCGCTCGTGTTCCCGGTCGCGCGGGCCTCGAAGAGTTTGCCGAGCAGCACGAGAACGATGATCACCGCCGCTGCCTCGTAGTAAACGGGCACCATCGTCATTCCGCCCATCTTGGTTCCATGGGCCGCCGCGAAGAACCCCGGCCACACCGTCGCAGCGATGGAGTAAAGGAACGCCGTCCCCGTGCCGAGAGCCACGAGCGAATCCATGTTGGCCCGGAAGTGCTTCAGGCCCATCCACGCCATCCGGTAGAACTGCGACCCGCACCAGACAACGACCGGCGTGGTGAGAGCAAGTTGGAGCCAGTTGATCCACGGCTGATTGAGGAACGCGATCTTCCCATGCGACATCGCGATCACCAGCACCGGCAACGACAAAACCGCACCAACGATGACCTTGCGGAGCAGCACGGTCTGCTCATCGGCGTTGACGTGCATGTGCGCAGAATGGTCCTCCGCGAGGCCACCCTTGGCCATCGAATGTCCGGCAGTCATCGCGGCGTGCTCGGCCGCGGACATTCCCGGCATTGCGCTCGCATGCCCGGCGTGAGAGCCCGATGACGATTCTGGCAACACCGCGTCGTACCCGGTCCCCTTCACTAAGCCCACCAACTTCTGGGGCGAGGTCGCGGCGGCGTCGTACCGCACCGTTGCGGTCTTGGTGGCAAAGTTCACGCTCGCCTTCGAAACGCCCGGGGCCTTGCCCAGCGCCCGCTCGATGGTGTTCGCGCACGAGGCACACGTCATGCCCGTGAGAGGCAGGTCCACCCGCGCATCCGGTGTGGCGGCCGCGGGGACGCTCGATCCCGGAGGCGTGGTCGTGCCTCGGGGCACAGTCATGTTCGTGCCGTGCTGGTGTTCATGGTTCATCGCGGTCCTTTCCGATCTCCCGGCGAGTCGAGGCCACACGCCGATCACATGGTCGATTCATGCACGCAGTTTGGCGACGAGTTCCATCAGTTCATCCACCATCGCCTCACGCGTCATCCCCTCGTCGTGCATCGCCCTGGCGGCGCAGTATTGAAGGTGGTTGCGCATGAGGTTGCGGGCCACGGTTTGCAGCGACTCGCGCACGGCCGAAACCTGCGTGATGATGTCGGCGCAGTAGCGGTCTTCCTCAACCATCCCCGCCAGCCCACGCACTTGCCCCTCGATCCGCCGCAGGTGCTTCAGGTTCGCGGCCTTCATCGCATTGTCAACACCCACCGCGTGCGCCCCCGGCCCGGTGCCGGTGCGCACCGCCGCAGGTGTGCCCGGGCGCGTGCCGCCCGTGGGCACCGGGGCCGTTGCGGACCCGCGCCCGCACGCTGTGCAGGTCATGGCCGCCGCGGCCTTCTTCGCCGGCGCCTTCCTTCGTGATGCCGCCATCGGATCAACTCCTTCGTTCGTGCCGGGATGCCCTTACGTTCAACCGCAGCAGCCGCCCTTGGGTGTGCTTCCCGAAAGGTCCGCTCCGGCACCCACTCCCGCCTTGCTCGCTCCGCCGCAGCACCCGCCCGCGGGCTTGCTTGAAACGGAGGTGTCGGTCGCCATCGCACGGGCCGGATAGCCGGCCTCCTGAAGCACCGCCATGGCCTTTCCAGCGGCCCCGCTGTCGCTTGCCTCAATCTCCGCGCTCCCGACCGCCACCGACCGGACCTTCACCCCCGGCACCGCCGAGAGGGCTTTGGTCACGGCCTGCACGCAGTGCCCGCAGGTCATGCCGTCGATGGAAAGAGTGGTCGTTCCGGGCGCGTTCGTTGTCGTATTCATGCAAAATCTCCTGTAAGAGTGTATACCCTACGGGGTATGTACGCCGGAGACCGCCCCGGGGTTCGCTTCGGCGACATAGTGGGTTCGGTGATATCGATCAGACGTCGTCCGGGCGTCTGACATTTCAAGTTATTGAGCCTTACAAGCCTTACTGAGGACCGATCTCACCTCGTGCACATGCCTTCCTTCCCGACGCTCCGCCGGGTTACACCAACTCCGCCACCGTTCCCGGCGGGTGCTGGTACCAGCCGGGGTCAACGCCCTCTGTGATTTCTTTGCGGATCTTGAGGACGGTGAACATGCCGCCGGCGTCGATGGGATCGAACGGACCGTCGTTCTCGCTCCCGATCGTGTTCTTGGGCCGACCCATCTCCATCATGTGACCCATGCCCACCGAGAGCGGCATGGCGCCGGGGATGAGCTTGGCGAGCCTCGCGTTCACCTTGTCGGTCTTCATGCCCACCACGATGGGCAGGTTGTGGCCCATGCCGTTCATGAGGTGGTGGATCTTGTGGCAGTGGAAGGCCCAGTCACCCTCGTTGTCGGCGATGAACTCGATGTCGCGGGAGGCGCCGGTGGGGACATTGACCGTGACCTCGGGCCACTGGGCCGACTCGGGGATCGGGCCCCCGTCGGTGCCCGTGACCTTGAACGAATAGCCATGCAGGTGGATGGGGTGCGCATTGCTGGTGCTGAGGTTCCCGATGCGGATGCGCACCCGCTCGCCGAGTTTGGCCACCAAGGAGGCCGTGCCGGGGAAGACGCGGCCGTTGAACGTGAACAGGTTGAAGGCGGTCATCTCCGTGGGGTCGGGCGTGGCCGCGCCGGGGGCGACGGCCCATTCGTTGAGGAGGATCGCATAGTCGCGGTCCACGCGCGGTTCGCGCGGCATCCGGGGGTGCACGATGAACATCCCCATGAGGCCCAACCCCATCTGGAACATCTCGTCGAAGTGCGGGTGGTACATGTAGGAGCCATGGCCGCGAATGGTCCATTCGTACTTGAACGTCTCGCCGAGGCGGATGTGCTTCTGCGTCAGGCCGCCGACACCGTCCATGCCGTTGGGCAGCAGTAGCCCGTGCCAGTGAACAGTGGTGTGCACGGGCAAGTTGTTGGTGACATAGATGCGGATGCGGTCGCCCTCGACGGCCTCGATCATCGGGCCGGGGGACTGACCGTTGTAGCCCCAGCAGTTGACGACCAAGCCGGGCGCGAACTCGCGCGCCACGGGTTCGGCGGTGAGGCGGAAGACCTTGACGCCGCTGTCCATCTCGAAGGGCAGCGACCTGGTGTTGGGGGCGATGACGGGGGTGTACGGAACGTCACGTGGTGGCGCGGCGACGTGCGCTGCGTGATCCGCCGCTTGATCCTGGGAAGCAGGCGGAGACATCGCTGGAGGTGATGGCGGCTTGTGCCCTTGGTGTTCCGGTTGGAACGCCGCGGTCGCGCGCATGAGGGGCGTGATCGCGACCAAGCCAGCGGTGGTAGCCAGGACATGGCGGCGGCTGAGGGGAGAATGGTCAATCGTGGGCATGGCTGGTCACTTCGGCTGGTGTTGCTGGTGTGGGTTCGGCGCTGTCGGTGTGGTCGGAGGTTCTGACGGCGTGGGTTGCTCGGTGGGCGGCCGTTCTGGCGAAAGGAGGGGTGTCTCGGGAACGCGGGTGCCCAAGGCGAGTTCCAAGTCCGAGTGGGCGGTCCAGTAGTCCTGGAGGGCTCGGGCGAAGGCGGTCTCCCCCACGGTCATTTCGGCCTTGGTGCTGAGTAACTCGAACACGCCGACGAACATGGAGTTGTACCGGTCCTGGGTCGCGGCCAGAACCCGGCGACGGAGCGGCAGGATTTCGCTTGAATAGAGATCGGCGACATGCCGTGCCGCGACCACGCGGTCTAGCGCGGTGCGGACCTCCGTGCGGACCAACGCTTGCATCGACGAGGCGTGGTGCTTGACCTGTCGAATGATCGCTTCTTGGCGAGCAATCTCCCCTTGCCGCTGGTTGAAGATCGGGAGTTCGGCCGAAATATGCGGGCCGGTGGTGAACTGACCATCGGTGCTTCGTTCGGTTTCGACACCGACCTGTACCGATGCGAGCCACCACTTCTTTGTGAGTTCCAGCGCGTATTCCTGGTGCTGGACTTCTGCAACCGCCGATGCGAGGTCAAGGCGTGAAGCGATGGCAAGCGACACAAGCTCCTCCTCAGACGGTTCACCGGCGCTGGGCATCGGGGCGTCCGCCGCGAGTGACCAGCCCACCGGCTGATCCGTCAGGCCCATGAGCCGCCGCAGTTTCTCAAGGCTGGCCCGAGTGGCCGAGCGAGACTGGATCAAGGCGAGTCTGGTCTGCTGGAACGCGGCTATGTCCGCGGCTAGTCGCAAGTCGTCTACGTTGCCAGCGCCGGCTTGATCATGAGACAGGTCCGACGCAAGCCGCAAGAGTTCGGCCAGTTCTTCCTGCGCTGTGGCGGCCTTGGCATCGGCCTGCTGCGCGAAGTACGCCGCACGGGTCTCGGCGGCCAACCGCAGCACCTGCTCCGTGACCCGCCAGATCGCTTGGTCCTCCGCGGCCCCGGCGAGCCTCTCGCGGATGGGTACCAGAAAGCCGTCGAGCAGCCAGATGTCCACACCGATGTTCCAGTTGAGCCCGCTGGGCGGTGAGTCGGGAAAGCGGAGGAAGCCGGCGATGTCCGGGTTGCGCAGTTGGCCCGCCTGCACCACATCGGCCTGCGCGATGCCCAAATCCTCAAAGGTCGCCTGCAGGCCGGTATTCCTGAACAAGGCGACCTGAACCGCATCGCCGGTGCTGAGCGGGCGTGCGAGGAGCGCCGCCACGGCGTCGTCAGCCAGCCGATCCTCGGGCCGATCCTGCCGCCACAAAACCCGCTGGCCCGAGCGCGCATCGACCTCTCGCTGCACATCGGGGAAGCGTTTGTCGGGGCTCACCGTCGCGCAACCAGCAATGGCGACAAGCAGGAGGAGAACCGCGGTTGAGTGAACCGATCGTGTCAACGGTCATACTCCTTTGCTCAGGCGGATCACACGACCCATGAGCGGCCCGCACTCAGGCATTCGCGTGAATCATTGTGGACGAATCAACTCGGACAGTTGGCTCGCTCGCGTCCTTGATCTCGATCATGCGGTTCATCGTGCCGTGCTGGTTGGCCACGCACCCGGGGCGGTCGTGGCAAGGCTCATCCCCGCCCGGCTCGCAGCACCACTGCCCGTCGATGACGAACTTGTACTCGTGCCGGCCCGGAGCGAGGTCGAGCGTGCGGGTCCACTCGCCGCCTTGGGCGGCCGTCATCACGTGCGACTTGGGGTTCCAGTCGTTGAACGCGCCCGCGACACATACTTCCTTCGCGTCTGGGGCCCGCACCGAGATGACACTCCCGCTCTGCCCGATGCCCGCCTTGACTTCGTACTTCTTGTCCATTCCATGTCCTCCAAAAAGTTGACCAATCCGATTCTTCACATCCGCCAACGCAACATGGTCGCTGCGCCCTACATCATCTTCAACACCACTCGCCCGGCCACCTTGCCGTTGCGCAGTCGCTCCAGCACGTTGTTCACATCATCCAACGTGGTCGTTTCGACGCTCGCTTTCACCTTCCCCTCGGCGGCGAACGCCAATGCCTCCTGCATGTCCGACCGGGTGCCAACCAGCGACCCTCGCACGGTCAGACAACGAAAAACCACATCGAAGATCGAGAGCGGGAAGTCCCCCGGAGGCAGGCCGGTGAGCACGCACGTCCCGCCGCGGCGGAGCATCCCGGTGCCCAGGGCGAAGGCCGCCTTGGAGACGGCGGTGATGAGCACGCCGTGCGCACCCCCGGTGGCCTCCTGCACCGCTTTCACCGTGTCCACCGTCTTCGCGTTGAACGTGAGACTCGCTCCGAGCGTCTTGGCGAGTGCGAGTTTGTCGTCGGCCACATCGACCGCCGCCACACGCAACCCCATCGCCTTGGCGTACTGCACCGCCAAGTGCCCCAAGCCCCCGACACCACTGACGACAAACCAGTCACCCGGTTTGCAGTCGGCGACCTTGATCCCCTTATAAGTCGTGACTCCAGCACAGATGATCGGTCCCGCCGCAACGGCGTCCAGACCCTCGGGGATGCGGGCGACGTACGCCGCGGGGGCGACGCAGTACTCGGCGAAACCGCCGTTGGCGGTGTACCCCCCATAGAGCGCCGAATGGCACATGGTCTCGCGGCTGGTGAGGCAGTAGTCGCACAGGCCGCAGGCCTCGAAGAGCCACGGCACGCCCACCAGGTCACCCTCTTTGACCTGCTTGACGCCCTTGCCCATCGCCACCACGCGCCCGATCCCCTCGTGCCCGGGCGTGAAGGGCGGCTTGGGCCTGCCGGGCCAGTCGCCATCGGCGGCGTGGACATCGGTGTGGCAGACGCCGCAGGCCTCGATCCTGATGAGCACCTGCCCATCGGTGGGCTCGGGCACGGGCAACTCGCCGATGGTCAGGGGCTTGCCGAACTCGGTGACGAACGCGGCCTTCATGGTCTTGGGCATGGGTAAACCTTTTGTTGCGTGAGTTCGCTCATCACGTTTCCGTCGTTGCGCCGTCGAAGTGCTCGTCGTCTGCCTCCGCTTGCGCACGCGTGGAATGTACGACGCCGTCGCGATGATTCGGCGGCGCATAGACCGTATAGAGCTTTAGTGGGCCAGTGCCCGTGTTCAAGATGTTGTGATTCGCCCCAGCCGGGACGAGCACCGCGAAGCCCGCCCGGATTTGCGTGCGGACACCATCCAAGACCGCCTCCCCGGTTCCTTCCTCCACTCGGAAGAACTGGTCGAGGTGGTGAACTTCCGCGCCAATCTCTTCTTTGGGCTTGAGCGCCATGACGACGAGCTGGCAGTTCTTCGCCGTGTAAAGAACGTGGCGGAACGCTTCGTTCTTCAGAGTGACGCTTTCGATGTCTTGCACAAAACCATTCACCAGGGCACCTCATTCGATGGGACCAAAGTCGGTCGATACACATGGCCTACAAGTCAGCGGGATACCACTCGTCCTTCCTAGAACGGGTCGTTGAGCCCGCTCACGCGGATGAGTTTCTTGTTCACAAACTCTTCGACGCCCAGCCCGGAGAGTTCGCGCCCATAGCCCGAACGCTTCACGCCGCCGAACGGAAGTTCCGGCGCGGTCCAGGTCGGATGATTGATGAACACCATGCCCGTGTCGATCTGATCGGCGATGCGCTTGCCGCGTTCGATGTTGGCCGTGAAGACCGAGCCGCCCAGACCGAAGGGCGAGTCGTTGGCGAGCGTGATCGCGGCCTGCTCGTCCTTGCGCTCCGGCGTGGCTTGGTTCAACAGAGACTGCATCTTGATCTCGCCGAGTTGCTTCTCCTCCTCGACGATGAGGGTGATGTGCGTGGTTTGGGGCGTGGATGGGAGGTTGGACAAGTAACGCGGACCGACACGACGCTACCGAGTGCTCGAGTTCAACCGCCATGATGGCCCGTTTCACCGCCCGTCCCTCACGTCGGGATAGCCGACGAGGCCCCGTGCCATGAATCGCTAAGGTTCCGGATCGCCTCCTCGGCGGCAGATGGGTTGACAATTGGTACCTTGTCGGCGGCCAGATCAGCGACCACGGCGTGGGGGAGAAGCTCGCTCAGGGCCATAATGAGGGGCGGGTATTCCTGGATGTGGCGGAGTGTCAGCGCCGAGGTCGCCGAGTCGTCAAGGGCCAGCGCGGTGGTATGGAGCATGGTGGTGCATGCAGTGACAAAGCTCAGCGCCGTGTAGTCGTCCCGCAACATGCGGGCGGCCGTCTCGCCACGCATCTTGCCGTATAGACCGGCCAATGCCCCGGTCACAGTGCCCAGCATGTCCTTAATCACCCCGCCCCCGCTGGTCCCGCCCAAGGCCTTGACGTGCGCCTCAAGGTCGGCGTGCTGGCGGACGAGGACGGAGTTGAGGTTGTCGATCACACGCCCGGCATGAGCAATCCGTCGGAAGTCGTCATCGCTGGCCTGCTTGGCGACCGCCTGCGACACATGGTCCAAGACGGCGATCAGGTCACCAAGGTAGCTGCGGACGGTCTCTTCACGGGTTGCGGTCATCGGAGGTTCCTTCAAAGAATGGTGAGTAAGGGATGCAGGCCTGCTCAGCGGAGGATTCTGTGCCAGCTGGAGGGGGAAAGAAGCGGCGCGACGGCGGAGCGGTATTTTTGATGAATAACTTTGACCAATGAGCGAGCTGAAGCGACTTGCGGAACTTTCGGCCGTCTGCTTGGGGTGAATAAGCCGAACGTTGTCGGACAACGGTCGGCAGCACTTCCGCAGAAGTAGATCACGGCAATCACTTGGGCATCAGCACCGTGTCTATGACGTGGATTACACCATTGGTGCACCCAATATCTGCGGTGACCACCGTCGCGGTGTCGATCTTAACCTTCCCATCCACGACCTTGACCGCAACCGACTGGCCGTTCACGGTTTTAGCGTCGTGGAGTTTCATCACGTCGGCGGCGAGCACTTTGCCCGCGACGACGTGGTAAGTGAG
>Ga0105044_10015895_pt1 | contig 10170 bp, 11 predicted proteins | sample MAT01_FD_78092 | JGI IMG/M metagenome (GOLD analysis project Ga0105044, IMG submission 78092) | Freshwater microbial communities from Lake Fryxell liftoff mats and glacier meltwater in Antarctica - MAT-01 | ecosystem: Environmental > Aquatic > Freshwater > Ice > Liftoff microbial mat | place...
ATCTGATATCTGAATAAAAAAAAGGCAGAAAGCCATGATCATGACTTTCTGCCTTTGAGATGCGCAAATAACGGATCGGCGCGGTCTACTTCTTCACTTCGCGGCCGTCGAGATAGCTCACAGCTTCGCCAACGGTCGTGATCTTCTGGGCGTCTTCATCGCTGATTTCGCCGCCAAACTCTTCTTCAAAGGCCATGATCAGTTCGACCAGGTCCAATGAATCGGCTTCAAGATCCTCGCGAAAGCGAGCCTCGGTAACAACTTTCTCGGGTGCGGTGCCCAGCAGCTTGACAACAAGCGCCTTCACGCGTTCAAATGTGGATTGATCTGACATTAAAAGCTTTCCTCCTACAGGTTGATTGCTTGATTTGCAACGTAATAAATGAAATTCTAACCCATACAAAAAACACCATAGCAGGGGTAGAGTTACGCGCCGGATGTGCCGAGACAAGTTGTGACAGATAACGTATTGGAAACGAAATGGAATCGGAATCGGAATGTACCGTGTTGAATAGGATGTTGAATAAGGATGAATTGGACCTAATGGATGCATCTTCACAAGCGCCTGTGGCCGCGCCCACGCTGGAGCGCCGCAAAGCCGACCATATTCGCATCAATCTGGAGCGAGACGTGGCCTCGCGGCGCACCACGGGGCTGGAGCGCTATCGGTTTGGGCATGAGGCATTGCCCGAGTTGGACATGGCCCAGATCGATTTGTCGACTGAGGTGCTGGGCAAGCGGCTTTCAGCACCCATCCTGATCTCGTCCATGACCGGTGGCACAGCCCAGGCCGGCCAGATCAATCGCAACCTCGCCAGTGCCGCCCAAAAGATGAACGTGGCGATGGGACTGGGCAGCACTCGCGCCGCGCTGGCGCACCCCGAACTGGCCAGCACGTTCCAGGTGCGCGACGTGGCTCCCGATATTTTGCTGATGGCCAACATCGGCGCGATCCAGCTCAACTACGGCATGAGCGTTGATGATTGCCGCCGGTTGGTGGAACTGGTGGAAGCGGATGCGCTGATTTTGCACTTGAACCCTTTGCAGGAAGCGCTGCAACCTGAGGGTGATCTGAACTGGGCCGGCCTGTTGGGCAAAATCGAACAACTTGTCGGCAGCATCAGTCTGCCGGTGGTGGCCAAAGAAGTGGGCTGGGGTATTTCGCCGCGTGCGGCCCGCCAGCTGGCCGATGCAGGCGTGGCCGCCATCGACGTGGCCGGCGCGGGTGGCACTTCATGGAGTCAGGTGGAAATGTATCGCGCCCAGACCGAGGTGCAACGCCGGATTGCCGAGGCGTTTGCCGACTGGGGCATTCCCACCGCCGAGACCATTCTGCATGTGCGTGAGGCCGCGCCAGAGATGCCGATTTTCGCCAGCGGCGGCCTGACGAACGGCGTAGATGGAGCCAAGTGCATTGCGCTGGGCGCGACGCTGTTTGGTATGGCCGGCCCTTTCCTGCGCGTCGCAACAGAATCGGCACAAGCGTGTATGGACGAGGTCGAGATCATGGCCGGGCAATTGCGGGCCGCGATGTTGTGCGTCGGCGCGGGCAATCTCCATGAACTGGGCCGGACAAAGCTCTATCAGGGGTAAGCGACTGAGCCGTCATTCCAAGTGAAACAAGAAATTCCGGCATAAGAATCCCGGCACAAACCGTAACAAAATAATCATGACTATTCGGACACAGAATCTATTCTTCCTGGGATTTGGCGGCGTGGGCCGGGCCCTGGCGCGCCAGATCATGGCCGCACGCGAGCGACACGAAACGCGCAATCAGCTTCGACTGGAAATCGTGGGCATTGCGGATAGCGCCGGCGTCGTCCTCGACGGCAGCGGCATTTGTGATGCAGATCTCATTCAGCTGGACACGCGCAAAAATAAAGGCCAGAAGCTGGGCGACAACTTGAAGCCGATAAACACAAGTGCACGCTCACCGATTCCCAGCGATGCGATTGTGGTGGACACGACGGCGACAGATGCGACGGTGCCGCTCATCCTGGAGGCCAAGTCTCGTGGGGCCGGTGTGGTGCTGGCGAACAAGTTGCCACTGGCCGGCAGCCTGGCCGATTGGGACGCCATCACCCGCAGCAAGGCGCGCTGGGAGACCACCTGCGGCGCGGCCTTGCCGGTGATCTCGACCCTGAACACGTTGCTAAACAGCGGCGATACGGTGAGCCGAATTGAAGGCGCGCTGAGCGGCACGTTGGGCTATTTGTCCGGCGAGCTGGAGCGCGGCACGCCGTTTGGCGAGGCCGTGCGCGTGGCCAAGCAACTCGGCTTCACCGAACCCGACCCGCGCCAGGATCTGGGCGGCAAGGATGTGGCTCGCAAAGCGCTGATTCTGGCGCGTATGCTGGGCTACCGCATCGACATGGCCGATGTCCAGATCGAATCGCTCTACCCCGCCGAGATGGATTCGTTGAGTGTCGAGGAATTTTTGCGCGAGGTGGATTCGCTGAACGCGCCGATGGCGCAGCGGGCCGCCACACTCACAGCCGGCGGCAAAAAACTTCGCTATGCAGCCACGATCGAGAATGGCGTATGCAAGGCTGGTTTGGTGGGGGCAGAGCCGGATACCAAACTCGGCAGCATTCGCAGCACCGACAGCATCGTCGCCTTTACCACCACCTACTTCAGCGACAACCCCTTGGCCGTGAGCGGGCGCGGGGCCGGACAGGAAGTCACGGCCAGCGGCGTGCTGGGTGATATCGTGAGCCTGACCGGCGAGATGTAGAACCACCAGCCACTAGCCACCAGCTGCCAGCAACCTCTCTACGGTCCCATCTTCTCCGCCAGATCATCGCGCACCACATGCTTCATGGGCAGACCGATGCGATAGGCGGCCGAGGCGATGGCGTGCGAGACGACGGGGCCGGCGATGAGCACGAGTGCGATCAGCAGAATTGCTTTGGTCCAGCCGACCGGGATGACCAGGGCCGAGGCGATGAACAGCAACACCATGCCAAAGGTGCTGACTTTGCCAGTGGCGTGCAGGCGGGTATAGACATCGGGCAGGCGGATGTAGCCGATGATGCCGATGACCGAGAACGCGGTGCCGATGACGATGGCGAGGATGGCGAGGACGATGCCGATATTGCGCAGAATTTCCTGCATCACGGCACCCTCCGGTCGGCGATAAAGCGGGCCAGCGCGACGGTGCCGATGAAGCCCAGTGCGGCAAGTCCCACAGCCGCGTCGATGTAGATGCTAGTCTGCTCGATGAGGCTGATCAGCACCAGCACGGCCAGCGCCAGGGTGCCAATCAGATCGGCCCCAATCAAGCGGTCGATGCTGTTGTTGCCGTGCCACACTTTCCACACGCATACGGCCACCAACGCCAGATGAATGACGAGCGACGTGTAAAGAACGATGGTTAGAAGTTGTTCCATCTTTAGTTTCTTTATTTATTGAAAGACTTTTTCCAGCAACAACCGGCGCGCCGTTTGCCCGGCATCGGCCCCGGCGCTGCTCATGGGCACATTCAGGCAATGGGTGTACATCACGCCATCGTCGCCGATCTCGACCACCATTTCGCCGGGGGTGATGGTGATGCCGTGGGCGCTGACGGCGATGATTTTTTCATTTTCAGTTTGCGGTGCAATGCCGATGATGCCAGGCGTGATGGGCAACTTGGGGTCGATGATGTAGCGGGCAACGATGATGCCGCTCTTGATGATATCGATCAGCAGCCGGTAGATGTAGAGCAAAAGCGCGCCGATCGCGAGGGGCAATTTAGCCAGTGAAATGCGCGAGGTGGGTTTCACCAGCACGCTGACGCCGAACCCAACCAGCAACCCCACCACCAGATTACTGGGCTCCAGATTTTGGGTAAAGGCCAGATAAACCGCCCACAGAACCAGGGTCAGAGAGATGTATGCCATTGGATTAACTCAATTTTTGCAGCGGCTCAACTTCGGATTTTTACTTAACCAGCACGGCCTGGATATACAGCGCCGGCGCATACGCCCATTGTGCTGCCGTCGTCGTCACCTGCAGCAACGGCTCGGCAAAGATGCCCAGGATCAGACACAGCCCGATCAAACACGTCGGGGCCAGCAGACTGTCGCCGGTGGCTTTCACCTTGTTTTCGCTGGTGCGCGGCTGCCACCAGATACGCATGAACGCGCGCATGACATAGATGAGCGAGAGCAGACTGAGCACGCCGATGATGGCGAGCGAGATCCAGGTGCTTTCGCCACCGGCCGCTGCACCGCTGCGAAACAAAGCCAGTTTGCTGATGAAGCCATTGGTCGGCGGCAACCCAGCCAACGCCATGCCGCCCACAAAGAACAACACGCCCGCCCACGGCGCATGCCGGCCCACACCTTGCACCACCTCGAACGAGGCCGACTTGATGGGCGCGCGGCTGGCCACATAGCCGGCCAGCATGAGCAGCGCGCTTTTGATGAGGCTGTGGTTGATCGTGAACAGAATGGCCGCAGCCAGCGCCAGCGGCGTGCCCCAGCCAATGGCAACAAGAATGAAACCGAGCTGGGCCAGTGTGCTATAGGCCAGCATCCGTTTTGCATTGTGCGTGCCCAATGCGCCAAAGCCGCCATAGGCCACGCCAGCCACACCGATGATGAGCAACAGGGTATGAATGGTATCGGCCTGGCCCACAAATAGCAGGGTGGTCATGCGCATGAAACCATACACGCCCAGCTTCACCACCACCGACGACAACATGGCACTGACCGGCGTCGGTGCGACGGTGTGAAAGTCGGGTTGCCAGAAATGGAAGGGAAAGGCCGCGCTCTTGACCATAAACGTGGCAAACAGAAACACGATGCCCAGCCATAGCGTCGGCTGATCGGGATTGGCTTGCACGCGCTGAGCCAGATCGGCCATGTTCAAGGTGCCATAGCCGATATACAAACAGCCGATGGCGATAAGCAGGAAGATCGACGCCAGCACGCTGATGTAGACGTATTTGAGCGCGGCCTCGGGACCATACCGGTCATCGCTGATGGCGGTGAGCGCGGCGGCGGTGATGACCATGAGCTCGACCATCACGAACAAGTTGAAGATGTCGCCGGTAAGCATGCCGCCGGTGAGACCGGTGACCAACGCCAGAAACAGCGGCATAAACATGGGATAGCGCACGGCCGCGTCTTTCGCGCCGATGGCATAGATGAGGCCAAACACCATGACCACCTGCACCATGAGGGCCATGAGGCTGCTGAGCGCATCGGCAGCGATGCTGATGCCAAATGGCGCGGTCCAACCACCCATCTGGAAGATCAGCGGCTGGCCAGTGGTGTGCACGGACCAAAATACGGCAATCGTGGCCGCCATCGAGGTGAGCAGTACACCCAATGACCAGGCCGCCTGGGCCCGCCAGTGCTTGTGCAACAACACACCGATGGCGGTGCCGGCCAGTGGAATGACGAAGGGCAGAATGACGAGGTGAGAAATTAACATACAAACTTTGCAGGCCTGGCGTTTGCGCTAGTGCCGCAGCTCGTTCAGGTGCTCGCTGTCGTTGGTGGAGTAGCGGGCGGTGAGAACGCGCAGCAGCGCCAGGGCTACGCTGAAGGTACCCATGCTGATGACGATGGCGGTCAGGATCAGCGCCTGTGGCAGGGCGTCGCTGCGCTGGCCAGTCGCCTCACTATAGGACGCGACGATGCCGTTATAGGCCCCAATCGATAGCAAAAACAGATTGACCGCGTTCGAAAGGATAACCAGTCCCAGCGCCGAACGAATGACGTTGCGCCGCATGAGCTGATAAATGCCGATGGCGAATAATACGCCGATGGCGAGAGATGTCAATATTTCCATGGATTTACTCGTTTTGCCCGATAGTGACTGGCAACCAGCAGCTAGTGACCAGCCACCTCCGCCTTCGGTTGGGGCAATGCCGTGCGCTGCATAGTGCCGAGCATAGCCGATGCGCTCCCGATCACGGTGGAGCAGATCGCTATCTCGAACAGGAATGAGGTGCTGAAATAGAAGCCGTACGGCAGCGGCAGATTGAGCGCCTTGCCAAAATCGAACGGCGCAAAAAAGTGTCCGCCCATGAGCGCAGGCGCGATCGAGCCCACCATCACGATCAACATGCCGGTGCCGATAAAGATCGGCGGTTTGAGCCAGGCCAGGCGTTCCCGTGCCTCGTGATAGCCGAAAACCAGATAGGTAAAGCCAATGCCGATGCTGATGATGACGCCAGCGGTAAAGCCATCGCCGGGCTGTTCGTGGCCGTAGATCATGTGCACGATGCCCACCACGAGCACAATCGGCATGACAAACTGGGCCAGCAGCCGGATGAGGGGCGAGAGGCGTGGGCCGGTGATGCCAAACACGCGGGGTGGCGCTTGCGGCGGCTCATGGTGTTCCCGCAGCAGGGCAATGTCCGGTGCCACCGGATGCCTAATGGCGGCAAAACGCAAAATCGTAAAAACAGCCAGGCCGGCCATGCTAAATACGGTGATCTCGATCATCGTATCGAAGCCGCGAAAGTCCACGATGATGGCGCCGACGATGTCGTGCGCGCCGGTCAATGACTCACTGTTTTGCTCGTAGTAGGGCGTGACCATGCTGTCGCGCGGGCGGGAGCTCAATGCGAAGAAGCAGATGGCGGCGACGATGACGCCAGAGCCGGCAGCCAGCAGGGCATCGCGCATGTTCAATTTCAATATGGGCGCCTGATGCTTCACCGGCGGCTCCTCGTTGCCAAAGGGATTGGGAAAGCGGCCGTTTTTGGGCAGCTTCACCAGCGCAAATAGCAGGAGCAATGTGGTCAACACATCCACCACAATCTGCACCAGCGCCACATCCGGCGACGGCTCGAGCGCGATCAACAGCGCCATCGCCAGGCCCGACGCACCCAACGCCAGGATGGCCAGCAGATCTCGCTTCAGCACCACACTGGTGGCCGAGGCACCCACCACGAGGATGAGGCTGAACACGCGCAAGTAGGACTGGATGCCGGACGGGAATGACACCGGCGTCCAACCAGTTTGCCAGGCGCGCAACAGATCGCTGTGGGGCAACGCCACAATCACAAATAAGCCACCCATGCCGATCAACATGACAGCGAGGTAGCGCCGCAAACTGCCCGATTGCAAACGGGTGGCCCAAAACGCGGCGCGATCCAGCCCGTGCACCACGCCGTCATAGACCCGGTTCATGCTAAACGTTGGCGCGGCGGCAAACGCCTCGCGGTTCACCCAGCGGCCGCGCACAGCGAAGAGGATGATCCCGAGGGTGATGGCCACGCCGCTCAAGATCAGAGGCGTGTTGATGCCGTGGAACAACGCGAGATTGGCCTTGACCGGCGCGCCAAACGCGGCCGTGCCGGCCAGCGCCACCAGACTTTCGAGCGAGACGAGCGGGATATAGTGCTCGAAGGCAAACAGGATGGATAGCAGTCCCAGCAGTGCCGGAGCCAGCAACATACCCAACGGCGGCTCGTGGGGATGGGCATGTGTATCCTCAGGCTCTGCCTTGCCGAAGAACGTGTCGACGATGAGGATGGCGGCCTGAACCAGCATCAACGCGCCCATGATGACAACGGCGATGGAAATCAACCAGCCCCAGACCGGCTCCTTCACGGTCGCGGCCAGCAAAGTCTCCTTGGCCAGAAATCCAAACAGCGGCGGCAGGCCCGCCATCGAGATCGCGACCACGCTGCCAACAGCGAGCGTGAGCGGCATGGCTTTGGCCAGCCGGAGCACAGCCAACTTGCGCAGATCGCGGGTGTGGGCGGCGTGATCGACGATGCCGGCCACCAGGAACAACGCGCCCTTGTAGAGCGCGTGGGCGATCAGGCCGACGATGAAGGCTTTGAACGCCTCGGCACTGTGCTGGCCGAGCAGGAGCATGAGCACGCCGAGCTGGCTGATGGTGGAATAAGCCAGCAAGCCTTTAAGGTCGTTCTGGCGCAGGCCATAAAACGCGCCAATGAGCATGGTCAGCGTGCCGCCGCTGGTGAGCAGCCAGAACCACATCTCGGTGCCACCTAGAGCTGGATACAGACGAGCCATGAGATAGAGGCCGGCTTTGACCATGGTGGCGCTGTGCAGGTAGGCGCTGGCGGGCGTGGGCGCGCTCATCGCACCGGGCAGCCAGAAGTGAAACGGGAACTGAGCGCTCTTGGTGAAGGCGCCGAATGCGACCAGCACCAGCGCCACGGCATATAGTGGGCTAGCGCGCAGCGCATCACCCTGGGTCAGGATGGTGGCGATGTCGCTGGAGCCGGCGATATAGGCTACGAAGACCAGGCCGGCCATGAGCGCAATCCCACCGCCACCGGTGATGAATAGCGCCCGAAATGCACCGCGCCGGGCCGCCTCATCCTGCGACTTGTAGGCCACCAGCAGGAAGGACGTGATGCTGGTGCCTTCCCAGAATGCGAACAGGGTAATGATATCGCCGGCCAGCACGAGGCCGAGCATGCACACCATAAAGAGCAGCAGATAGAGGAAGAAACGCGCATCCTCTGGCAGCGGCGATGGTTTGTGGGCGTGTTTGTGATCAGGCTTGTGTGCGTCGTCGTGGGGTTGGTCGTGATCGGCAAAGTAGTAGCCGGCGTAGATGAAAACCAGTGCGCCAATGCCGCTGACCAGCAGCGCGAAGACTGCGCTGAGGCCGTCGAGGTAGAGGCCGATGCCGATGCCCAGGGACGGCAACCAGTCCGCGCGCCAGGCGATGGGACCACCGCTGGACAGGGCAGAAATTTGAGTTGCGATCAGGGCAAAAATGCCGGCTGGCAGCAGAGCCAGCAACCAACCCAGGGCAATTGTGGAAAGGGTGTTTCCCCTGCGCTGTGTCAAGGGCTTAATCGTATCGCAAATTCGGCTGGGTTTCTAGAGTGTGAGGAATGGGTAACGCATCCACATGAATACAGTTAGGACAAGAACCGGACAACAAAATCGGCGGGCGAGATGATAGGAATGTCACGAAAGGTCTTGAGGACAAGTAAATGGCTATCACCCGAAATGACAACATCGGCTCCGCCCTCTAACGCGACCGCTAGAAAGATGTCATCATCAGGATCATCCGAGACCGCGGAACCCAAATGGTGTTCAGAAACAAGTTCGCTGGCTTTGATGAGCTCATCGATCACGTCATCAATTTGCTCCGGAGTAAGTTTGTGATATTTCACAATCTTGGGCCGGTTCAGCACGTCCTGCAATTCCTCAATGGCAGCGATAGACGTGAGTAGCCGAATGCGTTGTGCGCGAATAGCTTGATAAATGGTCCGAGGCGCAAGTGCACGCGGAGAGATCAACGCGCTGACAAAAATGTTGGTATCGATGACGGCGCGAATCATTATTGGCTTCGCTTCCTGCGTTTCTCAGCCCGCACGACTTTCACTTCTGCGTCAATCACTTGTTGCAACTCGTCAGGGTCAATATCTTTGGGAACCCGGCTTAACAATTCATCCAACCGTTTGAGACTGGCCTCGCGTGATTCAAGTGTCGCCGTGCCAGATTCAATGATGCGTTGGAGCATGCGAGGACTGATGATGATGGCAGTTTCAGTGTTGTATTTCTTCACGACCACTACACGATCCGTATATCGCACCTGGTTGAGCACATCGCCGAGACTGAGCCGCAATTCCTCGGCAGAAACCTCAAGTGGTTGAGCATTTTTAAGCAATTCTTGGCTTGTCATTCACATACTTTAGCACAGTGCCGCGAGAATCTTAAGATTCTCGTGATTCAATACGTGGCAATTGCGAATTACTCTCGTGCTAGACGTCTTCTCAAGATCGAGTTGCCTGGGTGCTGCTTCTTCCAATCACCAGTGGGAATAGTCCACCCGCAAAACCTAGAACAAGAAGAAAGATTATCAAGACAGCTCTTGATATATCTGACTGAATAATTGACTGATTTTGCGGCAAAACAAGCTCATCAATTAATGCAAGCACCCCACCTATGGTGACACCGCCAAATAATAAGGTAGGGAATATCATCAGGCCACTCAGAAGTGCTCGAACCGATGATGCTCCGATTCGATATGCGATAAAGGGCTCTCCCAACTTTGGCGGGAAATCATGGTTTTTGTAGGGGCAAAGCAGCGGGCTCATCGCAGATCAAACCCATACATGAGCCCGCTGCTTTGCCCTTACACCGCGATTCCCGTTTAATTCGGGAGAGCCCGATAAAGGAAATCGCTGAAGAGATTACTATCATGGCTCCACCGATAGTCAATAGCGTGAAGCTC
>Ga0105044_10015897_pt1 | contig 10169 bp, 12 predicted proteins | sample MAT01_FD_78092 | JGI IMG/M metagenome (GOLD analysis project Ga0105044, IMG submission 78092) | Freshwater microbial communities from Lake Fryxell liftoff mats and glacier meltwater in Antarctica - MAT-01 | ecosystem: Environmental > Aquatic > Freshwater > Ice > Liftoff microbial mat | place...
AAGGGCGAGTATTTCGGACCCTTCGCGTCGGCCGGTGCCGTCGGGCGCACGCTCAATACGCTCCAGCGCGCCTTCCTGCTCCGCTCCTGCACCGACAGCGTCTTCGACAGCCGCACCCGCCCCTGCCTCTTGTTCCAGATCAAACGCTGCAGCGGCCCCTGCGCCGGACGCATCGACGAGCCCGGCTACAAGCTGCTGGTCAGCGAGGCCGAGACCTTCCTCACCGGCCGCAGCCGCGCCGTCACCGAGCAACTCGGCGCCCGGATGGAGCAGGCAGCGGCCGATCTCGATTTTGAATCCGCCGCTCGCCTGCGCGACCGCATCAAGGCGCTCGCCAACATCCAGCAGACGCAAGGCATCAACCCGCAAACCATCGACGACGCCGACGTCTTCGCGATCAGCGCCGCACATGGTGAAACCTGCGTGCAGGTCTTCTTCTTCCGGGCCGGGCAGAACTGGGGCAACCGCGCCTTCTTCCCGCGCCACGATCGCACGACGCCGATGGACGAGGTGCTCGATAGCTTTCTCGCGCAATTCTACGATGGCCATGAGCCGCCCAAGCAGATCCTCATCTCGCATGTCGTACCCGGCCGAGCCCTGCTCGCCGAGGCGCTCACACTCCGCGCCGGCCGCAAGATCGAAGTCTCGGTGCCCCAACGCGGCGAGAAGCGCGAGATCGCCATCGCCGCCACCTTAAACGCCCGCGAGGCGCTGATGCGCCGCCAGGCCGAAAGCGCCGCTGAAACCGAGCTGCTTCTCGGCGTGCAGGAGGTCTTCGACCTCGAAGCCCCGCCCCGCCGCATCGAGGTTTACGACAACTCGCACATTCAGGGCTCAAAGCCCGTCGGTGGCATGATCGTCGCCGGCCCGCGCGGCTTCGAGAGAGGCCAGTACCGCAAGTTCAACATCAAGACCGCCGCCGGCAATGACGACTTCGCCATGATGCGCGAGATGCTGACCCGCCGCTTCGCCCGCCTCGCGCCAACCAAAGAAACCGCCGACGATGCCCACGCCCCGATCTTCGATGAAAGCGATGCCGCCAGCGACGATACGCCCGAAAAGCCCGACCTCATCCTCATCGATGGCGGCCCCGGCCAGCTCTCCGCCGTGCTCGCGGCCGTCCGCTCATCCGGCGTCGAGGGCATCACCATCGCCGCAATCTCCAAAGGCCCTGACCGCGATGCCGGCCGCGAAAACTTCCATGTCCCCGGCCGGCAGGCCTTCATGCTGGAACCCAACCACCCGGTTCTTTTCTACCTTCAGCGCCTGCGCGACGAGGCCCACCGCTTCGCCATCGGCTCGCACCGTGCCCGCCGCTCGAAGGCCATCGTCGAGAACCCGCTTGACGCGATCGACGGCATCGGCGCGCGGCGCAAGCGCGCCCTCCTGCTTCATTTCGGCTCGGCCAAGGCGGTGAAGAACGCTTCCGCCGCCGACCTCGCCGCCGTCGAAGGCGTCAGCGAAGCGCTCGCCCGTCGCATTTACGATCACTTCCGGGCATAAACCCCGACCATGCGTATCACCTGGCCGACAGTCCTCACCCTCGCCCGGATCTTCATGATCCCGGTCATGGTGGGACTGTTCTATCTGAGCGGTGACGCCTCCCGCTGGGCCGCTCTCGCCGTCTTCATCGTCGCCGCCCTCACCGACTGGTTCGACGGTTACCTCGCCCGCCTCACCAACACCGGCTCACGACTCGGCGAAATGCTCGATCCCATCGCCGACAAACTCATCGTCTGCGCCGCGCTCGTTATGCTGGTGAAGGACGGCACGATCCACGACGTCACCGTCATCGCCGCCATCGTCATCGTCAGCCGCGAGATTCTGCTCTCGGGCCTGCGAGAATATCTCGCCACCGCGCAGGTCAAGGTTCGCGTTTCCCGCATCGCCAAGCTCAAGACGGCGATCCAGATGGTCGCCATCTGCGTTCTCATCGCGGCCCCGCCGCTAATGCCGCACTGGCCGCATATCGACCTCGCCGGCGCGATCGGCCTCTGGGTCGCCGCCGCGCTCACCGTTTACACCGGCTGGGGCTATCTTGTCGCCAGCCTCAAATATATGGAGGACTGATGCGCATCCTCTATTTTGCCTGGGTCCGCGAACGCACCGGCACATCCGAAGAATCGACCACGCCGCCGGCCAGCATCACGACCGCCGCCGCCCTTGCCGACTGGCTGGCAACCCTCAGCCCCGGCCACGCGGCTGCCTTCGCCGATCGCACCCGCCTCCGCCTCGCCATCAACCAGGATCAGGCCGCCTTCACCGACCCCATCGCCGCCAACGACGAAATCGCCTTCTTCCCCCCGATGACAGGCGGGTAGCGATGAAGCCCAACCCTCCACCTCATCCTGAGGAGGCCGCAAAGCGGCCGTCCCGAAGGACGCACTAAATTGTCCGTCCGCATCCAGCCCGAAGATTTCGACATCGCCGCCGAACTCACCGCGCTCTCCGACGGCCACGACGACATCGGCGCCCTCGTCACCTTCACCGGCCTCGTGCGCGGCAGCGACATCACCGCCCTGACGCTCGAGCACTATCCCGGCATGACTGAACGCGCGCTCCAGAAGATCGAAGCCGAAGCCAACGCCCGCTGGCCCCTCAAAGCCACGCTCATCCTCCACCGCACCGGACGCCTGCATCCCGGCGCAAACATCGTCCTCGTCGCCGCCGCATCATCGACGCGCCAGTCCGCCTTCGACGCCGCCGCGTTCCTGATGGATTATTTGAAAACCGACGCTCCCTTCTGGAAGCGCGAGGAAAAATCTGACGGCACCGCCACTTGGCTCGACGCCCGCGAAACGGACGGGACGGCAAAGGCGCGCTGGATCCGATAGGGAACTTTCTAGCAGTCCTGACGTTTCTTAAGCTGGCTCGGCAACCATCGGGCAGAGAAATTGCGCGAGAACGCCTGCGATGTCCCTGCACGAATCTGCGATTGGCGAATTTGAGCGCTTTATCCGAGCGGAAAATTTTCCATGTGTCGGTGCGCGGTCAGCACTCGCCACCAAAAACATGATGTTCGCGGATGCAGGTGATCTGACGAAGCCATCAGCCGGCACAATACTGGCTAGTCTCCAGACATTTGCTGCGGCAACCCAACCGCGACTCACCACGTTTGTCGCCTTGTATGCGGGAACACCTGACCTATCTGAGCGAGGGTTCGAAACCGCATTGTGGCGTCAGCTTGCAATACTCGCCCAAGAAGACCGTCATCGTTTTGCGCCAGACCCGTCGATCAGCACCGATCCCGAATCGTCGGATTTCGCCATCAGCATCGGCGGCAAAGGTTTCTTTGTCGTGGGCATGCATCCAGGTGCCAGCCGGCTTGCGCGGCGCGCCCCGTTTGCCGCTCTTGCCTTCAACCGTCACGACCAGTTTCGCGCTCTGAAAGCCTCCGGTGGATATGGGCGGATGCGCGACATCGTACGGCGTCGCGATATAGCGTTGCAGGGGGACACGAACCCGATGTTGGCCGACCACGGCGACCGATCCGAAGCATCACAATACAGTGGTCGCGACGTGTCGCGCGACTGGGTTTGTCCATTTATGGCCAACCGTCATGCCGCATGAAATCGCGCCGCGCAGCGGCACGGCGTTCGAGCTTAAAGCTGGCGAACGGCTAACCGTCATCGATCCACTCGGCGAACAGGTCGCCGATCTTCTGTGCTTCAACCGAGCTGACAGCGCCGAAGTTCTCTCCTCTGGGCGCACGATCGACTATACCAGCCGCATATTCCTCACGACGGGAGATCTTCTCTACTCCAACCGCTCCAATCCGATGCTGGAGATTGTTGAGGACACCGTTGGCCGACACGACTTCCTGCTGACCCCGTGCTCGTCCGAGATGTTTCGCATCATCTACAATGACACCGAGCCGCATCAGGGCTGCTTCGGCAATCTTGCAACGGCGCTGGCATCCTTCGACATCCTCGCCGACGCGATCCCCATCGCTTTCAACTGCTTTATGAACGTGACCGTCGATGGTGTATCGGGCGCAATTAGCGTCAGGCCGCCGCTCAGCAAACCGGGCGACCACATTACCTTTCGCGCCGAGATGGATCTGATAGTTGGCCTCACCGCGTGTTCTGCCGGCCAGTCCAACAATTTTACATACAAGCCAATCCACTACCTGATCGACCCGACATGACTCTGCAAGCAGAGCCTCTGGGCCTGGTGCCTCAATCACTTCCACGGCGCGACGTCCCGGCTGGCCGCCTCGAGCGTCTTCCGAAATGGCTGAACCTCGTCCCGATGCTCACGCAATGGGCCTGGCTCTCTTTGCGCTATGGTTCACTCACCCTGCCCACCGCCGCCAATCCCGCCATCGCGACCGGCGGGCTCGCCGGAGAGGGTAAACTCGACTACTTCAACATCATGGGTGAGCACGCTCGCGCGGCGGTTGCGACCTATACGTCCGTGGTGAACACTGGTGCCGCATCTCTTCCCGTCGCTCGTGATGCCATGTCGGCAGCCGGTCTGACCTTTCCGCTGGTCGCCAAGCCCGACATCGGCTGGTGCGGCTTCGGTGTCCGCCTCATCAGTGATGCGACCGAGCTTGTCGAATATCTAAACCGTTTTCCGGTAGGCGAGCGTGTCGTGCTCCAACGCTTTCTTCCGCAGGATGGCGAGGCGGGGATCTTCTACGTCCGCAAGCCCGGTGCCGCAAAAGGACAGATCATCGGGATCCTGCTGCGATACTTCCCTCGCGTTGTAGGCGATGGCGTCCGAACGATCGCCGAATTAATCGCTGCCGACAAACGCCTCAGCCGCCTCGGCCGCGACGGTCTGAGCGAGCCCTGCTGCGACGTGAAGCGTATTCCTGCCGCATCGGAAATTGTCCGTCTGTCGACAGTCGGCTCAACCCGTGTCGGCGGTCTTTACGAAGATGCGACCGCGCGCGTGACGCCCGAACTGACGGGTGCCATCGACGCCATCGCACAGGACATGCCCGACTTTCACGTCGGCCGTTTCGACGTCCGCTTCGATAGCATAGGAGCTTTGGCCAAAGGCGGCGGCTTCAAGATTATCGAGGTCAACGGCGTCGGTTCAGAAGCCGTTCACGCCTGGGACCCGAATTTCACGCTCAGACAGGCCTACGCCATCGTCTTCGCCAAGCAGCGCATGATCTTCAGCATCGGTGCTGCGATGCGCCATATCGGCCACAAGCCGACCAGCCTCTTCATGCTCGCCAAACTCTACCTCCATCAGCAATCGCTGATCAGGCGCTATCCGCCTTCAAACTGACGCGCCGCAGTTCGAAGATGGCGAGCGCCATCGCCGACAGCGCAAACGGCGTCAGGTTGTAGATGATCCGATAGAGCAGAAGTGCCGCCACCACGTCGGCCCTTGCCGCACCACCGAGTACCACAATAATTGTGGCTTCAAAGACGCCTAGACCACCCGGTGCCTGGCTCCCAAGTCCCAGCGCAACGGCAACCACATAGGCCGCAGCAAACACTGCAAACGGCGGCGTTAAGTCGGCGGGCAAAAGTACATAGAGCGCGCTGATCGCCGCCGCCATTTCCGCCGCACCGACCAGCATCTGGAACACCGCCATTCGCCCTGACGGCAGCATGAGCTCAAACGCAAATACCTCTAAGCGCCGCCCGCCGGGCCACAGCCAAACGGCAAGCCAAACCAGCGCCATCGATATAGCAACTCCGGCCGTTGCATGAGCGCCCGAGCCGCCCACCCATGTCTCGACGAGGAGCGCCAATGCGAGCATCGTCACAAAACCTAGCACCAGGGTCGCCGACGACAGAGCGGTGATCCGCGCAACGTCGCCAATGCCAAGCCCCACCGCGCTATAGAGCCTCAACCGCACCGCCGTCGCCGTCACAGCAGCAAACCCCAGCGTATTTGCGCAGGCATTCGCAGTCGACCCGGCCAAAGCAGCCAGCCCGGCGCTCGTCCGCCCGGGCGCCACAATCCGCACCGCCATGACGTCATAGCTCGCGAGCGCGGCAAAACTTATCGCCGTGCATCCAGCCGCAAACAGGATCGCACCGGCCGATTGCGCCCGTATCGATGCAAGTACGTCGCTGATCGAAGTCTCGGCGAGAACCTGCCATAGCAACCATGCCGCGACCGACAGGATGACGACCGCACCCGCGATCGCCGTCACCCGCGAGTAATAAGGAGTCACTGCACGGCGTCCGGCTCTACGCCGCCTTTGCCTCGCCGCGCACTTCCGCCGCGTAGTCTTCCATCAACATCTGGCTGATCTTGGCAGGCGTGAATGTGTACGGCCCGATCTCGGAGATCGGCGTCACTTCCGCGCCCGTCCCGCAGAGGAACGCTTCGGTGAAAGTCGAGAGCTCCTCCGGCATGATGTGCCGCTCGATCACCTCGATCTGCCGGGCTTTTGCCAGCGCGATCACCGATTGGCGCGTGATGCCGTTCAGGAAACAATCCGGCGTCGGCGTATGCACCTCGCCGTGTTTGACGAAAAACAGGTTCGCGCCCGTCGCCTCGGCGACATAGCCGCGATAGTCGAACATCAACGCGTCCTGATAGCCCTTGGCCTCCGCCGCGTGCTTCGACAGCGTGCAGATCATGTAGAGACCCGCCGCCTTGGCATGGCAGGGCGCACTCTCCGGGCTGGGGCGCTTCCAGGTCGCGATATCGAGGCGAATGCCCTTCATCTTCGTCGCGGGGTCGAACATCGACGGCCACAGCCACGCCGCGATCGCCACATGGATTTTCGAATGCTGCGCGCTCACCGCCATCATCTCGCTGCCGCGCCAGGCGACAGGCCGCAGATAGGCATCGGAAAAGCCGTTGGCCTTCACCACCTCTTCCTTGGCGGAGAGAATAGTTTCGGCATCGTAGGGAATCTTGAATCCCATAAGCTCGCCGGATTTGAAAAACCTCTCCGTGTGCTCAGCCGATTTGTAGATAGCCCCGCCATAGGCGCGCTCGCCCTCGAACACGCACGACCCGTAATGCAGGCCGTGGGTCAGTGCGTGGATCTTGGCATCGCGCCACGGCACCATCTCGCCGTCGAACCAGATGAATCCATCACGGTCGTCAAAGGGCAGGATCGCAGCAGACATTGGGGGGACCTCGGGCTTACGCAGGGCGTGGTGTTTGCTAAAGATCGCGCCTATATATGTCAACATGACTGACTTAAAATCCGCCGGTGAGCGCCACGGCGTCTCCCTGCTCTATCTGCGCGAGGACGAGCTTCGCCGTGCCATCGAGCTGCTGTTTTTCGGCTATCGCGATTTCAGCTCCGAATCCGATGCCGAGCTGGATGCGCTGGGCTTAGGCCGCGCCCACCACCGCGCGCTCCACTTTGTCGGCCGCAAGCCCGACCTCTCGGTCGCCGAACTCCTGGGCGTCCTCAAAATCACCAAGCAGAGCCTTGGCCGCGTGATCAAAGACCTCACCGCCCGCGGCCTCATCGAACAGAAACAGGGCCGCCGCGACCGCCGCCAGCGCCTCCTCCGCCTCACGGAAGCCGGCAACGCGCTCCACGCCCAGCTTCTCACCGGCCAACGCGCCCGCATCGCCAAGGCGTTCCGCGAAGCCGGCCCCGATGCCGTGGCGGGCTTTCGAAAAGTCCTCGCCGGCCTTATCTCCGAGACCGAACGCACCCGGGTCCTCGCCATGATCGGCGCGGGGCCTTAAGGAAAACAGCGCATGGCCGAACCCACATCTGTCGACGTCGAAGGCGATGGCCGCCACATCCTGGTGGTCGACGACGACACGCGCATCCGCACCCTGCTCCAGCGCTTCCTCACCACCAACGGCTACCGCGTCACCATGGCAGGCGACGCCGCCGAGGCGCGCCTCCATCTCAAGAACTTCACCTTCGACCTGATCGTTCTCGATGTGATGATGCCCGGCGAAGACGGCATGGCCCTCACCGCCTCGCTCCGCAAAACTAACGACGTCCCCATCCTCCTGCTCACAGCGCGCGGCGAAGCCGCCGACCGCATCGCCGGTCTGGAAAGCGGCGCCGACGATTACCTCGCCAAGCCGTTCGAGCCGCGCGAACTCCTCCTCCGCGTCGCCGCCATCGGCCGCCGCGCCCGCGCCGAACGCTCGGCGCTGAAAGAAGTCCGTATGGGCGCCTTCCGCTTCGATCCCGAACGCGGCGAGATGACCAAGGATGGCCGCCAGGTGAAGCTCACCGGCGCTGAAACCTCGCTCCTCCGCATCCTCTCGGCGAGTGCCGGCAAGGCAATCAGCCGCCTCGAACTCGCCCACCGCACCGGGGCGGGCCTCGAACGCTCCATCGACGTCCAGGTCACCCGCCTCCGCCGCAAGATCGAAACAGACCCCAAAATGCCGCTCTACCTCCAGACCGTGCGTTCCATCGGTTATGTCCTCGTTCCCGACGGTGTCGCGTGAGTTCAGCGCCGGATGCGACTCCAATCCTGTCGATCAAGGGGCTCACCAAAACCTACGCCACGGGCTTCCAAGCTCTGAAAGGCATCGATCTCGATATCCGCAAGGGCGAGATCTTCGCGCTGCTCGGCCCCAACGGCGCCGGTAAGACGACGCTGATCTCCGCCATCTGTGGCATCGTCACCGCAACGTCCGGCACCGTCGCGGTCGCCGGCTACGATCACGTAACCGATTACCGCAAGACCCGCGCGATGATCGGCCTCGTACCGCAGGAGCTCTCGACCAACGCCTTTGAGCCGGTCTTGAGCACTGTCCGCTTCAGCCGCGGCCTCTTCGGCAAACCGCCCAACCCCGCCCATCTGGAGAAAGTCCTCAAAACCCTCTCCCTCTGGGACAAGCGCAATTCGCGTATCATGGAGCTCTCGGGCGGCATGAAGCGCCGCGTCCTCATCGCCAAGGCGCTCAGCCACGAACCCGACATCCTGTTCCTGGATGAACCGACCGCCGGCGTCGATGTCGAGCTCCGCCGCGACATGTGGGCGATGGTCCGCGCTTTGCGCGAAACCGGCGTCACCATCATCCTCACCACGCATTACATCGAAGAGGCCGAGGAGATGGCCGACCGCATCGGCGTCATCAATCAGGGCGAACTCATCCTTGTGGAAGACAAGAAAAAGCTGATGGCCAAACTCGGCCGCAAACAGCTTGTCCTCCATCTGCGCGAGCCGCTCGCCGCCATTCCGGCAGAGCTCGCCGGTCAGGCGCTGGAGATCGCCGCCGACGGTCACGATCTCATCTACACCTTCGACGCCCAGGCCGACGAAACCGGCATCCCGGCGCTGCTCAAGCGCCTCGCCGATCTCAATATCGACTTCAAGGATCTCCAGACGCAGCAGTCCTCACTCGAAGACATCTTCGTCAGCCTCATCAGGCCGCGCTCATGAATATCTACGCCCTCCGCGCGATCTATCGCTTCGAGATGGACCGCATGCGGCGCACGCTGCTCCAAAGCCTCGTGACGCCGATCATCACAACCTCGCTCTATTTCGTGGTCTTCGGCTCGGCCATCGGTGGCCGCATGGCCGAGGTCGACGGCGTTCCCTACGCCGCCTACATCGTCCCCGGCCTGATGATGCTGTCGCTGCTGACCGAGAGCATCTTCAACGCCTCGTTCGGCATCTACATGCCGAAATTCACCGGCACCGTGTACGAAATCCTCTCCGCGCCCATCTCGCCGTTCGAGATCATCCTTGGCTATGTCGGCGCAGCAGCCAGCAAATCGCTCATCCTCGGCCTCGTCATTCTGGTCACCGCGCGTCTCTTCGTGCCGTTCGAAATTCTCCACCCCCTCGTGATGATCGCCTTCCTCATCCTCACGGCCATCGCCTTCTGCCTGCTTGGCTTCGCGATCGGCGTCTGGGCAGATGGTTTCGAGAAAATGCAGATCATCCCGATGATGATCGTCATGCCGCTCACCTTTCTCGGCGGCAGCTTCTATTCGATCTCGATGCTGCCGGAGTTCTGGCAGAAAGTCTCGCTATTCAACCCGGTCGTCTATCTCGTCAACGGCTTCCGCTGGAGCTTCTACGGCAAGGCCGATGTCGGCATCTTCGCCAGCCTCGGCATGGTCGCCGCCTTCATCGCGGTCTGCATCGCCCTCATCTGGTGGATGTTCCGCACCGGCTACAAGCTGAAGAATTAGCTCTCCTTTCCTGACATACTCGGGGCCGCGCAGAGGAACCCTTTCCTCCCCTGTTCTTCACTGGGGAGGTGCCCCGAAGGGGGCGAGGGGGCATCCGATGCCTAAGGCGGGT
>Ga0105044_10015898_pt1 | contig 10168 bp, 7 predicted proteins | sample MAT01_FD_78092 | JGI IMG/M metagenome (GOLD analysis project Ga0105044, IMG submission 78092) | Freshwater microbial communities from Lake Fryxell liftoff mats and glacier meltwater in Antarctica - MAT-01 | ecosystem: Environmental > Aquatic > Freshwater > Ice > Liftoff microbial mat | place...
AGCGCTGGTGCGATCCAGCTATCACGCGGATCATCAAGCGGATGTGCTGGTAAAGTTTAATAATAATGTTGACGCACAACCCCGCGGGTGAAGTAATTAGGGTGTGGGGCTGCTGCGCCATTGGGATGCAAAGCACTATTTGGGAAGAGTGTATAACTCTTCCAGATTTTGTAGCAGTTCAGCGGAAGTTAAGTCAGCGTTTCGGTTCGTCGCGAGGAAGGCGATTATTTTTTCGCGTGCTTTATTGGGTGGCGTCCCCGGCCATTCAGCACAGACGCGTGTAAAGTCCGCGAGCGGTTGAGCCTTGATCGTTCGGAAGTGAACAACCAAACCATTGCCGGCCGCGTTTAGTTTAAGCTTGGTCGCTGCGAGCTGCTCCCGATAGTTCGCGAGTAATTTCTGCGGAGCGTTGGGCAGGTTTGGGTCGCCGACTCCTGGCGCCATACCTTGCAACGGACCGATTACGGCTTCCAACCTGCTAATGCTCGAGGTTAAGCGTGCGGCGTCTTCGGCTTGCGACTCAAACCCTACTAACGCAGTGCGTACTCGCTCCAACGAGATGCCGCTTCCCTGTTCGACGACGGTAAAGGTCAAATATTTACTATCACTCCCTGCGTTATTGCTCGCTGTTACCTTCGTCATAGTAGTTTGCGCGATGGTGGGGGTGCCTTGAATCTCATCGCCTTGCAGTCTCAGGCCCACAGGAAGGTCTTGGACAGCGAGCGGGGCCGTGGAGGGGACCGAAGTTGTAATCTTAAACTTGTAGGGTTTGTCTACGGTAGCCTCGGGCGGATTCAGCGATGTGATTGTAATTGACAGAGGGCGTGGGGCGATGACCAGCCGCAGTTTCGCCTTCGCGACCGACGGGCCGTGCTCGCCCCGAAGCGAAACGAAAAACTCACCCGACTGCAAGGGATTGGACGCGATGATCTGACCGTTCTCGAGAACGAAGCCGGGCGGGAGATCGGTTGCTGATAGCGACGATTGTGACGGCGAAACCGGGACCTGAAAAACAAACCGCTCTCCCACCACCGCAGCCGCCTGCATTGGGCCATCAAACTTTACCGAGGGTGGACCGGCGGGGCGAGTCAGGAAATAGGTGAGAACCGAAGCGAGGGTCACCACAATCATGAAGATATCAAACTTGTGCTTGCGCGGCTTCTTTGCGGCAACTTCCGATGCAGTGCTGCCGGAATCCTCGGGCCGGGCGTTTGTTCCCGGTCTGGTTACTTCTATCAGTGCAACGCCGCACGAAGTACAGACCGGGTCGTGCATCGATGCATCAAGCTGGACGGTGAGTCCTTCATCAGCGTTGACGCAACTTCCGAAATGTGTACACTGGTAGTATGGCATATCAATTACAAATCGAACTCTTCGGCTCGCGGTATGTCGTTCGCCACCCTCCAGTGAAAACCAGTTTCGCAGGCCCGCGCGCCCTTCATAGATTACTCTACGCCAAGCCAATCTCGCGGTCGAGATCGGCGATACCTTTCATAGCGTAAAATCTGCCCACGGTTCGCCCGGCTCACGGGGCCGCTGTTAGAAGTACGCCGCGAAATGAGGGCATTTCTGGTGAGAATGAAGAGCTTTGCTGATGGCGGCAGATGCCGACGAGCGGTCGAAATGGTTGGGCAGCGTGGATTGCCGGGCAATCCCGGCCAGAAGTTCACTCCAAACAGAAGATCAAAATGGATATTTTTCGCCCCAGGGGAGAACACGCCGCGATTTGACGCGATGAGAAGAGGGCGGGGATGGCGCGTGGTGACGGGCGTCTTTGAACTTCAGGGTCGCAAGAGCGTCAAACTCAGTTCGTTCAGGCTGGAGTGATAGTCGCGGCTTCGCGTAAGCCGAAGGGCGGTCGAAGTCGCGTTGGAGCGCGTTGAAGTGTCAGAGTGTCGGGCGAGAATAAGGCTTGGTGGTTGGAGTATCGATCAATAACGTACCGGGCGTGGCGATGATGTGTCGGTTATTCACGCGAATCCCCGGTGCTCTCGGTGTCTACTAATTACGAAGGAGTTTCTCTTGAAAACGAATCAAACTTGGCTATCCGCTTCCACCTCACACTTTTTCGGGGTTTTGCTGATTCCCGGCTTGGTATTTCTCGGCGGATGTGCGACCGATGGAGGCCGTACACGAGCTCAAGGTGCGGGGATCGGTGCTCTGGGTGGTGCAGCGGTAGGGACGGGGATCGGGGCGATCGCTGGCGGCGGCGACAATTTGTGGATTGGAGCGCTTGCTGGCGGAGTGATTGGTGGAGCTGGCGGTTTGATTTACGGAGATCAAACTGCCAAAGCCAAAGAAAAGGCATTGGTGGAGGAGACTCGACTTACGAAAGAAATCGCAGCTTCCCAGCGGCGCCTTTCCGAAGCGCAGACTGCGAAGTCCCAGCTAAAGGCGAGCATCACTAGTTTGACTGCCGAGAAGGACCGGTTGGCCGCCATGGCCGACAAGACGAGCCAGGAGTACAAGGCGAAGGTCGCCGCGTACACCAGCCAGGTTCAAGAAAAACGAGCGGCGGCAGCCAAGCAAATCAGCGACATCAATAGCCAAGTCGCGAGCAATGCCCAGGCCCGGGTTGTGACTGGAGAGGCGCGCACCGTCAACGTGGGTGACTCCAACGCGCTGGCTGTAGAAGAACGTAAACTCATTGAGGAGCGGCAAGAGCTTGAACGCATCCTAGAGCAGTTTGTTCAGCTTGAAAATGCTCAGCGCGTTTGATATCTAGGGGCGATGCTTGCGATCGCCCCGACCTTTGGCGGACGTTCCTCCGCGAAGCTCTTTGCAGGCATCATCAAACATAGCAATAAGTGAACTTATGAAGCACCTCCTCTTACTCCCGGCATTGGCTGGCTGCCTCGCGGCAGCCTCGTGTACCGGCGACCCTTCTAAAGGTGGTATTTTCTACTCGCGAGAGCAGCAGGCTGTGCGAACGGCCAATCTGAAGCAGACGAATCTTGACGCCGCCGCTCAGGCCGCGCGTGAAGAGCAAGCGGTAGGGGAGTTAACCAAATCGCAAGGTTCGCTTACGTCTGAGCTGGCTCGGATGGGGAGCGAGCAGACTGAGTTGCAATCGCAGTTAAATGGCATCGATCAACGCATCCGCGAGGGCGCGGTGATTCCCGAGCCTAGCCGCGAAGAACTGGCAAAGGTTCGCGCTCAGCTCAGTGAGTCGCAACGAAATCTCAAGACTGCGGAAGAGTTGGAACGTCAGGCCGATGCGAGCGACCTTCAGGCAGTCGCGGCACGCAAGGCTCGGATCGCCGAACTCAAGGCGGTGAATGATCAACTCCGGGACCAGATTCGCCTGATTGGCGATTCGTTGACCGCGCCGAAGTACTAGGCTAAATCGTTCGCGCGGGTTGTCATTGCGTGCCGCGCTAGGGCCGCCAGAGTCGCTACACGGTTCTACCCCATAGCGTTACCGCCGAGCTGGGTCATCGTACTATTACTTTGTGAAGCGTTTGCCGATCATTGCGGGAGGGGCTGCACTTAGCTTCGCGGCGATCGCGGGAACCGTGATGAATTTATCATCGCGCTCGGCGGGGGTGAAGAATCATCAGGTGCTGGGCGCGAATCCGGCCGACGGCGATGCGAGCAGTACTCGACGGAAGGTATTGCCGCAGTCAGCCGAGGCAAACTCGGTGCCGATGACAGGTAGCGAAAGCAAGTGGAGCGAGGTCGAATCGGCGGTTGACTGGGTCAGCTCTGAGCGCTCTCCAAACCGTCCCGCTGACAGTGGGCAGCCACCTCTGACAAGCCCCGCCGGGATATCCGCTGGCGGGGCGGGTGCTGGCGAGTCACTCGCGTTGGTTACTTTGCCTCCTTCTTCGATTCCGAGCCGGTCGGCGCGCGTTCAACGTAAGCTAGTCACTACGTTTGAGACTCGCGCTGCGTTGCCCGCCTCCAGCCAACGGGAGAATGCCGCGGCGGGAATCGTGATGGGCGCATTCGAGGCTTCGTTGGCCCAGCGGACTCAGCTTAGCATCTCAACCCGGGCCCGCGAACAGTTCACAACGGGGGGCGAAGGCGAGCTGGTTTTCGCCGCGGTCGATAGTTTAGTGGCCGCCCACCGACCAGTGCCCGCTGCGTTTGTCGTTACCCCCGCGTTGCTTGGGGAATCGCAACTGAGTCGGCTCTACACCGCGACGGTTTCATCGCTTCCCCTGGGCAGCCCGGGCAGGCCCAGAGTTGCTGTTGCGATTGATTATGTTGGATTGCTGCCTAGAACGTCGGAGCGCGTAGTAGAGATACCGGAGACCAAGGCTGCCCCGATGTCGGTTGGGTTTACCTGGTCACTGCCTGCGGTTTCGCCGGGTCAGTTAACCCAAAGCGTCGCCGAGCACCTGGATACACGAGAGTATCTGGATACCTCGCTCGCGGCATGGGCGGCATCTCAGTTTACGCGCTCGCCGGGAAAAGCGGGTGCTGCCAATACTCTGTACGCGGCCGAACACTTGGTGGGCCTTTGCAGTTTCCGGGCGGACTTGGACAAAGATTATTATTATGTTCACGCCAGCGATGAGCAATCGGGCTTTCGGGTCGATGTTAATTATCTCGGGACAGCCCCGCCCGTGCGTTTGGTGTGGCCGCTCGCTACGCCGGCCCCTGTTCGCGACTGGGGTGACTTTGTCATCGAGCAGGCCGCTGTTGGCGACAAGCTTGCGGTGAAGGTTGCTGCTGTGACGCGCACCTTCGTAGAACGGATCGACTGGCGGGGCGATCCGCCTGCTGCCTTGATTGTTCCGATCAAGGAGGCGATAGCCCGGTACGCGGCGACGGGAGCCGCTAACTGCGAGATAGACTTGCGCATCCGGGCGGCGGGCGCAGCGGAGAGCGTGGATGAGTATTATGTTACATTGCGATTCCAGCCCGCCGCGTCGCTGTCTAGCAACTCCGCGGACGTAATTGTTGATCGCTGGGGCGCCGCTGTTCCGGTGGGCGGCGGTCGCGGGCCTACAACGCAAGTGCTGGCCGAGGTCTTTGGGGTCGAGTTTCCATCCGCGTCAAGCCTGATCGAGGCGGGAGTTCTGGAGGAAGAGAGAGCGGGAACACATAAGCAGTTCTCTGCCGAAGAGCTCGCGTGCTTTGAGTCGCTTTTCATGCAGCTCCCGCCCGAGCGACGGGCCGCGCTCCGCGGGCTACGTTTGGTGCGCCTGTCTCGCCCCGCGGTAGATCGTAAGTGGGCCGAGGGCCGCCGGACCGCGGGCTACACGCTTCGTCGAGGCTCGGAGGTTACGATTTATATTTACGACGACGCGTACGCGGGGTCCAGCGAGTTTCGGGTTGTTAATGAAATCACAAGTTACCCCTGGGTGGCGATGACAATCGCGCACGAGCTGGCCCACGCGCTCGCTACCAGATCAGATGTTCAGCGGCGGTTTAACGCCGAGTTCAGCGACTGCGCTGCATGCCTCACCTGGTACGCGCGAGACGAGCCCCTCACGGAGATGTTCCCTGAAGCATTCGCGATGTACATGCTCGATCGGACTTGGCTGCAAGAAAACTACCCGGCGGTCGCCGAATGGTTCGAGCGTTGGGCGAGCAACAACGATGCACCCTAGGCGGGTACCGCAGCGACCCTGCCATCTACCAACGAAATCATCCGGTCGGCGCGGGCTGCGGTATGGACGTCGTGGGTTACAACGAGCATCGTAAGGTTGCGTTCGGCGCGGATGGCCAGAAGCATATTAAGAATGGTCTCCCCGGTGGTTCGGTCAAGATTACCTGTAGGTTCATCAGCGAGGAGGATCGTCGGCTCGTTGATCAGGGCACGGGCGATGGCCACGCGCTGGCGTTCGCCCCCTGAAAGTTCTGCCGGCTTGTGCTGCAACCGATGCGAGAGGCCGACCTTGTTGAGCAGCTCCGCGGCGGCCTTGCGGGTGGCTGCCGCACGGCCCGCGTATGAAAATCCCCAGCGCACCATGGCGGCAATAGTTACATTCTGGAGCACCGTAAGCTCGGGGAGTAAATGGTAAAACTGGAAGACAAAGCCGGTCTCACTCGCGCGATACCGGTTCAGGGCGCTGCGTCCCATCGCCGCGACGTCTTTGCCACGGTAGACCACCGACGCGGGCTGAACGTTACGTATTAATTGCGGGTCGGGCGTGCCTGATTCGTCTGAATTCATCGCGGCCGTTTTTGGAGTTTTCCTTTCGGGCCGATCCGGCCGGTCAAGGCCCCCGACGACATGCAGCAGGGTGCTCTTTCCGGAGCCTGATGCGCCGAGAATCGCAACAAACTCTCCTTCCGCCGCGTCGAGGTCTACGCCGCGGAGCACGGGCACCTTTACTCTGCCCAAATGATATGTTTTGTATATATTACGAGCGTTGAGCGCGACCGGCCGACCCGTGACTGAGGGGGGTATTCCTAGGTATTGATTGACGGCGCCCGAGGTGGGTTCAGGCTTGTTGGGGTCATGCATCGCGTTAGGATCTGAGGTGTGTGGGAATGAAGGCGAAGTCGTGAGATGGTGTTGGGCGAGGGACATGCGGGTGGCAAACAAACGGGAATAACCGAGGTGACTTGACCCAGCTCAGTAACTCTGACCAGCCTTCAACGTAAATACTACTCTTGGAGGTAAATCAGAAACCCCTGTTGTTTGGGGGGATATAGCTTTCTTATCCCCGCACACTGGGTGGGAGAGATGCTGACGACAGTAGCTAAGCGGTCCACGGCTGTGAACCGCAGAATCCGAGGCTATCTACTCAAACCGCAGCGCACGCACCGGGTCCATCAGCGCCGCGCGGATCGCGGGTATGAACGCACCAAGTGCGCTGGCGAAGATGCCCGCCAAGAAAACCAGCACCGCTTTGTCCGACTCCACCTGGTTGGGTATTGTAATAAAATAGTAAATGCTGGGGTCCCAGATGGTGACCTCTAGCGCGGTCCCCAGCCAATCGTGGATCGGGTTGATGTTATGTACTACCAGGTACGAAACGCCTAGCCCCAAGGTCGAACCGACGACTCCGATCGTAACCCCATAAGCGACCCACAACGCGGCGACGCCGCCGCTGCCCGCGCCTACCGCCCGAAGAATACCGATATCGCGCGTCTTCTCTGCGACCATCGCCCAGAATATCGCCAAGATCAGGAAGACCGCTACGAGCGAGATAATCATAAACAAAACTAATAATAGAACTGTCTCTTTCTTCACCGCGCTGATCATCGTGCCGTTCTGTTCTTCCCACGTTCGGATAACAATGGCGTGCCCGGGGGGCACCTCTCCCATGTGCCGCGCCGCAAAGGCGTCGTACACCTCTTCGACCGCGGCCTTGAGCGCCTGGCTCTGAGCGGTGCTGTCCACCGCGCCCTTGCCCCTCACCAAAACATGTGTCACCCGAGGCGGATCTACTTCGACCTGCTCGCCGGGGGTATCCTCGAATGATTCCGGCCCGTTCGCGTTCGCCTGGGCGGCCTCTGGCGTAACGACTGTTCCTGAGGGTCCCGCCTTGTTGACTGCACCAGTCCCCGGCTTCGTCACCCGCCGTGCCGCGTCCATCATAAGCATGTCCTGCGCTAGCGCGAGTGGCACAAGCACGACGTGCGAGTCTACCTCATAAAGGCCGCTTTGGAACTCGTTGGCAACCGGTAAGTTACGACTCTCCATCTGTACCGCCCGGCCGCTGCCGTCAAGCGGAGCAACGCTCAAAAGAACTTTACCATCACGCGGCATGAACATATCTACGAGGTCTTTTTCACCGGTTGAAAGTAACCTCCTCTTGACCTCGGGTAAATAATATCCTCTGGGGTGGCGGTAGTTCATGCCGCTTACTTCGATGCCCATCACGATTCCCGGCAGGGCCGTTCCGTCCGCCTCGGCCCGGGTCATCGTCCGACCGTTCTCCTGGATCTGCGCCCAGCTTAAGCCGCTGATCGCGTTTATTCGCGGGTCTTCGCGTTCAGTATCTTTCTTAAGCGGATCTTTCTGCGGTTTCCAATACAAGATATCGAAATACGAAGTGACGCGCCCGTACGACTCGGGAACTATTCCCTTCACGGTAACCGCCTGTTTGAGTCCGCTGGGGAACGCGGCGAGGCCAAAGGTTTCAATCGTCGGGGCCGCCGCCGCGACGCTGGGGTGCTTTTCCAAATCCTTAATCAGCTCGTCATAATAAGCAAACCCAGCATTCGGCCAGGCGATTACCACATCGCCTGTCATTGTGCGCCCGCTCCCGATGAGCATGTTGACAAACCCGCCCATCACCGACCAGACGACCAGCACCATCGCGGTACAGAGCATGACCGCGCCGACCGCGAACAGCGGCATGATTTTGCTGAGCAAATAGCGTTTGGTGAGTAGAAACTGATACATTGGTATCCTTAGGGTAGTCGGGTAATGGGCGGTTCTTGTAATACTCGGACGGGGGCGGTTCTTGTGATGCACGAACGGGGTTTAAGTTCGCACGACACGGCGCGGCCCGCGCTCATAACCTTGCAGACTCGTGACCCGCATCCCGCAAGTTCCAAGTTCTACTAATTCGGTGCCCGCTTCAGAAAGCTCAGCGTCGGTCAGACGTCTTGTCGTCTGGTGTGATCACCCTCAGGCGGCGTTTCTCGCATCGCTGATGCGAGAACTGCCACCCTCGGTAATGGTCGTAGGTGTGGGCCAGCAGGCGCGAAACGCGATCCTGGCGACTGATCAGAAACTTACGTACTTTGATGACCTGCGGGTGGTGCTGACCACCGCGCCCACCGATGCGGTACTCATCCTAGGTGCCGACGAGTTTGGTTCGCATCCCGACGACGTGGTAGCGGTGTGTGCAGCGCGGGCGCGCAGCGTGGAGGTGTTAACTGCTCAGCCGATCCCATTAAGCGCCTTTGAGCTTGAACGCTGTTGGAGTAGTGACGAGACGGTTGCGAGCGTCGAGCTGGGGGCGGATGATCGGGGTACCGAGCTTGCTGGAAGTGACGAAGGTGTGATTCCGCGTGCCACGTCGCGGGCGCACGCGCTGGCATGGATACGGACGGTCGGTTTGCCATCCCGGAGCGAGAGTTTTGTTGCCGCTTCTGAGTTTCTCGCCGCGTTCGGTGCCGCCCGCAGTGGAAGAGTGGCGACCTTCGGAGCCTTGGGGCATCCGCCGCTGGGCACCGGGCTGGTGAGTTCCTTTGACTTACTGTTCGCCGCGATCGGTGGGACTGGAGAAGAGATCTCTTGGATCGATGCGCACCTGCGCGGGCCGGTGAGCGTGGGGCGTGGACCAACTGCGCTCCGTTCGTCGTCGGTTACCGGTTCCTTATCGGCCCTCGTAAGGTGGGAAGCGGATCGTGCATTCCTGCTGGAGGCGAGCGATGCGGCGGCGCGAGTGGGCTTTGAGGTAACATTAAGAGGCCCACATGGGCGGGTTGAGATAAGTGAATCTGGCGCGGCGTGGCACGCCCCCGATGGATCGCTCCGCGCCTCAGCGCGCGTCGAGCAGCGAACCCCGCCCCAAGCCCTGGCTGCTGAAGTAGGTGCTCTGTTGCTGCGGACCAAGCCTGATCCGGGTCCGATGCTAATCGCCAGATCACTGCTGGCAGCGCAGACCGCGCTGCTGAGCGCGCACACTGGTCGGCCGGAGAGCCCCGCTACCGTGCGTGGCTTGGCACGGGCGATGTAAACGCGGTGTCGCATGGACAACTGCCGATCTTCCAGTGAATCTCGCAGGCAACATTGTAACTATGAAGTTTGTTAAGATCGCCCAACGTAGCGGGTGGGGTCCGGCGCTCCTGCGGCGGCGAAGCCTTCGCGGCGAAGAACACAGGAGTCGCAGCCTCCACAGGCCAGCGCGCCGCCCTCCGGCACATTCACGGGATCATAACATGAATGCGTGAGGCCATAATCGACCCCCAGGCGGAGGCCGAGTTGAATTATTTGAGCCTTACTTAGGCTGATCAGCGGGGCGAGCACCGCCAGCCGCCCGCCCTGGATTCCCGCCTGGGTAGCGAGCGAGGCGGTGAGTTCAAATGAAGCGATAAACTCCGGACGGCAGTCGGGGTAGCCCGAGTAATCCACGGCATTGACGCCAATGTAGAGAGCCTTGGCCTTAAGAACCTCCGCGATCCCGGCGGCGAGCGATAGAAAGATTAAGTTGCGGGCTGGAACATAAGTCACGGGAATCGCCCCGCCCATCTCGAGCGCGGTGCGTCCCTTGGGCACGGGAATGTCGTCCGTAAGTGCCGACCCGCCGAT
>Ga0105044_10015900_pt1 | contig 10168 bp, 9 predicted proteins | sample MAT01_FD_78092 | JGI IMG/M metagenome (GOLD analysis project Ga0105044, IMG submission 78092) | Freshwater microbial communities from Lake Fryxell liftoff mats and glacier meltwater in Antarctica - MAT-01 | ecosystem: Environmental > Aquatic > Freshwater > Ice > Liftoff microbial mat | place...
GTGGGCACGTCCTCGAACGCGATGCGCCGGCCGAATTCGAACGCCGACAGGCACACGCCCGATGGCCCGCCGACCTGCACCGCTTGCGTGTCGCGGGCGCCACAGTCCTCCAGGATGCGGCCGACCCGGGTGCCGAAGGGATATTCGTACAGGCCCGGGCGTTCACAATCACCGCTGACCGAATGGATCTTTGTTCCGGTCGACTGCGGCGTGCCGATGCGGGCCCACCAGTCGCCGCCTCCGACTACGACACGCGCCGCGGCGCAATAGGTCTCAACGTTGTTCACCGTCGTGGGCTGTCCCAGATAGCCCTGCTCGACCGGGAACGGCGGACGGATGCGCGGCGTGCCGCGTTTGCCCTCCAATGATTCGATCAGCGCCGACTCCTCGCCACAGACATAGGCGCCGGCGCCGACGTGGATCGTGATGTCGAAGTCGAACCCGGCATGGCCCTGGATCGCGTCGCTCAGCAGATTCTGTTGCCGGCGTTGTTGCAGTACAGCCAGCAGCGGCTCGAGCAAATAGCGGTATTCGCCGCGCAAGTAGACCAGGCCCTGGCGCGCGCCGATGGCCAACGCTGCCACCGTCATGCCCTCGAATACGTCGTGGGCGTGGCGCGACAGCAGCACCCGGTCCTTGAAGGTTCCGGGTTCGCCCTCGTCCGCGTTGCACACCACGTAGTGGGCGCTGCCCGGCGCGTCACGGCACAAGGTCCACTTGCGGCCGGTCGCGAATCCGGCACCGCCACGACCACGCAGTTTCGATGCCACGACCTCGTCCAGCGTGCCTTGCGCACCCCGCGCCAGCGCCGCAGCGATCGCACTGCCACGTGCCAGTGGCAGTCCCAGCAATACGTCGGCGCGCCGGATCTGATCGTCGACCTGGAACCACTCGCTCGGCCACTGGCTGACCGGAACCTGCTGTTCGACCAGTTCGGCGATCCGGGCCACGCGGTCGGCGTCAAGCCGCGTCACGACATGGTGGTGGTTGACCAGCAGGGCCGGACCCTGGTCGCACAGCCCGGTGCAGGAACAGCGGTCGATGCTGACCAGGCCATCCGCGCGCGTCAGTCCGGGGCCGACGGATAGCCGCGCGCACAGGTCCGCCATCAGCGCGGCGCTGCCGAGCATGCGATCGGTGATGTTGTCACTGAAAAGAATGCGGTAGCGTCCGACCGGCCGGGTATGGAAGAAGCGGTAAAAGCCGGCCACGCCTTCGACCTGGGCCAGGCCCAACTTCAGTTCGCCAGCCAGTTGTGCCAGCACGCTGCGCGACAACCAACCTTCGCGTGCCTGTACCTCGCGCAGAATCTGCACCAGCGCGTGCGGGTCGTGTCCGTTGTGCGCAAGCGCCTCGTTTACGGCAGTACGGGATTCGGTCATGGTGCGTGTGCGGCAGGTACCTGGTCAATGCTAACCGGCATGCAGCGCGCCGTGGGCCATTGATGATGGTGGCGCGGGCGGGGACGCAGCTAGATGGCCATGGTCCAGTGTGACGCAGCTCCTGCAGTTCGTCTTGATGAAAGTCAAACTGCACGGCGGCAGCGCCGAACGCGGCGGCCGCATGGAACAATGTCACTTGCTCATGACTACCACACCGTCACCCGTGCGGCCCGATCCCGCCGACCTGTATCCAGCGCTGCACAGCGTTGTGCCTTCGCTGGCTGACATGGGCTCCGCCGCCGCGCCCATGTCGGTACCGTCCGCAACGGTGCTGTTCTCCGAGAACGCTGCGTGCCAGGGATTTCCGCTGGTGCTCGAGGGCGAGATAAAGGTGTCACGCAGTTCGGGCGACGGGCGATCGCTGGAGTTGTACCGGGTGGTTCCGGGCGAGTTGTGCCTGGTCTCGAGTGCCAGCCTGTTTCGCAGCACGCCATTGAGCGCGCTCGGCATCACCACGCGGCCGACCAGCCTGCTGCTGATCTCGCCGACCACGTTCGGCCTGTGGTTGCAGAGCCCGCCATTCCGCGACGCTGTCCTGGGCCTGTTCGCCGAACGCATGGCCGACCTGACCGGGCTGATCGACGCGGTGGCGTTTCACCGGCTCGATCAGCGTCTGGCTGCGGCGTTGCTGGGCCGGGGCCGCGACCTGGTGCTGACCCACCAGACGCTGGCCGATGAACTCGGGACGGTGCGCGAGATCGTCACGCGCCTTCTCAAGCGCTTTGAGCGGGAAGGCTGGGTCGCGTTGTCGCGCGAGCACATCCATATCCTGGACAGCGCGGGCCTGCGCGGCCTGGCGTCGGCCTTGTCGGCCTGACTTCGTGGTGCCTGGTTGCTGTGTGACTTAGGTCACCGACATCGCAGCGCAGGCGCAGTTCAATAAGGGCATTGCAGTTTTTCATCAAGGAGTAAAACCATGACCAGCAACGTTGGCGGCATCGACCGCATGGCCCGTATCCTGATTGGCCTGGTGCTGATCGGCTTGACTCTGACCGGCAACATCGGCATCTGGGGTTGGCTGGGTGTCGTGCCCCTGGTCACCGGCGCCATCGGCTGGTGCCCGCCTTACGCCATGTTCGGATTCAACACCTGTTCGATGAAGAACAAGACCTGACCGGACAGGCGTGCGAACCGGTCTCCCGGCCATTCAGTCGGCTTCGGCGCGCTGCCGGCGGCGCGCGAGTTTTTCCGCCAGGTTCAGCCCCACACCGGGCAGGCTCCAGGGGCATACGGCAATGCAGATCGCACAGCCTTGCGTCTGATTGAAGAACGGCAAGCAACGCTCGAAGTCCACGTACCATTTTTCGGCGCCACGCACCAGTTGCTTGTCTGCCCCTATGGCTTGCGGCGGGCAGGCGTCTTCGCAGACCCGGCAGTTGCGGCAGAAGTCGTCGACGCCGAAGCTGCGCGGTGGTGTCGGCGCCAATGGTGCGTCGGTCAACACCGCGGCGAGTCGGAATGACGAGCCGTATTGCGGGTTGATCAGCGAGCCGTGTTTGCCCAGCTCGCCCAGTCCGCTGGCCATGGCGGGTGGAATCAGGGTGAGTTTGGTCGTCATCGGGCCGGTCACTGGTTCGCCGTCCCAGCCCTGCTGGCGCAACCAGCTGGCGACCGCCTTGGCCGCGGCAGCAGCACGCCCGTATTGCCGCACCACCTCGGCGCCGGCAGTGGACTGCGGCGCCGTCGCAATCTGCTCGTAGTCGTGCGCGACGGCCAGCACGATGACACGCGACTGCGTCACCTGCTGGCCCTCGTAGATCCAGGCCGGATCCATGATGGCGACGCCGAAACTGTCGAAATCGGCGTCACGGGCGAACGCGGCCAGTGCTTGCGTCCAGACCTGTGGATCGTGTTGGGCCGGCGGTCCCTTCAGGTCCGCGATCGGTTGCGCGAGCAGCTTTGCGCGCGCTTGGCGTGCCCGAGCCAGGTGGGGGTTGTCGGGGTCGACCTGGTAGAACCAACGCTGCATGGCACCATGCGGGATCGTGTCCGGATCGGGCGCCCAGTACACCATGCGTGGTGCCCGCACCTGCGATTCACCCAGCCCGTTGATGTCGTTGCCCGACACCGCAGGCTTGAGCGCCATCTGGGCGGGATCGGGAGTGAACGGACGCAAGGGGTTGGTTCTGGCCATCGTGACACCTCCTGGCAACGCGGCCTCGGAGGTGGCCGGCACGCCGACAGTATCTCTCACGCACCCGCAGGCCCAGGCGGCTTGTTTGTCAGGGCAGCGCGTGGGACGGTGCAGCGGGCGATCGCTGGAGCCTTATTTGAACGGATTGGCAGTTGCGAACCACAGGCCGATGCCGGTGGCGATGATGAAGGCGCCGTCGGTCACGCCCACGGCAAGAAAGTACTTGGTCTGCAACTCGGGCGCCAGTTCGGGCTGGCGCGCAACGCCTTCGAGCAGTTTCATGCTGGCCAGGCCGATGCCGATGCACGAGCCAAAGGCGGGAATGCCGATCAGCAGCGCGATGGCCAGTGGCAGCAGGTCGATGGAGGGCATGGTTCGTTCTCCTTGTGGAAACCGGTGACACAGAAAATCCTGTGTTGGTCCCAGTGTCGGGGCCCCGGGAAACCGCGTCGATTACCCCAGAGGTAATGACACCGGCGAACGCCCGCTCTGCAAGAGTCAGGGCATGAGGCGCCAGGGCGCTCCCACGGGCCATCCCGCTGTGCGCAAGGCAGAGATCTGGTCCAGGCGCGGATCGCATCGGACGCGCGAGCTTTGCGCCGACGTGGTGCAGGCAAAGCTGTTGCGCGCATCGTCGTGAATCTCGATATTCATGGCAATCTCCTGTTGCGCCGTGTGTACCAGCGCCAGGCCCGCCACGCCAAGGCGATCAGCATGTAGGACAACACGCCCATCACCGATGCGATGATGGCCAGACCCAGCAAGAGCGGTTTACCCACCGTCGTGATCCGCTGCCACAGCCGGACGTCTTCGCGGGGCAGGTCGGGCGGGATCGCTTCCGGCGGCAACTTCAGCAGCGGCGCTGGTTCACCGGTGATCCAGTGGCCGAGTCGGTAAGCCGCGTAATACACCGGCCCGAAGGTCAGCGGATTGGTGACCAGCGTACTGACGGCGGCTGCGGCGACGTTGGCACGCAACAACACCGCCGCTGCGACCGACAGCGGAATCTGCGCCACCGGAATCAGCAATCCGAAAAAAATGCCCAGGGCCACACCCATGGCTACGCCCCGGCGCGACCAGCGCCACAGGCGCGGTTGCCGCAACCAAGGGCTGAGCCAGCGCAGCCAGCGGTTCTCGCTGATCTGAGCGCGGCTGGGTACCCATGCGCGCACGCGTTCTCTCCAACGCATCTACAGGCTCCGGATTTTCATGCGCTGAAGTATGACCTTCTTCGTTTTCACGCCGATGTATTTGCCCAGGCCAGCGCGGGCCATTCGTGGCCATGGCCGGTCGCGCGGCACCGGCACAGGTTCATGGCGGTCCGGGCGCCGGGTTGGCCGCAGGCGCCCTTTGCAGATCCAGGTGGATTTCGTGCGTGCCGTTAGCGCGGTCGATGCCGCTGTCCACGAAGCCCAGCTTGCGTTGCAGGGCCAGCATGCGCGCGTTCTCGAGCAGCACCGTCGCGACCAGCCGTTGTGTGCCCTGCGCGCGCAGGGTGCGGATCAATTTGTCCATCAGGATGGCACCCAGGCCAACACCTTTGAGGTCAGAACGTACGATGACGCCGAACTCGGCCGTGATGTTGTCGGGGTCGGCGACGGCACGTACCGTGCCCAGCGTCTGCTCGTTGCCTTCGGGGCCCACCGCCACGGCCACGAAGGCGATCTCGCGCTCGTAGTCGATCTGGGTCAGGCGCGCGAGTTCACTGGCGTCGATGCTGCGCCGGCTGTAGAACACCCGCATGCGCACGTCCTCGGGATCGAGTCGACCCAGGAACTCGAGGTGTTGCGCCTCGTCACCCGGCCGGATCGGGCGCAGGGTCAGTTCGCGGCCTTTCCATTGCAGCGTTTCGGTCAGGTGTGCCGGGTAGGGCCGGATCGCGAATCGGTCGGCCCCGGCCGGTGCGTCGGCACTGACGCGGATGCGGGCGTCCAGAGCGATCGCTCCCTCGGGGCTCAGGACCAGGGGATTGATGTCGAGTTCCGCGATCTCGGGCACGTCGGCCAGCAGCTGCGACACTGCTACCAGCACCGCGTGCAAGGCATCCTGATCGGCCGCTGGCGTGTCGCGAAACGCGTCCAGCAGCCGCGCTACGCGCGTGCTACGCACCATGGCGGCCGCCAGCCGGGAATTGAGCGGGGGCAGGGCGACGGCGCGGTCGGCGACGATCTCGACCGACGTTCCGCCCGAGCCGAACAGGATGATCGGGCCAAAGACCTGGTCGATGGCGGCGCCGACGATGAGTTCGCGCGCGTGCTCGCGCCGCACCATGGCCTGCACCGAAAATCCGTCGACATGCGCTTGCGGACGCTCCAACGCGATACGGGCCAGCATGGTGCGTGCTGCCTCCAGAACCGCGTCGGCGGTGTCGAGATTGAGTACGACGCCACCGACGTCGGACTTGTGGGAGATGTCGTTCGACAGGATCTTGATCACCACAGGAAAACCGATCGCCTGCGCAGCCGCCACCGCATCTTCGGCAATGGCCGCAACCCTGCGGGTCGGCACCACCGGGATGCGGTACGCGTCCAGCACTGCCTTGGCCTCGGGTTCGCTGAGCATGGTGCGGCCTTGCGCGAGCACGTCGGCCACCAATGCCCGAACTGCCGCAGTGTCGGGAGCCCTTGCAGCGGCTTGGTTGTGATGGATGGCGGCGGGCGCCTCGAGCAATTGCGCCTGGTTGCGCCGATACCGCACCAGCATGGAAAACGCACTGACGGCTTCTTCGGGTGTGGCGTAGCTGGCAATGCCGGCGTCCTGGAACACCTGGCGGGCCTGGGCAACCGCCGCCTCGCCCAGCCAGCACGCCATCAGGCGCGGCTGCTGCTTGCTGGCCAGTGGCACCAGCGCCTGCGCGATCTTTGTGCTTGAAACGATCGCCGTGGGTGCGTGGATGAACAGGATGGCGGCGTTGCCGCCCGAGCGATTGAGCGCTTCGAGCGCCTGTACGTAACGTTGCACCGGGGCGTCGCCGATGATGTCCACCGGGTTGCCGTGTGACCAGTTGCCCGGCAGCACCGCATCCAATGCCTGCTGCGTGGCCGGCTCCAGCGCCGCGAGTTCAATGCCGGCGTGTTCGGCGGCGTCCGCCGCCATCACGCCCGCGCCGCCGCCATTGGTCAGGATCGTCAGTTGGTCGGACAGGTTGCCGCGAAACCGTGTCAGCGTCTCGGCTGCCACGAACAACTGGTGCAAGGTGTCCACGCGCAACATGCCGGCACGCGCAATCGCGGCGTCGTACACCATGTCGGAGCCGGCCAGCGCGCCCGTATGCGAGGCCGCAGCCAATTGGCCTTGCCGGGAACGGCCGGCCTTGACCACGATCACCGGCTTGTTGCGCGCCGCCGCGCGGGCGGCGGACATGAATTTGCGCGGCGACTCGATCGATTCGATGTATAGCAGGATCGCGCGGGTGCGGCTGTCGCTGGCAAGGTAGTCGAGCATGTCGCCGAAATCGACGTCTGCGTGTTCACCCAGCGACACGAAATGCGAAAACCCGATCGCGCGCGATTGCGCCCAATCGAGCATGGCCGTGACCAATGCGCCGCTTTGCGACACGAAAGCGAGCGCGCCGGGTGCGGCCGCGGTATGGGCGAAACTCGCGTTGAGCCGGATATGGGGCGACAACAGGCCAATGCAGTTGGGTCCCAGGATGCGCAGCAGGTAGGGTTTGGCGGCGTCCAGCATCGCCTTGCGCTGGATCGCGTCGAGTCCCGCAGTCAGCACGATGGCGGCGCGGGTGCCCAGGCGCCCCAGTTCTGCGATCAGTCCCGGCACAACCGCCGCCGGCGTGCAGATGACGGCCAGGTCCGGCACGGTGGGCAGGTCCGCCGCACTGGCATAGACCGGCTCGCCATCGAAGTCGCGGTGTTTGGGGTTGACCGCGTACAGCGGTCCCTCGTAGCCACCCGAGCGCAGATTGGCCCAGACGGTCCCTCCCACGCTGGCGGCACGTTGCGAAGCGCCGAAGACGGCTACTGATTCAGGGTCCAACAAGGGGTCGAGATTGCGAATGCTCATCGTGGTCTGCTCGATTGGGGTATTGCATCGGTGCCGTAGTCATGCCCAGCACATGGTTGCTCTAGATGGCCGCGTCTGGGAAGGCATCGGTGCCCTGCAAACAGTATCGACGCGAATCCGGATTTTCCTGCATCGACTGTCTGCGCAGCGCAAGCGCGAGGCCTGCACGAATTGATCGACGTCAATTCAAGGAGCAATGGCTTCCATGACGCGCCCGGGCCATGGTACGGTGTCAGCTGTTGCAGAGGTGGTTTGAGGGGCATGAATGATCGATAAGTCGAACCCGGTTCGTCATGACTACCGCGCGCGTGGGGTGGCTGATCGTTTGCGCGACGGCAATCGCTTGACGCAGCGCTGCCAGGCGATCGTGCTGGCAGGCGGCCGGGGTAGCCGCCTGCACAATCTGACCGACTGGCGCGCCAAACCTGCCGTGCCGTTTGCCGGCCAGCTCAAGATCATCGATTTCCCACTCAGCAACTGTGTCAATTCAGGCATCCGGCGCATCGCCGTGTTGACGCAATACAAAGCGCAGAGCCTGATACGGCACATCGAACGCGGCTGGAGCTTCCTGTCGCCGAGCCTGGGTGAATTCATCGATGTGGTTCCGGCGCAGCAGCGCCTGGGTCAGTCCTGGTATGGCGGTACTGCCGATGCGGTCTATCAGAATCTCAACCTGCTCAAGGATGCCGGCGCCGAGTTCATCCTGATACTGGCTGGCGACCATGTGTACAAGATGGACTATGCGGCCATGCTGGCGGAACATGTCACGCGGGTTGCGGATGTCACGGTGGCCTGTGTGACGGTGCCCTTGGCCGAGGCGCGCCATTTTGGTGTGATCGCCGTTGACCAGAACGCGCGCGTCACGTCGTTCGACGAGAAACCGGCGCAGCCGCAGGCGCTGGCCGATGAGCCTGGGCAGGCACTGGCCAGTATGGGGATCTATGTCTTCAATCTGGCGTTTCTGTGCGAGCAGCTCACACGCGACGCCGCCGATCCGCAGTCCAGTCACGATTTTGGCCATGACCTGCTGCCCTGGCTGGTGACACACCACAGGGTTTTTGTCCACCGTTTCTCGGAGAGTTGCGTCAATATGGTCGGCGCAAGGCCGTATTGGCGGGACGTCGGCACGATCGATGCCTATTGGGAAGCCAACATGGACCTGACCAAGGTGGTGCCAGAGCTCAATCTGTACGACGACCAGTGGCCGATCCTGAGCCAGCAGCCCCAGTTGCCGCCGGCCAAGTTCGTGTTTGACGAAGACAGCCGGCGCGGCTCGGCGGTGGCATCGCTGGTATCGAGCGGCTGCATCGTGAGCGGCGCCACGGTACGGCGCTCAATCCTGTTTGCCAAGGTTCGGGTGGGGGAACACAGCTTGATCGAAGATTCGCTGGTGTTGCCTGACTGTGTCGTGGGTCGCCATGTGCGATTGCACAGAGTGGTTGTCGACAAACGCTGCGTGCTGCCCGACGGATTCAGCGCCGGGCTCGACCCGGCGTCAGACCGCGCCCGGTTTCACGTCACCGCAAACGGCATCACGCTGATCACAGTCGACATGCTGGGCCAGGGGGGCGACCGGGCGGCCAGTGCGGTTGCCGACGATTCGGATTTCGCCGAGCTGCGTTAACGTGACATAACCTTCATGATGCGGGGTGAAGAGTGGGCATCGCGAAAGTGTGGGCCTGTTCACACTACGCGGGCAACTGCGAGCAGGCCTAGATGGCCAGGCGCAACGGTCGGGCGAAGATGGAATTTGCTGCAACCACCACCATGCGTTCACGTGCGCCAACACCTTTTGCGGTGGGCGATTTCGCAATCGCAGGCGGATTTGCCGGGACAAGATCGCGCTGAGGCCCGACCAGGTCTTCGAGCGAGGTATCGGCGAGCAGGCGCAACATGGATTTCTCGATCTCGGCGCACCACTCGCTGCCAATGCGTTGGCCTTGGGGTAAGCGATTGGCGAAAGAGCGGTGTCCGGACGCAGCCGCAGACCCATCGCCTTCGTCGGCCGCGCTCGCAATGTCTGCCACAGAAATATCGGTGGTGGCTCGCGCCAGTGTGTAGCCACCGCCTGGACCACGCGTACCGGTGACAAGTCCGCAGCGGCGCAAACGACCAAACAGTAGATCGAGGTAGGACGGGGAAACCCCATGTCGGGCGCTGATCGCCGACAGCGGAACCGGTCCCTGACCTTGGCGCAGGGCGAGATCCATCATGGCGACGATCGCAAGGCGGCATTTGGGTGGCATGTGCATGTGGAGGTCCTTTATTTTGTGGCTCGTTGCTCAGTGGTGGGCGATGGAGTCGAATTCGAGCCCCATCGTTCCCCTGGAATCACGGCATTTGTTAACTTGATGTATCCGCTGTTGCAGGTTGCTGGTGGATGCCAACACGGTTACGGTGGCCTTCGCGTGTATTTCGAGCCGCTCTGTGCGGGAATTCGGGGGATGCATGCCATGTGTTTTTGTCCTGGTGCGTTGGTTTCGGATCGCAAAGCTCGAATCTAGAGCAAAGACAATCGTTTGTAAATTCGAATTATTTGCAACTATTATTCGGAAAATACTGATTGTTTAGA
>Ga0105044_10015902_pt1 | contig 10167 bp, 5 predicted proteins | sample MAT01_FD_78092 | JGI IMG/M metagenome (GOLD analysis project Ga0105044, IMG submission 78092) | Freshwater microbial communities from Lake Fryxell liftoff mats and glacier meltwater in Antarctica - MAT-01 | ecosystem: Environmental > Aquatic > Freshwater > Ice > Liftoff microbial mat | place...
CTTATTTCCTTATTTTTTTTAATTCCTTACTTTTTTTGTTTGCCCGAAAAACTATTTACCGATAATTTTGCTACCGTTTTGTTAAGTAAAGAAGGAGAAATTCTTTCTGCACGATTGGCGGTAGATGGACAGTGGAGAATTGCTCAAACGGATTCTATTCCTCAGAAATTTATTACAGCTTTACTCGCTTTCGAAGATTGCTATTTTTATTATCATCCTGGAATAAATCCCGTTGCTATGTCAAAGGCAGCTTGGAGCAATTTAAAAGGGAGCAAAGCCAAACGTGGTGGAAGCACTATTACTATGCAAGTAATTCGGTTAGCTCGAAAGGGAAAGAAAAGAAATACTTACGAAAAACTAATTGAAAGCATTTGGGCAACTCGACTGGAATTGAAATATAGTAAAAAGGAGATTTTACGTTTGTACGCGCAGCACGCACCTTTCGGAAGTAATATTGTAGGTTTAGAAGCCGCTGCAATGCGTTATTTTGGTAGAAATGCAGCAGCACTTTCTTGGGCTGAAGCTGCAACATTGGCCGTTTTACCCAACAGTCCACGATTAATTTTCCCCGGAAAAAATCAACTTAAATTAGTAGAAAAACGAAACAAACTTCTAACAACATTATTCAACAACAAAGAGTTATCGGAGGAAGATTATTTATTGGCCATTGCGGAACCACTTCCAGTAAAACAATTTAGTTTTCCCGCTTTTGCGCCTCATTTACTCGATCAGGTGTTGAAAGATGATAAAGGCAATACCACTATAGAGACTTCAGTTGAATTAGAATTGCAACAGCAGGTAACGCGGATTTTACAAAACTATCAGGTAAATTGGGAAGTAAATGGAATACACAACGCGGGAGTGTTGGTGTTAGAAACAGCAACCGGAAACGCAATAGCTTATGTTGGGAATTTATTAAGTGGAACCAACAATCAGCAATCGGTTAATATGATTACTGCCAACCGAAGTACAGGTTCAGTTTTAAAACCTTTGTTATTCGCTGCTATGTTGCAGGAAGGAATGCTTCTTCCCGGAACTTTGCAAGCTGATATTCCTACTCAAATTGCAGGCTACACGCCAAAGAATTATAACTTAACTTACGAAGGTGCTGTTCCTGCAAAGTTGGCTATTGCACGCTCTTTAAATGTTCCTGCAGTGCGCATGTTACATCAATATGGAATAGAAAAATTCAATACCAAACTTCGAAAGTTAGGAATGAAATCGTTAACTAAATCTGCAGCGCATTATGGTTTATCGCTTATTTTAGGAGGTGCAGAAGGAAACTTATGGGAAATGTGTGGAATGTATGCTTCTCTTGCTAGAGAGGTAGAAGATTTTGGAAGGTTGAATGGAAAATACGTTTTAGGAAATATTCATCCAGCAAATTATTTACTATCGAATGAAATGCAGGATTCAAAAAACACAGAACAAAAACTTCAGAAAAATTCTGTATTAAATGCAGCGGCTATCTACGCTATGTTTGAAGCCATGAGTGAAGTGAATAGACCGGATGAAGAAGCAGGCTGGAGCGAATTTCTATCTGCCAATAAAGTTGCATGGAAGACGGGTACCAGTTTTGGAAATAGAGATGCATGGTCTATTGGAATTACTTCAAAATATGTAGTTGGTGTCTGGGTGGGTAATGCAGATGGTGAAGGAAAACCCTTGCTCACAGGTATCGGAAGTGCTGCTCCTGTTATGTTTGATGTATTGAGAAGCCTTCCCGAAAGTCCTTGGTTTGATGTTCCTTACGATGATATGATGCGAATTCCTGTTTGTGAAATTTCGGGCGCTAAAGCAAGCAAATCTTGCGATAAAGTAGATACCGCTTGGGTTCCTTTACAAGGCGAAAAAACAATACCTTGCACGTATCATCAACTTATTTACTTGCATCCTTCCGGAAATGGAAGAGTTACAGCAGATTGTATCGACTTAGAACCTGCCATGCAGCGTAGTTGGTTTGTTTTTCCTCCTGCAATGGAGCATTTTTACAAAACGAAGCATGCTGATTACACAAGCTTGCCAGACTTTTTACCCGGTTGTTCGACTAATTCGACCCAACAAATGATGGATTTTATTTATCCACGACAAGGTACCGAGATTTTTATTCCAAGAGGTTTTGATGGAAACCAAAGCAAGGTAGTTTTCGAGATAGCACATAGAAACCCAAACACTACAGTATATTGGTTGTTAGATGGAATTCCTATAGGTAAAACCAAAGAAATGCATCAATTGGCAATTCAAACCAATGCAGGAAAGCATACTATTGAAGCGGTTGATGCCAATGGTGAAAAAATTAAACGAAATTTTTTAGTGCTCAGCAAATAATAATGCAGCGAAGAAAGACATTGTAATACATTTGCAAAAAATTCTAAAATTTATTTATATGTATACAGCACTTTTTCATTCACATAATTTAATTCGTTGGATTCTATTGATACTGCTCATTTTTGTATTATTCAGAGCTTGGTCAGGATGGTTGGGAAAAGGGTCTTATCAAAAAATCGATAAAATAACGGGTGGAATATTAGTGGGTTTTACTCACCTTCAGCTAATCATTGGTCTATTGCTGTATTTTGTTTATAGTCCAATTACCCAAGCCGCTTTTCAAGATATGGGAGCTGCTATGAAAGATTCAAATCTAAGATTTTATGCGGTGGAGCATATTTTTACAATGATAATTGCAGTTGTTTTGATTCAATTGGGAAGAACATTTTCTAAGAAAGCTAAAACCGATATTGAAAAGCATAAGAAAGTAGCAATTTACACTACTATCGCTTTATTATTGATTGTGAGCAGAATGCCGAATTGGAATTTGATGTAGACTGGTTTTGAATGCTAAAATATCAGCAATAATAAAAAAAATCAAAAATTTCTGGAGATTCACCAAAAAAAGAGGGGGTGTTGACAAAAAAATATAGATAATTTTTGTTATTACCCCCTTAAAATTACCTTTGTGCCCGAAAAAACATAAAAAAATTTAAAATCACTATGTCAACAATTCGATTTAAGGCACTTGAATCTTTAATCAACAGAGCGTATGAGCCCGTTGGTCCAGCTATTGAAAAAATTTCTGATTACTATGGAAAACATGTATTTGGAGATTTCGCCATGCGCGAATACATGAGCAAAGAAGCTTATGAGAAAGTACAAGGAGCAATTGTACATGGTACTCAAATAGAACGCGAAATTGCTGATCAAGTAGCGAGCAGCATGAAAGCTTGGGCAATGAACCTTGGTTGCACACATTATACACATTGGTTTCAACCTTTAAATGGTGCAACTGCCGAAAAACATGATGCCTTTTTTGAACCTTTACCAGATGGTCGTGCCATTGAAAATTTCAGCGGTTCTAACTTAATTCAACAAGAACCTGATGCATCGTCTTTTCCTAGTGGTGGAATTCGTAACACCTTTGAAGCAAGAGGCTACACCGCTTGGGACCCAACTTCTCCTGCCTTTATTATAACGGGAACGCTTTGCATTCCTACAATTTTTGTTTCTTACACGGGTGAAGCATTAGATTTTAAAACACCTTTGTTGAAAGCTTTGCACGCCTTAGATAATGCTGCGGTAGATGTTTGCCAATATTTTGATAAAAATGTTACCAAAGTAACTGCAACCTTAGGTTGGGAACAAGAGTATTTCCTAATTGATGAGGCTTTGTATCATGCTCGACCTGATTTATCTTTAACGGGAAGAACCTTATTTGGTCATTCTCCTGCGAAAGGTCAGCAGTTGGAAGATCATTATTTTGGATCTATTCCGGAAAGAGCAAACGGATTTATGCGTGATTTCGAGTCTGAGTGTTTGCGCTTAGGAATTCCAATTAAAACGAGACATAATGAGGTTGCGCCTAATCAATTTGAGTGCGCCCCAATTTTTGAAGAAGCGAATCTTGCAGTTGATCACAATCAATTGTTGATGGACATGATGCATAAAGTAGCGAGACGTCATAAGTTTAGAGTATTGCTGCACGAAAAGCCATTCGCAGGAATTAACGGTTCAGGTAAACACAACAATTGGTCAATGAGCACTAATACGGGCAAAAATTTGTTGAGCCCAGGTAAAACACCAAAAAACAACCTGCAATTTTTAACTTTCTTTATTAGCACCGTAAAAGCAGTGCATACGCATGCAGATTTATTAAGAGCAGCAATTGCATCAGCAGGTAACGACCACCGTTTGGGTGCAAATGAAGCTCCGCCTGCAATTATTTCTGCATTTATTGGTTCTCAATTGACTTCAGTTTTAGACGAATTAGAAGTAAAAGTAAAGTCAGGAACAAAAATGACTCCAGATGAAAAAACAGAATTGAAACTAAATATTGGTAAAATTCCTCAAATTTTGCTTGACAATACAGATAGAAATAGAACTTCTCCTTTTGCCTTTACAGGAAATAAATTTGAATTCAGAGCAGTTGGGTCTTCTGCCAATTGCAGTTCTGCGATGATTGTTTTAAACACAATAATGGCACAACAATTAAAAGAATTTAAAATTGAAGTTGATGGTTTAATTAGCAATAAGAAGTTAGATAAAGATGAAGCAATATTCCAAGTGTTGAGAAGATATATTACAGAATCTAAGAATATTCGATTCGAAGGAAATGGCTACAGCGACGAATGGGTAAAAGAAGCAGCAAAAAGAGGATTAAACAATTTTGCTAAAACCCCGGAAGCTTTAGATGCATTAATTTCCAAAAAGACAATTGACCTATATACAAGTAATGATGTAATGTCGCACCGTGAAATTGAAGCAAGACATGAGATTCAATTAGAAATGTATACCAAAAAAATACAAATTGAAAGCCGCGTAATGGGTGAAATTGCTACCAATCATATCATACCAACTTCTCTCAAATATCAAAGTTTAATTATAAATAATGTGAAAGGCTTGAAGGATATTTTAGATGCTTCTGGATTTAAAAAAGCAGCGGCTGCTCAACTGGAAATCATTATAGAAATTTCCGAACATGTAGCTACAATAAAAAAATCTGTTGATGAGATGATTGAAGCACGTAAAGCTGCAAATAAAATTAGCGATGCTCGAAAATTAGCAGTCGCATATTGTACCAAAGTTCAGCCTTATTTCGATGAAATACGATATCATTCAGACAAATTAGAATTAATTGTTGACGATGAAATGTGGAGTTTGCCAAAATATCGTGAGATGTTATTTATTAACTAAAACTCACAACAAATTGATATTTAAAGGCTTGTCGTTTTTTGGCAAGCCTTTTTTTGTTAAATTGAACTATATTTAAACCATTAAATTGAATATTTGTAAACACAGACATTTTTTTTAATTTAGCCCACCTCAAATGCAAAACAGAAAAACATGGTAAAGTCAGTAAAACAACTTATTTACATTATTTTAGTAACAATAATCACTGCAACTGCTGCTATAGCCCAGCCTAAGGCGGTTAAAGAAGCCGACAGATTGTATAAAAATCGTGATTATTATGAAGCCTTAAATTCGTATAAAAAAGCATTAGAGAAAGTGCGAGGTAACAAAGCCTTAAAAGCGGAGTTAACCTTTAAACAAGGCTTGTGTTATAAAATGTTCAACGATACCAAAAAGGCTGAGGTATGGTTTGCTAAGGCTATCAAGGCAAAATATGCTAATCCAGAGGCAACTCTATTTTTAGCAGATATGCTGCGTTACAACGGAAAATATGATGAAGCACTAGCGGAATATGAAAAATACGTTAAATTACAACCAGATGACGTGAGGGGAACCAAAGGGGTAGAAAGTTGCAAGTTATCTGTGCAATGGAAAGCTAATCCAACAAAACATCTCATAAGTAATGTTCAGCCGTTGAATACAAAGTTTGAAGATTTTGCTCCTGCATACAGCCGTAAGAACTTCAAAGAAGTATTGTTTACTTCAACAAGAGAAGGTTCTACTGGCAATGGAGTTGATGGATGGACAGGTCAAAGTTATTCTGATTTGTACGAAGCTAAGCTTGATAAGAATGGTAAATGGAGCACTCCTACTTCTTTGAAAGAACCGGTAAACACCAAGTACAATGAAGGAAGTGTTACGTTTAATGATAAATTTAGTAAAATCTTTTTTACCCGTTGTGAGGAAGACAAAAACAAGATGAAAGGTTGTCAGATTTTTACAACACTTAAAAAAGGGAATAATTGGGACGAACCCGTTTTAGTTCCTTTTGCTGCTGATAGTTTTACAGTTGGTCACCCTTGGTTAAGCGATGCTGAAGATGTTTTGTTTTTTGCCTCCAACATGCCTGGTGGTTTGGGAGGAAGAGATATTTGGATGGCTAAATTTGATAAAAAAGCAAAAACTTGGGGCAGCCCTATCAATTTAGGTCCACAAGTGAATACTGAAGGAGATGAAATGTATCCTTCTTTGAGAAACGATTCTACTTTGTACTTTGCCTCTAATGGACATGTTGGAATGGGAGGTCTTGATATTTTTGAAGCGAAACTTAAGGGTGGTAAATGGGGCGGTACTGCAAACTTAAAATACCCAATTAATACTGAAGGAGACGACTTTGGAATCATTTTCCAAGGTAAAAACGAAAAAGGTTATTTTTCTTCTACCCGCGAAGGAGGGAAAGGATCTTCGGATATTTATGAATTTAGTGTTCCCCCTATCTTGTTTACAATTGGTGGGTATGTTATTGACTTTGATAATAAGCAACCCGTTACAGGTGCAAAAGTTACTATGAAGGATAAAGATGGTATGATTTACGAAACTGTAACCGACCAAACTGGTTCTTATTCTTTCGATAACGCTAAATTTAAAGAAGACAACACCTATGATTTTGTTGCAAACAGTACAGATTATCTAAATGATATTGGAAAAGAATCAACAGTTGGTGAGTTAGCGAGCCGCGATTACAAAAAAGATTTCTTCTTGAAAACGACCAAAAAAGGCCCAATTAAATTGCCAAAAATTGAGTACGATTTGGGTAAATGGTTCTTACGTCCTGAATCAAATGATTCTTTAAATGGTTTGATTCAGACCTTGAAAGACAACCCACAAATTACAATAGAATTGATGTCGCATACCGACTCTCGTGATGCAGCTAAAGCAAATATTGTTCTTTCTCAAAAGCGCGCTCAATCAGTGGTTGATTACTTGGTACAACAGAAAATTGATCCATCTCGTCTTACCGCAAAAGGATATGGTGAAACAAAGTTGTTAAATCAATGTAAGGATGGTGTTAAATGTTCTGAAGAAGATCATCAGCTAAATCGTCGCACAGAATTCAAAATTACCAGCACTAATTTTGTGCCTGCTGCAGGTTCAATAGAATTCAAAGCACCAGTGATTCAATCCGTAGATGAAGACGAAGAAGTTGAAACAGATGTTCAGGAGCAACCAAAATCTAATATTCAATTAGATCCAAAATCTGTTACTCCAACACCTGCTGATCCTGCTAAAACACCAACACCCGTTGAACCAACTAAGACCCCAACACCGGTAAAACCAAAAAAATAGTCAATATAAACTCAAATTTGCATCCCGCCCTAAAAGCGGGATGTTCTTTTTTATACCATGTCCATTACCGATAAATACAAAGAAAGAGGTGTGTCTTCTGAAAAAGAAGATGTGCATGCGGCCATTAAACATCTCGACAAAGGATTGTTTCCTAAGGCATTTTGTAAGATTGTTCCAGATTATTTAAGTGGTGATGATGAATATGCTCTGGTAATGCATGCCGATGGTGCAGGAACAAAGTCGTCGTTGGCATATATGTATTGGAAGGAAACGGGTGACATTTCTGTTTGGAAAGGAATTGCTCAAGATGCAATTGTAATGAATACCGACGATTTGCTGTGTGTGGGAGCTACTGATAAAATAATACTTTCGAGCACCATTGGAAGAAATAAGAATTTAATTCCTGCTGAAGTAATTGGCGCAATAATAAACGGTACGCAAGAAATTTGTGATTGGTTTACTAGTTTTGGAATGGAGGTGATTGTTACAGGAGGAGAAACCGCGGATGTTGGAGACTTAGTACGCACTATTATTGTAGATTCTACCGTTTCAGCGCGGATTAAACGAAGCGAAGTAATTGACAACGCTAAAATACAACCTGGAAATGTAATTGTCGGTTTGGCTTCTTTTGGTCAAGCAACTTATGAAAAAGAATACAATGGAGGAATGGGTAGTAACGGACTTACTTCTGCAAGACACGATGTTTTTGAGAAAACCTTGGCTACTAAATATCCAGAGTCGTTTGATAATTTGGTGCCTGCTGAATTGGTTTACGCCGGTAAATATAAACTTACAGATAAAGTGCCTGGGTTAGATATTGATTATGGCAAATTGGTACTTTCACCTACGCGAACCTATGCTCCAATTATAAAAGAAGTGCTCCATAAATACAGGAGCGAAATTAATGGAATGGTGCATTGCAGTGGAGGAGGTCAAACTAAAGTGCTGCATTTTATAGACAATTTGCACATTATTAAAGACAATCTTTTCGATACGCCACCGCTGTTTCAGATTATACAAGAAGCTTCTGGTACCGACTGGAAAGAAATGTACCGCGTATTTAACATGGGACACAGAATGGAGCTCTACGTAAATGAAACAATTGCAGATGAGATTATAAAAATTTCTGAGCATTTTGGGGTACACGCTAAGATTGTAGGTAGGGTTGAAGCTGCACCTGGAAAAAAATTGACCATTAATTCTTCACACGGCAGCTTTACTTACGGAGATATCGCATAAAAATTCACTAATTTCGCGGCTCAATGGAAGACAATACATTATTACCCAGATTAGAAGCCATAGTTGGTCGCTTTGAAGAAGTAGAACTATCTCTTTCGGACCCAGCTGTAGTAAGCGATATGAGCCGTTTTAAGAAGCTCAATAAAGAATACAAAGACTTACAAGCCTTAGTGAATGCTTACCACACTTACAGAGGTGTTCTCGCAAATATAGCATCAGCAAAAGCGGTGTTGTATGGCGAAGAGGACGATGATTTTAAGCAAATGGCGCGTCAAGAACTCGACGAAATGCTTGTTAAAAAAGAAGAGTTAGAAGAAGAAGTTCGCATCATGTTGATTCCTAAAGATCCTGAAGATGAAAGGAATGCGGTTTTAGAAATTAGAGCAGGAACTGGCGGCGACGAAGCAAGTATTTTTGCTGGTGATTTAGCACGCATGTACCAAAGGTTTTGTGAGGTAAAAGGTTGGAAGGTTGATATTGTTGACCAGAATGAAGGAACAATGGGCGGTTTCAAAGAGATTGTGATGGAAGTGAGTGGAGAAAATGTTTATGGTGTGCTGAAATACGAATCGGGCGTGCATCGTGTGCAACGTGTTCCAGAAACCGAAACTGCTGGTAGAGTGCATACATCAGCCGCTACAGTTGTAGTTTTGCCAGAAGCAGATGAGGTAGATGTGCAAATTAATCCTGCGGATGTGGATATGCAAACTTCCCGCTCAGGTGGTGCTGGTGGACAGAATGTAAATAAAGTTGAAACTAAAGTGCAGCTAACGCACAGACCATCTGGTATTGTTGTGGTTTGCCAGATTGAGCGTTCTCAAATAGGTAACAAAGCGAGAGCAATGGTAATGTTGCGCACGAAATTGTATGAAAGAGAATTGGCAAAGCACTTAGATGGTATATCAAAACGCAGAAAAACAATGGTTTCTACAGGCGATAGATCTGCAAAAATTCGTACCTATAATTATGCGCAAAGTCGTGTTACGGACCACAGAATTGGAATGTCGATGTATAATTTGCCCCATTTTATGGATGGAAACATAGAAGACATGATTAACGGATTGCAAGTGGCAGAAAACGCTGAGCGTTTAAAAGAAGGTGCTGAAGCGTTATGACAAGAGCTGAGCTTGTAGCGCAGATTCGTACAAAACATTCTTGCCTTTGTGTTGGGCTAGATTCGGACATTCAGAAAATTCCGAAACATTTACTTAAAGAGAAGAATCCAATTTTAGCTTTCAATAAAGCGATAATTGATGCAACAAAAGATTATTGTGTGGCCTACAAACCTAATATTGCTTTTTATGAAGTATTAGGAGCTCGTGGTTGGGAAATCTTAGAAGAAACACTCAATTACATTCCTTCAACACATTTCACCATTGCAGATGCTAAAAGAGGTGATATTGGAAACACATCAAAAATGTATGCGAAAACATTTTTTGAGACCTATAATTTTGATTC
>Ga0105044_10015909_pt1 | contig 10165 bp, 8 predicted proteins | sample MAT01_FD_78092 | JGI IMG/M metagenome (GOLD analysis project Ga0105044, IMG submission 78092) | Freshwater microbial communities from Lake Fryxell liftoff mats and glacier meltwater in Antarctica - MAT-01 | ecosystem: Environmental > Aquatic > Freshwater > Ice > Liftoff microbial mat | place...
AGCAGATCGTCAAGAAAGAAGGCCCGGTTGAATTCCTCATGCCGATCACGGTGCGCTCCCTCTCGGAAGCCATCGGCATGAAAGTCGGGGACTTGTCCAAGCAGTTGGTGAAAGAAACCCAGCAGCTGTACGGGGTGAATTCGGTCATCGCCTTCGACGTGGCCGAAGTCATCGCCATCGGCAAGGGCATCCACCTCGTCGCCAAGAAACAAGAAACCGCCGAAGATAAACTCCTCGAAGGCTTCCGCGTCCGCGCCGAAACCGTCGATCCCGAATTGCTGCGGCCCCGGCCCCCGGTCGTCACGATCATGGGCCACGTGGACCACGGCAAAACGTCGCTGCTCGACAAGATCCGCATCGAATACGGCCTGTCGTCCGACATCGTCTCCACCGAAGCCGGCGGCATCACGCAAGTGCTCCGCGCTTGGCGCGTCGAGAAGGACGGCAAGCCCGTCACGTTCCTCGATACGCCCGGTCACGAAGCGTTCACCAAGATGCGGGCCCGGGGTGCGAACGTCACCGATATCGTCGTCATCGTGGTCGCCGCGACCGACGGAGTCATGCCGCAGACGGAAGAAGCCATCGCCCACGCCCGCGCCGCCGATGTCGATATCATCATCGCCATCAACAAGATCGACATGCCGAACGCGAACATCGACAAAACGCGCCGGCAGCTGTACCAGTTGAACATTCTCCCGGACACGATGGGCGGCGAAGTGCCGTTCGTCGAAACCAGCGCCGTCACCGGCGCCGGCATCGGCGAGTTGCTCGACACCATCGGTATCGTGTCCGAACTCAACGAAGGCCTCATGGCCGACCCGACCCACCCGGCGTCGGGCACTTGCCTCGAAGCCTACATGGACGGCGACCGCGGCGTCATGGCGACGTTGCTCATCCAACAGGGGACGCTCCACAAGGGCGACATCATCCTCTGCGGGTCGACCTTCGGCCGCGTCCGCGCGATGTACGACGACCTCGCCAACCCGATCAAAGAAGCCGGGCCGAGCACGCCCGTCAAGATCTTCGGTTTGAACGAAGTGCCGGACGCGGACGATCCGTTCTACTTGGTCGACGACCTGAAGACCGCCGCGGAAATCGCCGACAAGCGCCACGACAAGCGCATCGAAGAAGACCGCATCAAGTTCGCCCCGCAGAGCATGGACATGCTCAAGGAGCGCAACAGCAAGGTGAAGGTCACCGAGCTCAAGGTGATCCTGAAAGCCGAGGCCCGCGGCTCGCTCGAAGCCATCAAGAAGGAACTCGAGAAGCTCCTCCACGAGGAAGTGCGTTGCAAGGTGCTGCTGGCGGGCATCGGGGCCATCAGCGAATCGGACGTGTCGCTGGCGCTCACCAGCCCGGAGGATACGCTGGTCATCGGCTTCAACGTGACGCCCGACGACGCGGCGATCAAACTGGCCGAATCCCGCGGCATCAGCCTGCGGGAGTACCAGATCATCTACAACCTCGTCGACGACGTCCGCGCGGCGCTCGAAGGCCGGTTGAAGCCGATCGAGGAAGTCGTCCACTTGGGCCGGGCCATCGTCCGCGAATCGTTCAAGGTTTCGAAGGTCGGCACCATCGCAGGGTGCTACGTCACTCAAGGGACAATCGAGCGCAGCGCCCGCGTCCGGGTCATCCGCGACGGGGCGGTGATCTTCCCCGCCGCCGAGCGCAACGTGGGCTTGGACAGCTTGAAGCGATTCAAGGACGACGCGAAGGAAGTGCGCGAAGGCTTCGAATGCGGTCTCAAAGTCGCCGGGTTCGACGACATCAAAGTGGGCGATGTGATCGAAGCCTACCGCATCGAGATTCGGCAGCGGACGCTGTGATCGGCGAGCCGGCAGCGTACGGAGTTCCGGGATGACTAAAACCGAAAGGACAGACTATGCCGAGCATGAAATCGCTGGGGATAGACACGCTTTCCATCGAGGAACGCCGTTCGCTCGCCGAAGAAATCCTGCACAGCTTACCGCCCCCAGGAATCTGGGATGCGGATTCGCAAGGCTTGCATGATGAAATGGATCGCCGCGCCGACGAGATGGAAGCGGGTGATGAAATGGAACTGGATTGGAATCATCTGCACAATCGCCTGCTGACGGGGCGAAAGTAATGATCCTGACTCACCATCGGGCGGTAAGCGATGAATTGGAATCGATCACCGATTGGTACGAGGATCAACAAGCGGATCTCGGACGAGAGTTTTTATTCGAATTGAAAAGAGTGATCGACGAATTGGTCGTCAATCCTCATCGATGGGCGATCGAATACTCGACGACGCGAATCGGGATGTTGGATCGATTCCCCTTCAGCGTGCACTATCGGGCCTATCCGAATCGCGTTCGAATTGTGGGTGTGATTCACCAGTCGCGTGACGATATAGAAATTCGCAAACGGAAATGATTGATATTCGCGAGATGATTCCGAAACACCGCGTCGATTGAGGTCGCACGAGCGTGCGGGCCGGGGATTCAAACCGTCGCTTCGATGCTCACGGAATTCGAATTCGAATTGCTCGACGTCGGCGCAGGGGTCGTTCGGGCCGAGTCGCAATGGATCTCCCGGTTCAACGTACCCGCTCTGGCGGCATTAGGATCAGCATGAAAACGCATCGCTTAGCCCGGGTCGCCGAAGTCGTCCGCGAAGTCGCGGCCGAGACGATCCTGTTCGAAGTCCGCGATCCGCGCGTCAAGGGCGTGACGGTGACGCGCGCCGAAGTCGCCGCCGATTTGCAGCACGCCAAGGTGTTCGTTTCGGTCATGGGTTCCGAAAAAGACCAAGCCCTCGCGATGCACGGGTTGAAGAACGCCGCCGGGTTCGTGCAATCGAAATTGGCCAAAAGGCTCGAAACCCGCTTCCTTCCTGTTATCATCTTCGTCGTGGACGAAGGCGTGAAGAAGAGCGTGGAGGTGGCCCGCCTGCTCCGCGAAGAGCAAGAGAAACACGGCACCTTCTCTAAAGACGAAACCGCTGCGGCGGACGATGAGCTCGAACCGCCCGACTTGTTCGACGATGATGACGACGAAGTAGAAGACGACAGCGAAGGGAAGGCCCCTGCCGGCGGACAGGACGCCCCCGGTACGCCCCCCGGCCCCGAGATCCCTCGGTGAGCTCCCAGCCGCGTCCCGACCCACCAGAGCGACCGTCTATGCTGGCCACCATGACCAAGCAACAACTGCTGACGCAGGTGTACACGGTTCTGAAGAAGAAGATCCCGGCGTCGGGCGAACCCGAAACGCCCCACCCGATTTTGGAAGAAGTCCTCTACGCGATCCTCCGCGAAGGGGTGCCGAACTCCGCCGCCGACGCGGCGTTCCTCAAAATCAAAACCGGTTTCGTCGATCTCAACGAGATGCGTGTCAGCTCGGTGCAGGAAGTCGCCGACGCCATCGCGGGCCTCGGCTTGGCCGATGCCGGGAACAAAGCCGAGCGCATCGTGAAGTTCCTGCAAGAGCACTTCGAGCGCACCTACACGTTCGCCTTGGACGACTTGGAGAAGAAAGGGCTGAAGCAAGCCGCGAAGCAACTCGCCCGCTACAAGGACCACGGCGTCTCGGATTTCGTCGTCGCTTGGGTGATGCAGCGCAGCCTCGAAGGGCACGCGATCCCTCTCGACGAACCGACGATTCGCGTCTTGCAGCGACTCGGGGCCATCGAGGAAGAAATCGAAGACCTCGAAGCGACGCGGGCCTCGCTCGAGCATTTCATCCCGAAGGCCACGGGCATCGACTTCTCCGACCGACTGATCCAACTCGCCACGACGATCTGCCTGCCCGAGAAACCCCTCTGCCCAGATTGCCCGCTGCTGTCGATCTGCCCGACCGGCCAAGAGCGCGTGAAGGCCGGGAAAACCGCCAAGGCGAAGCCGAAGTCGCGGTAGACTGGGCGACGAGCCGGCTCGTCCGAGCTGGACTCGTCGGCGGCGTCCCGCAATTGTCGTCACTCGCTCGCGGTCAAGTTGGCGGCGAGCACCTTGCCGATCTGCTCTTTCAATTCGTCCCAGTGCGCTTTCGCCGTGTCGTCTTTCTCGTCCTTCAACGCGGCCGCAACGCGCTGGCTCGCCTCTTTCAAATGCAAACGGGCCAAGCTCTTCGCGTCGGCCGGCACCGAACTACCGCCGCCGCCCGAGAGCAACTCCAACAAATTGGTGCCGCCGGCCGATTTGCCGAGCACAATCGCCGAGAGCTTGCGGACGTACTCACGCTGCAAGTTGCGGCGGATCACCGACGACTTCACCGCCGCGGCTTTGCCGTCGACCGGAAGATCGGCGAACGCGGCATCCGAAAGCATCCGGAACACCTCGGCGATCTGCACCGGCTTCTCGTCCTTGCCGAGCATCTTCGATGTGTTCTGCACGGCGCTCAGCGTCGAGCCGTGGAGTAGCTCGTTCAGCACCGTGCGGTGGATCGCCAGCGCGCGGTCGTTCACGGGGAATTCCTTCGCCGTCATCGACTTCTCGTTGCCCCAGTGGACCCAGCGATCCGTGCCGAGCTTACGCAGCAACTCCGGCGGGAAGTCGAAGGGCTTGTCGGTGAGGATTTGCTCTTGCAGGAACTTCATGGCTTCGCGCTGTTTCGCGGCCGGGGTCGGCACGATCGGATCGCGGGCGTTCGGGTCGTCTTTGTGGTCCCGGTTCACCGCGGTGCCGCCGACGTACTTCGAAGCCACGTAAGCCGCGTTGCCGTATTCGCGGAGTAACACGCCGAAGGCGACCCGGGCCCGTTGGTATCCTTCGCCTTTTTCGGTGACGCGTTCGGCGAGATTCGGGATCAAGTCCAGCGCGAGCTTCGCGCGATCCATGGCGAACTTCAGCGGATCGGAACCGAGATCCCACTGGTTCGTCAACGGGTCGTTCGTTCCCATCAGGTCTTCGTCGGTACCGTAGATCAACCCCGGCTCGGCGGCGCGGGATGCGATCTTCGCCAGTTGCTCGGTCGAGCCGTTCGGCGTGTAGGCGTACTCGATGGCCCAGTAATCGTAAGAGCCGAGCGTCGGCGTGAAGTAGTGCCCTTGCTTGGTCCCCTTCGGAGCGATGTTGGCGGGGCTGTAATCCATGACCGAACCGACAAGGCCCTGCTTGCCGGTGATCGCGGTATCGTGCAGTTGGTCGTTCTTTAGCACCGTGCTCGCTTTGAAGTTGTGCCGCAGGCCGAGGGTGTGCCCGACTTCGTGCATCACGGTTTCCTTCACCGCTTGCATCAGCAGTTCATCCGGAATCTTCTCGCCGTCTTTGAGGTTCGTCTGCGCCAAGATCGCCGTCATCGCCAGCGCCAGCTCGCTCTGTTTGTGGTGCGCGCACTGGCAGTGGCCGTGGCGGATGGCCGCGAGCTTCTGCTTGGCCAAGCTCTCCGGCGTGGCTTGGCGGTCGTTCCAACTCGGGGTCATCCCCATGCTTTCGCGGAGTTTATCCAGCGGGTGCGACGGCAGATCCCAGCCGCGCCGGCTCGCTTGCATGGTGCTGGCCGGCTCGACCATCTGGCCCTTCTCGTCGCGGTAAATCAGCGTCTCCCCCTTGTACGACCGCACCATACTGGCGTCGAACAAAATGTCGGCGTCGAGCAGTTCGCCGGTGAACGGGTTCGCCCGGCTCGGCCCGATGGCGTACGGCACTTCACTCGCGATCCAACGGAACGTGGCGTAGGTGATATCTTCGGGGTCGAAGTCTTCCCCTTCTTGCTGGCGGACTTCGATGGCGTCGCGGAAGCCGACTTTCTCGAACGCTTTGTTCCACTCGAGAATCCCCTCGCGGACGGTCGCCCGGAACTCTTCCGGCACGGTATTCTCGATCCAGAAGATGATCTTCTTTTTCGGCGCGACCAACTTGGCCCCGTCCTTCCACGGTGAGCCGTCAGCACGATCCAACCGCCAACGGTTGACGTGACGGACGAACGCGGTGTCGGTCGATTCCTTCGAAAAATCCTTCAACACCGTGTTGAAGTGGCCGACGCGGTCATCGGCGGGGCGGGTTTGAAAGCCCGGCTCGGGGAGTTCGACCAAGCCGTAATGGAGGACGACCGTGGCGCCGCGCGTGTCGATGACGGCATCGCCGCCGGTCGGGGCGATGCCGCCGGTGCGGTTGCCCGAGAAGGTCGCTTCGACTTGCAGTTCGACGTTCTTTTTGAAGGTTTTGATCTTGCCCCACGTCGTGCGGTTTTGGTCGAGGAAGCCGATCCCTAAGTCGCCGAAGTCGCTGAAGAAGATCTGGTTGAAGTCGATGAGCACCGTCCCCTTCAGCGGGTTCAGCGCCTTGATCGGTAGCGCCATCAGTACGGAGTCGGAGTAGGTCGTGTCGAGCGCCCGTGCGGCGGGGGTGCCGGCGGCCGCCGTGTAACGGACGTTCCGTCGGACGACAAAGACTTTGTCGCCGACTTTGCGGAAGACCACGACCCACTCGTCTCCGAAGTTCAGCGTCGTGCCGCCGACGCCGGCACCCTTGGCGATCGCCATCGGCACGAGGAAGGGCTTGTCGAACTGGAACTGCGCAATCTCGGCGAAGACGTGTTCGTCTTTGTGGTGCAGGGTGAAGAGGCCTTCGTAGACCTTGGCCCCCTTGACAACGGTGTTGAAGTCCGGGAATTTCTTCTCGGGGGCATCGACCGGGCCGGGGACTAGGCCGTGGCCACCGGAGACCGCGACGAGCGCGGCCAACCCGGCGACGAGTAGCAAATTGAGCGAATGCCGCTTCATGGGTGTGCCTTCTTTCGGGTCGGGAACCAATGCGGGCGCAGCGCGAGCCCGCAATCGGTAAATTTAGAGTAGGCGAATGGGGGCGTGGCGTGCAAGCGCCCGGCAATCTGGATCGCTCGGGGAAGCTGGCGAAAGTATGCGGTGCGGTACGATTGTCGGGAATATTCGATGTGAGCCGGACATGACAACATCGCCCGAACACGACGCCTTGCGGGCAGCCGTTCTCGCCGATCCGGACGACGACCTGCCGCGCTTGGTCTTCGCCGATTGGCTCGACGAATCCGGCGACCCGGACCGGGCGCGATTCGTGCGCTCGCAAGTCGCACTGGCGGCGTTACCGGAATGGGATCCGCGAGCCGTGGCTTTGCGGCGGACGCAATCGGACTGGAACGTCAGCCAGTCGATGCACCGCGACTTACCGACCCTTTCGGCGGATCGGGGTTTGCATTGGGTCGCGCAGGATTTGTTCCGCCGGGGCTTCGGGCACTACGCGCAAGTGCCCATCTTGCAAGCTCTTCAACGCGAATTGCCCCGGCTGTTGCACGCCGTGCCGATCCAACGGCTCGGGCTGTACGGGGCGACACTAGAGCAATGGAAGGAGTTCGCCGCAAGCCCGTGGCTACCGTCGATCCGCGAGATCGATTTCGACGGCATCGGCGTCCCATCGGAAGCGATGCGCGAACTCTGCGCCAGCCCCGGTACCACCGGCATCCGGGCCTTGCGCTTCCGCAGTTGCGTCAGCCACGCCATGCCGGTTGTCCTCGAACAACTCTGGCTCAGCCCGCTCGGCCGGCAACTAGAAACGCTCGAGATGGCCCAAGCCCTCGCCGGGGACAATTTCTACTTCACCGAGTTTCTCGAAGCCTTTCACGGCGGCGCCGAGCGATTGAGATCGCTGAAGTTGCGATCGATGCGCTTCGGCCGCATCGATTTGCACCGGTTCTTCACGTCGAGGAGTTGGAAGCTCGAAGAGTTGATCATCGCCGATGAAGGCGGCCCGCCGGGCGTCGATTACTTCGGCTACCCCGATTGCTGGCCCGAATTGCGCACCGTGCGGTTCGACGGGGTGAACGTGAACTTCGAGAGTCCGAAACGCCTCGCGGATAGCCTGCTGGCGCCGCACCTGACGGTGCTCGACCTCGCTAATTCGTCGTTGCACCCGGAAGCCGTGCGGGAGCTGTGCAGGGCCGACCACCTCGCCCGACTCCGGATCGTCCGCTTGCGCCGGATGCGGATCGGCAACCGGAGCCTGCGCTATCTGATCCTGTCCCGCTTTTGGAAGAACCTCGTCGAGCTCGACCTGCGGGGCAACCCGATCGACGACAACGGTGCGAAGCAACTGTTGCAGCGCCGACCACCGCCGGAGTTGGAATTGCTGCGGATCGACCGGACCGTCTCCGACGATACCGCCGAGGCTCTGAATTCGCACTACCGGGGCAATGTGGTATTCGAAGAGATGGCCGGATCGAACTGAAACAGGCGAAGCCGGTCGGAAAATGATTCCCGGGTAGATCCACCCCCGCAAAATCATTTCGGAAGACGAGGCCTCGCCAATTCCGACTTTCGGATTCGATTGATCCTATCGCTTCGGTTCGAGCAACTGCGCAGCGAGGGCCTGGACGCGCGGGTTCGGGTGGTCAAGGCTTTTCCGCAGCGATTCGTCGGTGGGAACACCCACGAACTTGGTTCCCATTTTCGACTTCACGTCGGCGACGTCCGGTTCGTGCAACTCGGTTGTGCCATCCAAGGCGAGGAACGGGGACAACTCTTCGAGCTCGGATGAACTGTAAGATTTCCCGGCGTTGAGATCGTAAGCGAAGAAGCAATTGTTGTCATGTCGCAAGCCGAGCAGCCAGCCAGAGTTTGTCCGGTATACTTGCGCGTACTCTTCTACGACTCCGGCCGGGCGGACGATCCGGAGGTATTTCCGCGGGCTGTCGCCGGTGGCTTCGACGAGAACCCGGAACGTGCGCGTCCACTGCGTTTCCGAATGCAAGCGGCCGAGCATCAAGCGCTGACCCTGGAGAAAGCTCGATTCGGCAAAGCAATAGGTTTCGCCGTCCGCGTCGCGGATCTCGCTGTGGATCTGCCAAGGGGCGGGATCGCGGACGAATGCGACCACGCAAGAAACAGGACTCGCGAACGCGGTCAGGAACGAGAGCGTCGCGAGCTGCTGTGTCCGCCGATACAGCCCGAGGATCCCGTACACCAGCAGGATGACGATGCAGGCCGTAGCGGTGTAGACCAAATATCGCTTGCACTCCGGGCGGACGACCGTCACGGTGTCGAGATCATCAGCCTGCGGAGTCGCCAAGTTGTTGGTCGTCCAGCTATACGGCAGCAAGGCGATGACTACGAAGATCGCGCTCGATACGGCCACGACAGTCCAGTTGGACACCGTCAGCCAACGGTACGGTCGCGGGTTTACCATCACGATTTTCAACCCATCGAATAGACGGCCAGCTTGTTGTGTCCCGCGAAGGTGATCGTATCAGCCTTCGCGCTCAGCACCATGTCGTGGATGTGGGCGCTCGTCTTTTCCTGCTTCACCAGCTTCTTCGCGGCGACATCGACGAACAGGAAGAACCCTTCGCCCGCGCCGCCGGCGCCGAGCAGCCAGGCACCGTCCGGGGCGAACCGCAGTTGGTTGACGAGACCCGCGAACTTGTCGCTCTGGAGTTCGACGAGCGGCTTGGCGGGCGATTTCCAGTCGAAGACTTCGATGCGGGCTTTGCCTTCGAGGTGGTCGATGTTGCCGACCTTGCCCATGCCGCCGACGGCGACTTGCGTGCCGTCCGGGCTGAAGGCGACGGAGCGGATGCCGCCGATGCTGTGGAGCCGCTGGGCTTTGTCCCACGTGTACATCGTCGGGGCTTCGAGGGTGCCCAACGACTTGCCGGTCTCGGTTTCCCACACGACGACGTGGCCGACTTTGTCGCCGGTGACCAACATCTTGCCATCGGCACTGAAGGCGACCGCGTAGAGCATGCTGTTGAAGTGCTGCGGCGTCTTTTCTTCGTGCCCCTTCAATTCGCGGATCATCTTGCCGGTCTTGGCGTCCCAGAGTTTGCAGACCATGTCGTCGGCGACGCTGGCGACGACGGTGCCCTCCGCGTTGGCCACGATGCGGCGGATCCACTTGGCGTGGGCGTCGGTGGTGCGGAGCACCTCGTTTTTGACCGTGTCGTACCAGGTCATCTTGCCGTCGTAGCCGCCGCTGATGAGCGTCGTCCCCGCCAATGCGACGGTGGTGACGTAGCTCTCGTGCTTGTACAGATCCTTGGCTTCGAACTTCGCGGCGGTCACATCGGCTTCCGACACATTGAAGTCGGAGGAACCGAAGAAGACGCGGCCGGCGTTGGGCACGCGCGCCACTCCGAAGGGGATGCTCGGCCGGCCGAATTCCTTGACGAGTTTCAGCGAATCGGGCGATGGGGATTTCATGGGAGGGCCGTGGGGTTAAGCGTATGGGTAGCCGAAT
>Ga0105044_10015910_pt1 | contig 10165 bp, 9 predicted proteins | sample MAT01_FD_78092 | JGI IMG/M metagenome (GOLD analysis project Ga0105044, IMG submission 78092) | Freshwater microbial communities from Lake Fryxell liftoff mats and glacier meltwater in Antarctica - MAT-01 | ecosystem: Environmental > Aquatic > Freshwater > Ice > Liftoff microbial mat | place...
CCTGTCCGACCGAGCGCGGCTCCTGTATGGCCCAATAGAGCAGGATCAACAGGACGAAGTCCGGGTAAACCTGCAGCGCCAGGCCGCGCCACGGCATCAAATTAATCAGAAACGCGACGACAAAAGAGCCGATGAGCAAGCGCAACGGCACAGGCAGTCGCATTGAATCGCGGGAGGCAGGCGTCAGGTCCATGGTTTCTCTACCGGACTTCGCGACGCTTGGGGCCGGTCCGCTCGCGTCCGGACTTGCTTTCTTCGGCCTTGACGTCCGGTTGCGGATACTCCTTAAGCTCCTCCTGGGTCAGCACTTTTACGAAGCGGTGTTGTTCGGTGCCTGACGCCGGGGTCGCAGAAATGCGGGCAAACTGAAACGCCGGATTGCGATCAACGCTGGCGACGATTGCCACCGACAGTCCAGCGGGATAGGTGCCGTCGATGCCGGATGTCACCAGTGCGTCGCCGACCTGGATGTCGGCCGCCAGCGGTATGAACGGGACGTCGATGGAGCCGTCGCGCCCATTGCCGACGGCGATCGCACGCAAGCCGCTGCGCAAGGCCAAGACCGGCACCGACTGGTTCTTTTCCGTCGATAATGTGATCTCCGAAGTCATTATGCCGATTGCCGTGAGCTGTCCCACCACGCCCACAGCGTCAATGACGACGAGTCCGGCCCGCAGCCCATGCGAGCTCCCCTTGTTGATGACCACCTTGCGGACAAAGGGGTTGCGCGCGTCGCGAATGATTTCCGCGAGCACGCCGCGATCACCCAGGCGTTTGTTGGCCTCGCTCAGGGTCGTCAGATAAGTGCGCTCCGCGCGGATCAACTGTGCCTGCTGGTGTCCGGCGGTCAACTCCATCACTTTCGCATTGAGCGTCGCGTTTTCGGCGATGAGTCTGTTCTGGTCAGAGAAATACAGTCCCAAGCTCTGGATCAGCTTGCCCGGCAACATCAGCGTCTGCTCGACGGGCGTAAGCACGACCGATACACCCAGGCGCAAAAACGCCAGCGCCTGAAAGCGGTGATCGGCAATCATGATGGCGATGGCTACGAGCGAAAAAAAAGTTAACCTCGCGAGAGGACTGGGCCCGCGCGTAAAGAAATTTTCTTGAAAGGCTGACATTTCAACCCGATTCCGTCTTAAGTGTTACCAACTGCCCCATCCGCAACCAAGGGGGCCATGTATCAAGATTCGTTAGTAAACACGGAACCCAGCTTGTCCATTTCTTCCAGTGCTCGCCCCGAGCCGCGTACCACGCAAGTGAGCGGATCGTCGGCGACGATAACTGGCAGCCCGGTCTCTTCCACCAGCAGGCGGTCGAGCTCGCGCAGAAGCGCGCCACCACCTGTCAGCACCATGCCTTTTTCGGCGATGTCGGCGCCAAGTTCTGGTGGCGTTTGTTCCAGTGCCGACTTGACGGCCGACACAATGGAATTGAGCGGTTCGGTCAATGCTTCCAGAATTTCATTGGACGAAATCGTGAACGAGCGCGGAATGCCCTCGGCGAGATTGCGGCCCTTGACTTCCATTTCGCGCACTTCGCTGCCTGGAAAGGCCGAGCCGATGGTCTTCTTGATGTTTTCGGCAGTGGCTTCGCCGATCAGCATGCCGTAGTTGCGGCGGATGTAGTTGATGATGGCTTCGTCGAACTTGTCACCACCCACGCGCACCGATGCCGAGTAAACGATACCGCCAAGCGAAATCACACCCACTTCGGTCGTGCCACCGCCGACATCAACCACCATCGAGCCGGTCGGCTCGGCAATCGGCAGGCCGGCACCGATGGCAGCGGCCATCGGCTCTTCAATCAGGAATACCTGCGATGCACCGGCGGCAACGGCGGACTCGCGAATCGCGCGGCGCTCGACCTGCGTTGAACCGCAGGGCACGCAGATGACGATGCGCGGGCTGGGCAAATACCACTGGGCGTCATGCACCTTCCGGATAAAGAATTTCAGCATGTGTTCGGTCGTATGAAAGTCAGCGATGACGCCATCTTTCATCGGGCGAATCGCCGTAATGTTGCCGGGCGTTCTGCCGAGCATCATTTTGGCCGCGTGGCCGACGGCTTGAATGGTTTTTTTGGAGTTGGGCCCGGAATCCTGCCGAATGGCGACAACCGAAGGCTCATCCAGAACGATGCCTTTGCCGCGAACATAAATGAGGGTATTTGCGGTGCCGAGATCGATCGCGAGATCGGTGGAGAGATAATTCGAGAAGAACGAAAACATGTAGCAATCCTTGTAACCGGCACACGATTTTGTGTGCCGCATTTCTCACCCTCTCCCTTGGGAGAGGGCTGGGGTGAGGGGAGACTGCAACGCGTGCAGACAGACCAGAGGCTCGCAGCCGCCACCGGTGCGCCTGAATTCACGGTGTTAGCTGCCAAAAAACTGTACTTTTTGCCGGTGTTTCCCCTATAGAGACGGGGCGTTTCGGCGAATGGACTATAATACCGTATCAGTTCGCGAAAAACATGTCGATTGCGCGCAATTTCACCGAAAATCCGTGCTTTTTGAGGAATTTTCCCGATCCGAAATCCCCGCGAACTTTGATTAAGCCACTCATCTGCGCATGAAACTCACCCCCGACGATCTCAAGCGCATCGCGCACCTGGCGAGAATTGCCGTTACCGAGACCGATGTCTCCCGCATGCAGGCCCAGCTCAGCGGTATTTTTGGGCTGATCGATGCATTGCAGGCCGTCGACACCAAGGGCGTTGAACCCTTGTCGCACCCCTTGGACATCGTGCAGGACATGGCCCAGCGCTTCCGCGAGGATCGCATTACCGAGGCTGACCGCCGCCAGGCGAACATGGCGAACGCGCCCGCGCAGGAAAATGGCCTGTTCCTGGTGCCGAAAGTGCTTGAGTGAGCCGCTCATGAGTTTTGCCCTCACATCCCTTAAGGCGCTTCGTGCCGCGTTGGACACAAAACAGGTATCGGCAACCGAGCTGGCTGAGTATTTTCTCGCGCGCGCTGAAAAAGCGTTGGCCCTGAATGCCTTTCTGCATATTGATCGAGGCTTGACGCTGGGGCAAGCACGCGAAGCCGACGCGCGCATCGCCCGCGGTGAAGCGACAGCGTTGACCGGTATTCCGGTGGCGCATAAGGATATTTTCGTCACCCGGGACTGGCGTTCTACCGCGGGCTCCAACATGCTGGCGGATTACGTTTCGCCGTTTGACGCGACCGTCGTCGAAAAGCTCGGCGCCGCAAACGGCAAAGGCGCCGGCATGGTTTGCCTCGGTAAATTGAACTGCGATGAATTCGCGATGGGCTCGTCCAACGAGAATTCTGCATTCGGCCCGGTCAAAAACCCATGGAATCCGGCGAAAATCCCCGGCGGTTCCTCTGGTGGGTCCGCAGCGGCGATTGCCGCCGGGTTGGCGCCGGCTGCGACCGGCACCGATACAGGCGGATCGCTGCGCCAGCCTGCCGCCATGTGCGGCATTACGGCGATTAAACCTACATATGGCCGGGTGTCGCGCTACGGCATGATCGCCTTCGCCTCCAGCCTCGATCAGGGCGGGCCGATGGCAAAAAGTGCGGAGGATTGCGCACTGCTGCTAGACGCCATGGTCGGCTTTGACGAGCGCGACTCCACCAGTTTGAATAGTGCAGAAGCACAAACCCCATTATTGGCGGGCTTTCTGGCGGCATTTGGCTCGGAAAAGCGCGTCGATACTGGCTCTCCACTCAAGGGTGTGCGAATCGGCGTGCCCAAGGAGTTTTTCGGGGCGGGTCTCGCCGCCGATGTCGCTCGCGCGGTCGAGGCCGCGCTTGTCGAATTCGAAATGCTGGGAGCAGTTCGCGTGGACATTTCGCTACCGCGCACAACATTGTCGATCCCGGCCTACTACGTCATCGCGCCTGCTGAGGCCTCAAGCAATCTGAGCCGCTTCGACGGCGTGCGCTATGGCCATCGCACCAAAAACTATCGGGATCTGGCAGAGATGATTGCCAACTCTCGCGCCGAAGGCTTTGGTGAGGAAGTGAAACGCCGCATTCTTACCGGTGCATATGTGCTCTCTCACGGCTACTACGATGCCTATTATCTTCAAGCGCAGCGAGTGCGCCGCTTGATCGGCCTGGATTTTCAGGAGGCGTTCAAGTCCTGCGACTTCATCATGGGGCCAGTCTCACCGACCACGGCGTGGAGTATCGGCGCCAAGAATAACGACCCGGTCGCGATGTATCTCGAAGACATTTACACGTTGGGCGTGAGCCTGGCGGGCTTGCCAGGCATGTCGGCACCCTGCGGCTTTGGCGAAGACAACATGCCCATAGGATTGCAAATCATCGGCAACTACTTTGATGAAGGTCGTATGATGGCCGCAGCACACCAGTATCAGCAGGTGACTGACTGGCACACACGTTGTCCGGAGGCGTTCAAATGAGCGCAATTCCAGCGGGCTGGGAAGTGGTGATCGGGCTGGAAACACACGCCCAGCTTTCCACCGCATCGAAGATTTTTTCAGGGTCCCCAACGCAATACGGCGCCGCGCCCAACACGCAGGCCAGCGTGGTCGATCTGGCGCTGCCCGGTACGCTGCCGGTGCTGAACAAGGGCGCGGTCGAATGCGCGATCAAATTTGGCCTGGCGGTGAACGCCACCATCGCGCCGCGCTCGATTTTTGCACGCAAGAATTACTTCTATCCTGATCTCCCCAAGGGTTATCAGATCAGCCAGTACGAGTTGCCGGTGGTGGTCGGTGGTGAAGTTAAGATCACCGTTGGCAATGAAGAGAAATCCGTTCAGCTGACGCGCGCCCACCTAGAGGAGGATGCCGGCAAGTCGCTGCATGAAGGCGTGGAGACGAGTGGCGTTTCAGGTATCGATTTGAATCGCGCCGGCACACCTTTGCTCGAAATCGTCACCGAGCCGTGCATGCGGTCCGCCGAAGAGGCGGTCGCGTACGCAAAAGCATTGCACGGCATCGTCACCTGGATCGGCATCTGCGACGGCAATATGCAGGAAGGCTCGTTTCGTTGCGATGCGAACGTGTCGGTGCGTAGAGCGGGCGAGCAAAAACTCGGTACACGTGCCGAGATCAAGAACGTGAATTCGTTTCGCTTTCTGGAGAAGGCGATTCAATACGAAGTGCGCCGCCAGATCGAGGTGATCGAAGACGGCGGCAAGGTCGTGCAGGAGACACGGCTTTACGACGCGGACCGCGATGAGACGCGGTCGATGCGCTCAAAGGAAGATGCGATGGACTATCGCTATTTTCCGGATCCGGATTTGTTGCCGGTGGAAATTTCTGAAGCGTGGATTGGCGAAATCAAGTCAGCGATGCCGGAGCTGCCAGAGCAGCGGCGCCAGCGCTTTGAGAGGGATTTCGCGCTGTCGGCATATGACGCCGCACAATTGACAGCGACCCGTGAAACCGCCAGCTATTTTGAGCAGGTGGTGGAAGGCGCAGGCGCAGCGCACGCGAAACTCGCGGCCAACTGGGTGCTTGGGGAAGTGTCCGCACTGCTAAATGAAATTGGCGGGTCCACCTCCCATGTTCGTCCGGCCCAGCTCGTGGGAATACTCAATCGTGTCATCGACCAGACAATTTCGAATAAGGCCGCAAAGGAAGTCTTCCACGGCATCGCGCATGGTGATGCGCCTGGCAACGGTGACGACGCAGCGGACGTTATTATCGAAATGCGTGGCCTGAGGCAGGTCTCGGATTCTGGCGCCATCGAGAAGATGGTCGACGACGTAATCACCGCAAATCAAAAATCTGTCGAGGAATACAAAGCCGGCAAGGAAAAAGCGCTCAACGCGCTATTCGGCCAGGTCATGAAAGCCAGCAACAAAACCGCTAACCCGGCGCAGGTCACTGAAATACTGAAGCGCAAGCTTTCAACCTAAAAAGCTATTTCCGCGCCAGATTTTCCTGCATCATCCTGGCCGTTGCCCGCACCTCAGACCCATCGCTGGCCATCAATTTGGCGATCACGTTCTCCTGATCCTGCACCGAGCGATTCTGCGACAACTTCAGCTTGGCTTCGATGCTGGTGATGGCAATTTCAAAGCCGACAATCGCACTGAGCTTGTTCACGTGTGCAGCTAGCCCGCGAGGATCCCAAGCGGAGTCGGAATCGCCTTCGTATTGCGCCGCCAGCTCCTTGACAATTTTCCACTTGGCCACATCATCGTCGATGCGCGTGACCTTGCCGCTGACGTGCACGGCCGCGTAATTCCACGTCGGCACATTCGGCACTTTCTCGTTCTCGTCGATGTACCAGGTCGGTGAAATATAGCTGTGCGGCCCATGAAAAACCGCCAGAAACTGTGCGCCATCTTGGAGTGCCGCCGAATGCGGATTGGCGCGCGCGATATGGCCGACCAGTACGTTCCGTGCACTATCCAACTGGATCGGCGCGTGCGTCACTAGCGCCCCATCGGGCGTTGTGGTGATGAGCGTGGCAAAACCGAAATCGCGAATCAGGGCCTCAATACGCGCCTGATCGGTTTCGTTGAAATGCTTGGGTAGGTACATGAAGGTCCTTAACCTGGAATGAAAAACGCGCCATGTCGGCGCGTGTGGGTTTAGCGCAATGATTGGTCGTCAGCGCTTGTCTTCCAGACACTTGACGCCAAGCTGGTTAACGCCAGGGCCGCCGACATTTGGTCCGCGGCATACATAGATGATGTTCATCGTGCACTCGTAAACCTTGCCTTCGCAGGTGGCAATACCGCGTGGGCGCCCCGGAATGACTTGCGACTGGCCAACGATTTGGCTACGCAACTCCGGTGCCGCCGCAACGTTTCCCTCGTCATCGAGCAGCGTACCTGCCGGCATGCCGCCCTTGAGACGCTTCCAGCGCGCCTTCTCGGTATCGTAGCGCAGGCGAATTTCCTCTTTTGCCTTGTCAATCTTCTCGATCTCGGCGCGGATGCCTACAGCATCATTCGCTGCCCGCTTTTGCTCCTGTATCAACTGAGGCGGCGCTTCCTTTGCTTTGGAGGTCTTGCTCTTGCCGGCCTGATAAAACTCCAGATCGTTATTCAGCTTTTCCAGAGTCTTGTCGACGGCGCCGGTGCGGGCAGCCAAGGTCGCCCGGCGTGCGTCGAGCCCCGCAATATCCTTGTCCCGCGCCACATCAAACTCACGTTCAGCGCCATAGGTTGACATCAACGCATTGTCGCGCAGCTTCTGCACCGCCATCGAATCGTTTTTGGCTTTGTTGCGAACCTTGTTGTCTTCAATCTCCTTGATCTGTGCCGGTGTCAGTGGCGCCTCAATCCTGCGGACCACGCTGCCTTGCTTGCTCATCTCGACGATCGGCTTCTTGTCGCATTGTGGTGGCATGGTGTCGCCATAGTGCGTAATACCTTTCTCGTCGGTGCACTTGAAGACCGCATAGGCTGGACCGGCCACCAACAGAATGGTGGGCAATGTGCCGAGAAAAATAACCCGCGAGAAGTGAATATGTCGTTTGATGTTCATGTAATTGCGCCGTATTGCGTTCGATACTGTTCTATTTTTTGGAGTTTATCGTGTTCTTCAGGATGTTGGCCGAGATATTTGATGATGTCCGCCAGTGTTGCCACCGCAATAACGGGCACGCCCGCAGTTTGGTTGAATTCCTGTGCAGCCGATGTTTTGCTGCCCGCAGTGGCGCCGACCTCCTGACGATCAAGCGCAATAAGCACCCCGGCCGGTGTGGCGCCCGCCGCTCGAATCATTTCCACTGACTCGCGTTTGGATGCGCCATCGGAAATGACATCGTCGATGATTAACACCCTGCCTTTTAACGGGGTGCCGACGATCAGGCCACCTTCACCATGATCCTTGGCCTCCTTGCGGTTATAGGCAAAAGGCACATTACGCCCCATCCCGGCAAGTGAAATGGCCATCCCGGCGCTGAGCGTGATGCCCTTGTAAGCCGGCCCGAACAACATGTCGAACTCAATACCGGAAGCCAGTGCCGCCTCTGCATAAAATCGCGTAAGGCCAGCGAGCGCAGCGCCATCGCTAAACAGACCGGAATTGAAGAAATACGGCGAAAGACGTCCGGCTTTGGTCTTGAATTCACCAAAGCACAGCGCGTTTTGTTTGATCGCAAACTCAACGAATCGGGGTCGAAAATCAGCGGCAGGGGTCATGAATTTGAGAGAGCAAGCGGTAATCCCGCATAATCGCGGTTTCCCGCTTTAAATTCAACACCAATGCGAATAATTACCGTCAATTGCAACGGCATCCGCTCGGCCACGACCAAGGGGATGTTCGCCTGGCTCAAACGCCAGAGAGCCGACGTGATTTGCTTGCAGGAAATCAAGGCGCTCGAAAGTGATATCCCTGAAGAGGCACGCCCCTGGAAAAAATGGCACGCTTTCTACCATCCTGCTGAGAAAAAAGGCTACGCCGGTGTGGCGATGTACTGCAAACGCGAACCCGACAAGCTTATCGTTGGCACGGGCGTTGACTGGATCGACGCCGAGGGCCGCTATCTGCAGGCTGATTTCGGCAATCTCTCCATCATTTCGCTATATTTGCCCTCCGGATCGGCATCCGAAGCGGCGCAGGCCAAGAAATTCCGTTTTCTGGATGCTTTCATGCCCTATTTGCAGAAGCTCAAAAGTAGTGGGCGAGAAGTCATCATCGTCGGCGACTGGAATATCGCGCACAAGGAAATCGATCTCAAGAATTGGCGCGGCAACAAGAAGAATTCCGGTTTTCTGCCTGAAGAGCGGGCGTGGCTCACACAATTGTTCGACGAGGTCGGTTACGTCGACGTATTCCGTAATCTGATCCCGCTGCCGGACCAATACACCTGGTGGTCCAACCGTGGTGACGCCTGGAACAAAAACGTCGGCTGGCGCATCGATTACCACATCTGTACACCCGGCATCGCAGCCACGGCCGAATATGCGCGCATCTACAAGAACGAGCGCTTCAGCGATCACGCGCCGCTGTCGATTGATTACGCGTACGAGTTGTAACCCCTTTTCGCCGACACTTTTTCCTGTCACCTATTCCCTGTCATTTCGAGCAAAGCGAGAAATCTGCTTTTTCGATTTGGAGCGCAAAGCAGATTTCTCGCTTTGCTCGAAATGACAATGCCCGTGCCCGAAACACAGCTTCTTCGCTAGAAATGACAACCTGATTCCATGATTCGCATCACCAATCTCACCCTCGCCCGTGGCGCCAAGCGCCTGCTCGAAAACGCCAACCTGACCATCTTCCCGACACACAAGGTCGGCCTGGTCGGGCCGAATGGTTGCGGCAAGTCAAGCCTGTTTGCATTGCTGCGCGGCCTGTCGCACCAGGACGCGGGCGACGTTTACATCCCTGAAAAATGGGTGATCGCCCACGTCGCACAAGAGACGCCGCAATCCCATCGCACCGCACTCGACTACGCCATGGACGGCGACGTTGAATTGCGTACCGTCGAGAAAGAATTGCTGGATGCAGAGACCAATCACGTGGCAGGCGAAATCATCGCCGAACTACACGTTCACTATGACCACATCGGCGGTTACGCAGCACGGTCGCGCGCGGCGGCAATGTTGTCAGGACTGGGATTCAGCGCCGACAAGCAGGAACAAGCCGTCGCCACATTCTCCGGCGGCTGGCGGATGCGTCTGAACCTGGCGCAAGCGTTGATGTGCCGCTCGGATTTGTTGCTTCTCGATGAGCCCACCAACCACCTCGACCTCGATGCCGTCATGTGGCTGGAGGACTGGCTGGAGAGTTATCCCGGCACGCTGCTGCTGATTACCCATGACCGGGATTTTCTCGATAACGTCGTGAAAACCGTTGTTCACCTCGACAACAAAAAGCTCAACGAATACACCGGCAACTATTCGGCGTTCGAACGCGCACGTGCCGCACAATTTGCGTTGCAAACATCTGCATACGCCAAACAGCAAAAGCAGATCGCGCATCTGCATTCGTTCATCGACCGTTTCAAAGCCAAAGCCACCAAAGCCAAGCAGGCACAGAGCCGCGTAAAGACGCTGGAGCGGATGGAACTCATCGCCGCAGCCCACATCGATTCGCCCTTCGAGTTTTCGTTTCGCGAGCCCGACGCCAAACCGCGTCAGCTCCTGCATTTAAAAGAGGCCTCGCTCGGTTATGAAAACAAAACTGTTCTCGACAAAGTCGAATGGCGCTTGTTCTACGGCGACAAGATCGGCCTGCTCGGTCCCAACGGTGCGGGCAA
>Ga0105044_10015913_pt1 | contig 10163 bp, 5 predicted proteins | sample MAT01_FD_78092 | JGI IMG/M metagenome (GOLD analysis project Ga0105044, IMG submission 78092) | Freshwater microbial communities from Lake Fryxell liftoff mats and glacier meltwater in Antarctica - MAT-01 | ecosystem: Environmental > Aquatic > Freshwater > Ice > Liftoff microbial mat | place...
ACGACGGCTGAAAAAGCGCAGTCCCACTTTAGGACGGGATGAGCATTTTTCAGACTAGTGCAACGACATCAGGAGACTCTATAGACAGACTCTAATTAAACTGATCTTACCGACATTGCGTTGTGCATATGTTCAATAATTATAATGTTGAAGATTTATTCCTTCACTTACATTTGTAATTCACGGCTATTCAGGCCAACGTAAAATGGACATAGAACCAAACAAAAACACGGGCGATGATAAGATCATCGAAGCATTTAAAGAAAAAGACAATTTTGAAATAAAGACCACCAATTCCTGGCAGATCTTCAAGATCATGGCCGAATTTGTTGAAGGTTTTGAAAAGCTCGGGAAGATTGGTCCCTGCGTTTCGATCTTCGGATCTGCACGATCAAAACCCGAAGACCCTTATTACACAATGGCCGAAGATATTGCCTACCGCCTAACACTAGAAGGCTACGGAATTATTACTGGCGGTGGCCCCGGAATCATGGAGGCAGGAAATAAAGGCGCACACCGTGGGGGAGGAAAATCTGTAGGGCTCAACATCGTGCTTCCGTTTGAGCAGGAAGGCAATCGTTACATCGACCGCGATAAGATCATTAACTTTGATTACTTCTTCGTAAGGAAGGTGATGTTTATGAAATACGCCCAGGGTTTTGTAATCATGCCTGGCGGGTTTGGAACGTTGGACGAGTTTTTTGAAGCAATAACACTTATCCAGACGAATAAAATTGCCCGATTCCCGGTTGTACTGGTCGGGAAAAAATTCTGGACAGGCTTGCTGGAATGGATAAAGGAACAGCAGCTATCCGAAAATCCTTTTATCAGTGAAATTGACCTGAAGCTTTTCAGCATAGTCGATGGACCGGAAGATGCGGTGAAAGTGATTAACGAGTTTTACAACAAATATATGTTCAGACCTAATTTCTGATTCTGTTATTAAATAAAGGAACAGCCAAATCGACGGTTCCTTTATTTAATTTATTATTTCGAAAAATCCTCAACTATAATTTGTTGAAGGAACAGTAGAACATCCACTTACAATTATTCTTCTGAACTGTTTTTTAGCGCCATCAGCAACGGATAAGCACCTTTTAAAACAATCACTTTGTTGCTATTCAATAAAGTGGGCATTTCGATAAATCCATTTTCAGAAACACCGGTTTTAATTTCCAACATTTCGTAGGTGTTGTGGCTTTTGGAAACAAACACGTACTGCTTGCCCTCATAAGTTACAACAGCAGCCTCTGGTAAGACCAATGAATTTGACGTTTTGGTGTTAATGTCTGCATTCATAAACATTCCAGGGATCAGCGAAGGGTCGTATTTTTCAAAATGGCAATGAACTTCCACGCTCCCTTCGTGAGATAAATTCTGGCCTATCAGAATGATCTCTCCTTCGTACTTATTCTCCGGATGCTGATTGTTATATGCTATTACCTTCTGACCAATAGAAATCTTGTCAACATCCTTTTCGAACACGGTGAGCGCAAGATGGATGTCGTCCGGATTTACGAGTTCGAACAGTACATCCGAAGGATTCAAATACTTGCCAATATTCGCATTTACAGCAGAAACGTAACCAGTGATCGGAGCATAAATCTTAATGCTCCTGGAAATAGAATTCTCATCAAGACGCTCTGGATCTATCCCTGTTAATTTTAATTTCTGGTAAAGAGAATTAACCGTGATCTTCTGAATTTTATATTCCGATTCACTTTGCTGAAATACCTTATTGCTGTTCGCCTGGGCATCATTTAACTCTTTTTGTCTGTTCTGGTCTTTTTCGATGAAGTTAAATTTTGCCAGTGCGCTCAAATAATCCTGCTGCAACTGAATATACTGTGCATCTTCAATTATCGCAATCACTTCGCCTTTTCTCACTTTCATACCTGGCAAAAGATGCGAACTTTTCAGGTATCCGCCCATCGGAACGCTTATCGATACCAGATTCTGCGGAGGAACGTCTATCTTTCCATTTACAGTTAAAACGGACGAAAGCTCTTTCTCTTCCGGAACACCGGTTTCTATTCCCGCATTCTTGATTTGTTTATCATTTAACGTAATCGTTTTTACGTTCATTTCAACAGCTATAGGCTCGTTGACTTTTCCATTCCCACAGGAAAAAATGGTAATGGCCAGGGTCAATATAAGGAAGTTTTTCATCTCAGTATTTTTTGTCGATCAACAGAAAATTTAATTCAATAATGCTGTCATTCAATTCTTTAAGCGCATCTACGTAACGATTTTCAATTTCAGTTGCCTGGTTGATCAGTTGCACCCACCTGAGATAATCGATCTCCCCTTTTTCAAATTGGAGACTGGCAAGAGAAACTATTATTGCCGCATTTTTTAGCGCTTCGTCTTCGTAATTTTTTAGGATCTGAAGCTTTCCTGTGTATCTGTAATAGGATGCAGACCATTGAGACTGCAAAAGCTGGGCGTCAATGCGAAAATTAAAATCCGCAATCTGCTCCAATGATTTTGCTGAATTTATCCGGGCTCGTTGTGTACCCGAAAAAAGCGGAACGCCTATGCCTGCCTGCACCGACTGGAAACGATCGGCTTTGTAATACAACTGATTGTCTGCACCCATTCCTCGAATGCTCTGATTTGAATAACCAACGAATAATGCAGGAAGTAGTTTTGATCGTTCCAGGTGTGTGTTGAACAAAGCGGTTTGCACCTGCTGCTGACTCAATTTAATTCCTGTATTCTGAAGCAACGAAGCACTGTCTGAACCTACCAACATCGGCGACTTCGGCTCGGTCTCATCAGGCAAAAACAGCTGTTCTGAATTCAAAAGAATCCGAAATCTTAACACAGCAAGTTCCAGTTCCAAGTCAACCTCCCTTAATTGAATTCTTATTTGACTCAGCAATGATCCGGCTGCCACCTTTTCAAGCATATTGCTTTCTCCTTTTGAAAAACGCAGTGAAGCAGTTTTTTCATATCGCTCGTAAATACTATCAATCCGCAATAGCAATTGTTTTTTTTGATTGAGGAAACGAATAAAATAAAAAGCGCTTGTTACCTGTTTTTTAAGCTCCGTTTCCTTTAATTCAGAATTTAAAACACTCTCTTTCCATGTAGAATTAAGAACTCGTTTTTGTTTTGAATAAACTGAAGGAAAATCAAAACTCTGCGTGAAAGAGAATTTAGTATCTAAAAAGCGGCTGTTGAATTGTCCATAGTCAGAACTTACTATCGCTTGAGGAATATCGGTTGCTGTTCTGATCAGTTTTTTATGATATTCTGTCCTCAATCGTTCCCCTTTTAAAGAAAGATTATTTTTCAATGCTGTGTCTAACGCAGCATTTAGCGTTATCGGAGATTGGGCAGATACCTGCAACGAGCCGAACAACCCAAAAAGTACGATGAGTGCCTTCAACGATTTTCCGTTTGAAGTTTCCGATGCCGGATTTTTTTCGAATAGAATATACAACACTGGCAAAACAAATAAGGTTAGAAACGTAGCAATCAGGAGCCCTCCAATAACCACTGTCGCTAATGGTCGTTGAACCTCTGCTCCGGCTCCATTGCTCAAAGCCATGGGTAAAAAGCCGAGTGAAGCCACAAACCCGGTCATCAACACGGGGCGAAGACGAACTTTTGTCCCCTTTAAAACGATTTGTTTAAGATCGGTAATTCCATCTTCCTTTTTAATTCTGTTAAATTCTGCAATTAAAACGATTCCGTTCAATACCGCTACACCAAACAATGCAATAAACCCGACGCCCGCACTAATACTAAATGGCATTCCGCGTAGCGCCAGGGCCAATATTCCACCAATGGCCGAGAGTGGAATTGCTGAATAAATCAATAAACTTTGCCTCACGGAATTGAACGAAAAAAACAACAATAAGAATATCAGCAATAACGAAACAGGAACAGTAACACCAAGTCTTTTTTTTGCAGCATTTAGGTTCTCGAAAGCACCACCGTAAGTAATGTAATATCCGGCAGGCAGTTTGACCCTTGTTTCTATCTTCTCTTTCAATTCATTTACAATACTCTGGATATCCCGCCCTTTCGCGTTAAATCCAACAATTATCCTTCGTTTCGCATCCTCGCGTTGAATTTGATTCGGACTGTTTTTTAAGCCCACTTTTGCAAGCTGATACAATGGAATCTGAGTGCCCATCGGTGTTGGAATCAGTATATTTTCCACTTCTGTTCCATCTTTGACAAAATCCCGGTTGAGCCTTACCACCAAATCAAAACGCCTTTCACCTTCGTAGACAAAACCGGCGCTTTGACCTGCCAATGTAGTATTTAAGATTTTATTTAATCCTGAAATCGTTAATCCGTATTGGGCCACCGCTTTGCGGTCGTATTCAATAACGAGCTGAGGCATTCCGGCAACGGGCTCTACAAAAAGATCCCCCGTTCCTTCAACAGATGTGGAAATGTTACCTATTTCGGTAGCGTAATGGGCAAGAGTGTCTATGTCCTCACCAAACAGTTTGCAAATGATATCCTGTTTCGCTCCTGTCATTAATTCATTAAACCTCATCTGCACAGGAAACTGGAAACTCATCGTAATGCCGGGTACCTCCTGCAATTCAAGTTTCATCTTTTCCGCTAATTCATCAAAGGTTTTCGCCGATGCCCATTCACTTTTATCCTTTAGAACCACGATCATATCACCAGCATCCATTGGCATCGGATCGGTAGGTATCTCACTGCTACCGATCTTTGTTACCACTTTTATCACTTCGGGGAAACGCTCTTTCAAAATTCCTGCGGCCTGCTGAGTGCTGGCAATAGTTGTTTTAAGATTACTACCTGGTAAAACTCTGGCTTCAACAGCAAAGTCGCCTTCCTCTAGCGTAGGAATGAATTCGCCACCCAAATTCGACAATATAACTATCGATAAAGCAAACAGCATGAGAGAAGAAATAATCACTGTTTTACGGAAATTTACAACCCGGGAAAGCGCCCACAGATAGTGCTTCCCGAAAAACTCCATCATACGATCTGAGAAGTTTTTTCTGAGATTTATCTTTTTTCCCATTATCAACGAGCTCATCATGGGCACATAGGTTAGTGATAGAATCAATGCGCCAAGTAAAGCAAAGGCAACCGTTTGGGCCATAGGTATGAACATCTTTCCTTCAATACCCTGAAGCGCAAACGTCGGCAAATACACAATAAGGATGATGATCTGACCAAATACAACGCTCCTCGCCATCTTCTTTGAAGCATCGCTTACTTCAGAATCCATTTGTTTCTGGTTAATCCGACTGTCGCCAACGAATAATTTACTGTGTGTAAGCTTATGTAATACAGCTTCAACAATAAAAACGGAGCCGTCCACGATCAATCCAAAATCCAGTGCACCAAGACTCATCAAATTGCCGATGACGCCAAACATGTTCATTAAAATAACGGCGAACAGCATAGCCAGCGGAATTACCGAAGCGACAAGAAATCCCGCGCGAATATTTCCCAGGAAAATAATGAGTACAAACAGAACGATGAGCGCCCCTTCAATAAGATTAGTTCGTACCGTACCAATGGCGTTATCCACCATTTTCGTGCGATCCAGGAAAGCTTCTAAAACAACACCTTCCGGCAGACTTTTCTGTATCTGCACCACGCGCTCTTTTATTTTCCCGATTACAACAGATGCATTTGCACCCTTGAGCATCATAACAACCGCACCTGAAACCTCACCGGTATTATTGTAGCATAGAGCTCCATATCGGGTAGCACTTCCAAATCTCACTTCTGCAACATCTTTGACGAATAGCGGTGTGCCATCCTCCAGATTTTTTATGCTGATGGATTTTATGCTTTCAATTCCGCCGACCAGACCTTCGCTTCTGATATATAACACAGTAGGACCTTTTTCGATATAAGCTCCTCCTGTATTCTGATTATTCGCTTCAAGCGCGGAAAAAACATCCGTTATCGTAATGTTGAATGCTTTTAGTTTGTTGGGTTCGATTGCTATTTCATACTGCCGTACCTCTCCCCCAAAACTGCTCACTTCAGCTACGCCTTCTACCCCTAGTAATTGTCTCCGCACAATCCAATCCTGAATAGTGCGTAATTCCATCGGACTATACCGATGTTCGTAGCCTTCCTTTGGCCTTATAACATATTGATAGATCTCGCCAAGTCCGGTTGTAACAGGTCCCATAGAAATCTCGCCTATTCCTGAAGGAATCTCCTTTTGTACCTGCGCGAGTCGTTCAGCAACCTGCTGTCTTGCCCAGTAAATATCGGTTTCATCGTCAAAAACGATTGTTACAAGAGAAAGTCCGAACCTTGAAAAGCTTCGTATTTCTAGTTTTCCCGGAATATTGCTGTTTGCAAGTTCAATCGGAAAAGTGATCAGTCGTTCTATATCTGTGGCTCCAAGCGAAGGAGCAACGGTAATAACCTGAATCTGATTATTTGTAATGTCAGGAACTGCATCAATCGGCAACTTCGTGAGCTGATAGCCGCCAAAAATGATAAGCGCGATCATAAACAAGGCTATGATCAGCTTATTGTTAATAGAGAAGTCTATTATTTTATTAAGCATTTTGAAACGAGTTAATTATTTAAACAACCCTGCCGGAATGCCCAAAAAGGCTTTCTGAACAAGAGAAAACAATAAAAAATTAACAGTATTTAGGCGGCTGCCAGATGCTTTCGGTGTAAGACCTCAGGAGGTCGGGTATGATGTAAAAGATATGCTGCCTGGAAGAACGCGTATACCAGTTGAATTCCAGTGATTGAATCTTTACAGGAATTGTAGGAAGCAAAAGGATTGCAGAACCTCCGTAAGATTTAAAAGGAAGTTGTTTGTCTCTTTCCTGATCCTTGTCGTCAAGGTCGTTTCCAGAATAATGCATATCCAGGAAATCAACAAAAGAAATCCCGCTATTACTCGCTTTGTGCTCGGAAAAATGTTCAAATAACACGGGCAATCTAAGCAACTGGTTGAATTCAGTTGAAGAAACCAGTACAATAAAAAGAAAAAAGTTGGATGTGAGACTTTTCACGATTGAATATGCCCGGGACTGAGAGCCGGATACCTTAACAGGGTCAAAGCTACAAAAGATTCGCACTGGAAATCATTTACATAAAATTCGAAACCATAAAATTCGATCAGTTTAAATTTATATTTACCTTAGTCTAATTTTATTTTTAGATTAGCCTAATTTTAATTTAAGATCTCACTAAACATGAAGTCACTTAGACCGTCACTACTTTTCGTTGTATCTATCATTTCAATTTCTGTAATTGCCCAGGATCTACCTTCGATTCAAACCGACAGGCCGGATCAGACGGAGGCGGCGACCATTGTTCCTACTGGTTATGTACAGCTCGAAACAGGATTCAATTCCGAGCAGAATGACGCTGTCACCAAAACGCTTGTTTATCCAACAATATTGGCGAAATATGGAGTAAACGACCGGTTTGAATGGAGACTGATTTTAAATTACAACTCAGTAGAAACAGGCGGAATAAGGACTTCCGGTGTTTTACCGCTATCGGCAGGATTTAAGGTTGCTTTGTGGGAGCAGAAAGGAATTATTCCGAAAACTTCCTTTATAGGTCATTTGACTGCACCTTTTATTGCTAGCAAAGATTTTAGGAACAAGCATTATTCCTCGGATTTCAGGTTTACATTGTCTAATCAGGTAACAGACCACTTATCTATCGGATACAACCTCGGAGCAGCCTGGGATGGCAATACTGGTGAACCAGAATTTATCTATACTCTGACGGCTGGCTATTCATTTTCCGACAATTGGGGCGCATACATTGAATCCTTTGGTTTCGCTCCGCATCAAAGAATTCCCGAACACCGGGCAGATGGAGGTCTTATCTTTATCCCACATCCGGATTTCCAGGTTGATATATCCGGCGGATTCGGTCTTTCCCCGAACAACAAAGATTATTATTATGTATCGCTCGGATTGTCGTACCGGTTTAAATGCAAAGACTAAAACGGCTTCCCGGAAATCAGAAACAGCAAACAAATTATAACCTTTAAGACCCTACAACTCATTATTACCCGTCATCTGGATTAGGTTTGTTAATTTAGCCGCAATGGATATTGCGGAGACACGGAAACGGCTGAACAACCTACTTTTCAGGCTGCTTAAATGGCGGATGCAGAATGTCAGCAACAAGAATTTCCTGATGCTGGTAAGCATTGTGGTTGGTTTTATCTGCGGTCTTGCTGCAGTAATCCTAAAAATTTCGGTTCAGGGAATACAGAATTATCTTCAGTACGAAGTCGATTTCCCTTACCATACCACTTTATATATTGTATTCCCGCTGATCGGAATCCTATTGACTGTGATCTTTGTAAAGCGTTTCCTGAAAAAGGGACTCGGAAGAGGGTTGAGTCCGATCCTATATGACATCGCCCGCAACCGTTCAAAAGTTCCTTCGCATAAATCCTGGTCACATTTAAGCACAAGCGCCATCACGGCTGGTTTCGGCGGTTCGGCAGGGCTGGAAGCGCCCATCGTTGTAACGGGATCTGCAATCGGTTCCAACATTGGTCTGTTGCTAAGAATGAACTACAGTGAACGTACGCTTCTACTTGGTTGCGGTGCTGCTGCCGGCATTTCTGCTGTGTTTAATTGCCCGATCGCAGGCGTCATATTTGCCCTTGAAGTTTTGCTCGAAGGATTTTCAGTTTCATCATTTATTCCGCTTCTGCTTTCTTCGGCTACAGCTGCGGTAATTTCCGGGATTTTTTATACGGATCAGCTTTTTTACCTGATTACGACCGAGTGGACAGTTAGCCGTCTTCCCTTTTACACCATCCTGGGAATAATGTGTGGGTTGATTTCGGCATACATGACCCGAACGACTTTACGGATTGAAGAACGTTTTAATAAAAGCACCAATACTTACAAAAAAGCATTGTTTGGAGGATTGTCGCTCGGAGCACTGATTTTCCTACTTCCGCCGCTCTATGGAGAAGGCTATTCTACCATTCAGGAATTGCTGAATGGAAATTATCCTCACCTATTGCGTAACAGTCTTATGGAAAACATAAAAGTTTCCTGGTATTTACTTGCCGGTTTTGGCGTGGTGATCGTAATTATGAAAGTAGTTGCGGCCTCGTTAACAATCGCCTCGGGAGGAAACGGAGGCATCTTTGCCCCGTCTCTTTTCACAGGAGGTATTCTCGGTTTCAGCTTTTCCAATACCGTAAACCAAATTAACTGGATCAACCTTCCTGTTTCAAATTTTATCGCCGCCGGAATGGCAGGAATTCTAAGTGGGGTGGTGCATGCGCCGCTTACCGCAATTTTCCTCATTGCAGAAATAACAGGCGGATATTCTTTGTTTGTTCCGTTGATGATTGTTTCAGCGACGTCTTATTTTATTTCGCGGCTGTTTGAGCCCTACTCCGTTTACACCACAAAACTGGCAAAACAAGGCATCTGGTCGCAGCAAAACCGCGATGCTTCTGTCCTTGCCTCTATGCAGTTAAAAACATATGTAAGACCGAACATCGAATGGATACATCCCGATATGTCACTTGGTCAAATGGTTGCGTTGGTAACGCATTCTCCCAGAGATCTTTTTCCGGTTGTTGAGGAGAATGGTATACTCATCGGGCTGGTAAAAGTTGAGGATTTAAGGGAGATACTTTTTAAAACCGAACTTTATGAGCATACACTCGTAAGGACTTTTATGAAAATTGCTGAGCCTGTTGCATTGATGGACGAAAGCATGCAAAATATCGTAGAAAAGTTCGAAGCTTCTGGCGCAAATGAGCTTCCTGTAACTGAAAATGGGCTTTTTAGAGGTTTTGTTGCAAAATCAGACATTCTTGCTGGCTATAGAAATCATCTCATAAGACAAACAAAGGAATTGAGTTGATAAAAAATTAAATTTACGAACCCAAAAACCTGTGAAATGAGCTACAATGTTCCCGAAGGAAAGCTTTATGACCTGACCATGATCCGCGAAATTGCTCATGGGAACAATGACTTTGTAAAAAAAATGATGGGTCTTTTCAACGACACATTACCTCAGGCAGTGAGCGAACTTAAGCAACACCTTGCAGAACGTAACTGGAGTGCGCTCGGAGCCGTAGCACATAAAATAAAGCCCTCCATTGATACGATGGGAATTGACATCCTCAAAGAAGATATCCGTGCTGTTGAAAAAAGTGGCAAAGAACTTAGCGA
>Ga0105044_10015915_pt1 | contig 10163 bp, 10 predicted proteins | sample MAT01_FD_78092 | JGI IMG/M metagenome (GOLD analysis project Ga0105044, IMG submission 78092) | Freshwater microbial communities from Lake Fryxell liftoff mats and glacier meltwater in Antarctica - MAT-01 | ecosystem: Environmental > Aquatic > Freshwater > Ice > Liftoff microbial mat | place...
GTGGGTTTGGGGGAAGCGAATGGCCGCCGCGGGAAACCGCTGGTGGCCTTCTCGCGTCCCTACAGCGAAAACGTACCCACAGAGCCGCGAGCATGAGCGAGCGATACTTTCGCTCGCTCATGCTCGCGGCTCTGTTAGGCTCGCGGCTCAGTTCATGTGTAAGGAATTCCATGATCCCACTCGGCAGATACCGCCACTTCAAAGGCAACGAATACGAAGTGATCGCCATGGCGAAGCACTCCGAAACGCAGGAACCGCACGTCGTGTACCGGCCGCTTTACGGCGATTCCTGTTGGTGGGTTCGACCGCTCCGCATGTTCGTAGAAACGATCGAACGCGACGGCGTAGTGCAACCCCGCTTCGCATTCCTCGGAACGAATCCGGAGGCCGTTGCCCGCCAACCGGTAGAATCGGCGCCTTCGCCTTGAGATTTTCCGGAGTGCGCTCTAAAATGAGCGAGACTTGACAGGCTGGCCGTCTACCATCTGATGAGCCTTTCTGTTCGTACACCTTGGCCCAGGAATTTCGCCCCGGTGAATAACTCAGTCCCCCGCCTTCTCGGTATCAACATCCCCTCCTTGGAATTGATTACGGCCCATCCCGCCACCACGCCCTCCGACGTGCAATCGGACGGCCATTGGCCCCGGCCGAAATTCCCCAAAGATACCGTCGGCTTCCACACCGAATTGAAGAAGCGGGTGGCCGCTTACTTCACGGAAACCAAGCTCGCCGAACGGGATGCCTGGCAGATGTATTTGAAGTCCGCCATCATCATGGTGTGGCTCGTGGCCTCGTACATCGGCCTCGTGTTCTATTCCGAACACTGGTTCCAAGCGCTACCCGCCGCGTTCTCTCTGGCCTTCGCTATGGCCGCGGTGGGCATGGCGATCCAACACGACGGCGGCCACCACGGCTACTCCCGCCGCAACTGGATCAACCGCATCGCCGGCGGAACCATGGATATGATCGGCGCCAGCTCGTACCTTTGGCACCGCAAACACGCCGTGTTCCACCACACCTACGTGAACATCCTCGACCAAGATACCGATATCGACGCCGGGCCGGTGGGTCGCTTCTCGCCGCACCAGCCGCGTTACAAGATTCACCGTTTCCAGCACTTCTACCTGTGGTTCCTCTACGGCGCTATGGCGATCCGCTGGAACCTGCTCTCCGATTACATGGAAGTGGCGAAGGGCAAGATCGGCAAGCACCGCATCGCCCGCCCCAAGGGTTGGGATCTCGTGCAGTTCGTCGCCGGGAAGATCTTCTCGACCTCGTTCATCATCGCCGTGCCGCTCTACTACCACTGGGATCAGTGGTACTGGATGGTCGCCTACTACGGCCTCGTGATGTGGCTGCTGGGATTCGTACTCGCCATCGTGTTCCAACTCGCGCACGTCGTGGAGGAAGCCGGCTTCCCCAGTACCGTGGGCGAACCGGCCACGGTGGAATCGACGTGGGCCGTCCACCAAGTGGAAACCACCGTCGATTTCGCCCGCACCAGCCCCACACTCACATGGATGCTCGGCGGCCTGAATTTCCAGATCGTTCACCACCTGTTCCCGCGGATCTCGCACATCCACTACCCGGCGCTGGCCCGTATCATCGAAAAGACCTGCAACGAATACGGCATTAAGTACAACGAACACCCCACGTTCTGGGCCGGGTTGGTTTCGCACTACCGCTGGCTGCGCACGATGGGCCGCTATGACACCATCCCCGCAAAGGCTTGATGATGGAAAGCGGGGGGACGATGTCCCCCGCTTTCGCGCCTATAATGTTTCCATGTCGGCTTCTCATTTGAATTGGCCACCTCGCACCGCGAATTCCCCGCTGGCCGTCCTCGCGAGCGGGGGCATCGATAGCGCGATTCTCCTTGGCGAAGCCCTCCGCGCCTATCCCGCCGTGTACCCGCTTTACATCCGCACGGGTGCGGCCTGGGAAGCTGTGGAATTCCAGCATTTCCAGCGATTTCTGAGGGCGGTGGCGGCACCGAACCTGCTTCCCGTGGTAGAACTGGCAATGCCGGTGACGGATCTCTACGGTACGCATTGGAGTATCACGGGTGAGAATGTTCCGGGTGCCGCTTCGCCCGATGCGGCGGTGGAACTGCCTGGCCGGAACGTGATTCTGCTCTCGAAGGCCTTGCTCTGGTGCCATTTGAACGGGGTGACCCAGTTGGCGACCGCGCCGCTCGGCTCGAACCCGTTCCCCGATGCGACGCCGGAGTTCTACGATGGCCTCGCCGCGATTGTCGGGCGTGCTGTGAATGCGCCTCCGGTGAAGGTGCTGCGGCCGTACGCTGAGGCGAACCTGAACAAAGCGGATGTGGTGAAGCGGGGAACCGGGATGCCGTTGCAGTTCACCTTCTCGTGCATTCGCCCGAGGGTGGGGGTGCATTGCGGAGCGTGCAACAAGTGCGGGGAGCGCCGCCGCGGCTTCACCGAGGCGGGCGTTGATGATCCAACGGAGTATGCTCTTTAATCACCTTCTCCCCTTGGGGAGAGGGTCGTCCCGCTTCGGGACGGGGCGAGGCGGGTCGTTGAATCAATACCCCCTCACCCCCAACCCCTCTCCCCAAGGGGAGAAGGGAGTCAATCCGGGGTACCCTATGTTTCGCGTCACCAAAGAATTGAAGTTCTGCTTCGGCCACCGCCTGATGGACTACGACGGCAAGTGCCGCAACCTCCACGGCCACAACGCCCGCGTCGCAGTGACGGTGGAATCGGCCAAGCTCGATGCCCACGGCATGGTGCGCGACTTCTCCGCCCTGCGCCGCGAGATCGGCGATTGGATCGATGCCACCCTCGATCACAAGATGATCTTGCACGAGCGCGATCCGTTCGTGCGCGTGTTGCGCGAACTCGGCGATCCCGTACTCACTTTGCCCGATCACCCCACCACGGAGAACTTGGCCAAGTTCATCTACGAACACGTTCGTAGCACCGGCTACCCGGTGGTGGAAGTAACGCTCTGGGAAACGCCGACATCGAGCGCGACCTACGCGGAGTGAAGGTTGTTGGTCGATTGCGGATTGCGCTCACTTCTTCAAGAATGGGTTGCTGCCCGAGGATTCGGCGGGCTTTTTCTCTTCCTTGGAGGATTTGGAATCGCTCTTATCTTTTTCGTTCTTATCTTTGCTCTTGCTACTGCCGTTGGAACTGCCGCTCTTTTGATCGTTCGACGAACTCGAACCGCTCCGGCTGCTATAGGGATTGCCCTTGCTATCGGATTTGGCTTCCGAGGTGGCCCCGCTCTTGGGATTCTTCAACACCTCATCGGCAGTGAGGAAGCCATCGCTGTTGAGATCCTTCTCGAGGAACTCTTCGATCGACATCCCGGCGGCGCGCCATTCGTACAACCCGATTTGAGCGTCTTTGTCGGAATCGAGTTCGGTGAACCAACCCGGAAGTTCCTTCGGAGTCTTGCCGTAGCGGAGGACGTTGGGGCGTTCGTCGTCCGGGTCTTCCACCCTCTTGCCTTCGTCTCCGCCGCGGCTACCGCCCCATCCGCTGCCGGACGAAGAACCTTTGCTGCGATCACTGCCTCGATCACTGCCTCGATCACTGCTTTTATCCCCACCACTCGGCGGGCCACCGCGCGAAGAGCCACCGGGGGGAGACCCTTGGGGTTCTTCGCCCGGCACGAGGATCACGGCCGGTTTGTCTCCGCCACCCGTCGACGAGGGAGGTGGGCCGCCGGTTGCTGGGGGGCCACCGCCACCACTCATGCCTTGGATGCGAGCGGCCACCTGCGGCATGAACTGATCTTTGCGAAGGATGCCATCTTGGGGAACGCTGTACCCCTTCATTTTGATCATCATCGCCACTTGGGGGTTCTTGTTCAGATCGATGGTATCGCCAGCACCGCCGCCGTAGCGCGCCCAGATTTCATCTGGGGAGGGCATGCCGCGGCTACCGCCTTTATCGCCGCCGCGTTGTGCTCGAATGTCGTTCATTCCGAGGGCCAGCATCCCCAAAGAGATTGCTGGGATCAGAATCCATTTGCGATTCATGGTAACGCTCCGTCGACTGCGGCTTCACTCAAACTTTATGATACCGTCACAATCTACCGCGCGTCAGTATCAACCCGAAAGCTATCATCGGGCTTTAAGAAGTGCGCCGGGAATATTCCCCTCTACCGGCAGCGTTCCCCGGGCTGAGAACTCTCCGCCCTTCGGGTTGAAGAATCGGCAGGTGGCGGAGCGGGAAGCAACGACGTTTCGCACGCAGGAGCGCAGGAACGAGACTCAAACCACTACCCAATGCCTTTAACGGTTCTGACGAGAAGCGCGATACCCAGCGCGATGAGGGCGACGAGTGCGAACACCACTTCGACAAATCCCATTTGCGATACAGCGTGTACCCCAGACCCGGAAGGATTGCCGGTTCACCAATTGCGGGCGGATTGCGAAGTGCCGCGAGGCTCGGCGGGAAGGACGTTCGCCATGATTGGCCCAAGATGGATTGCCCCGCTCATGCTGAAACTCGCCCACAGTGTGCTCTCTTGCCGAAAGAATCCATGCATGCTGTGGGATAATGTGAAAGGGGATCGTTACCAATGCGTTCCGCACGATCCCGATCATTCCTCGTCGATTTCGGGCGGCCAACCTTTGGGGAATTCGCCGAAGATGGCTTCGTAGGCCAGTACCGTGGCCGGGGGCGGTTGATCCCGCGAAGCCTCCACCGATTCGCGGTAGCCTTCGTCGAGCTTGGCCCGCATCTCGGCGATTTCTTCGTCCTTCTCGCGGTTCTCTTCTTCCTTTTGCATCGAGGCTTCGGGATCGTAGTTTTCCCATTCGGCTTCGGGGTTCTTCTCCCGATCCATCGCTTCCTTCAGCGGCCGGAAATCGACCAAGCCGAGACGGGGGAACGAGTATTCCCAATCGAAGCCGTGGGCCTTCAACCGCCGAAAGATCATTCGATGGATCGGGGCCAGCGATTCCTTCTCGTCGGCCATGCCGTTGCCCATGTAGAAATCGAGGTAGAAGTAGGTTTCCGCCGCGCTCTGACGGTTCAAATACTGCGCGAGGAACCCGGCGCTGCCGCGGTGCGAACCGAGGTGAAGCTTGCGGCCTTCGGCATCGGTCACATCGTGGTTATCCGAGAAGATGTCCCAGAGGCAGCGGCCGACCATCTCGCGCACTTCCTCTTCGGGGTCGGCGGGCACCGCTTCGGGCAACGGCCGTTCGGCCATCGCCTTCATCCGTTCCGAGAGGTCGTCGAACGAGGGGAATACCGGCATCGGTTCGCCGGGCTTCCAATTCTCCATCGCCCGCAGCGATTGGGCCATTTCTTGGGCCATCGGATCGGGTTCGCGGCGAACCGCCCCGGCCCACGGCGATTCCTTCCAGCCGTTCGGCGCGATCTCAGCGAAGACGTCGCTCCCCGCGAAACCTTGCGGAAAGAGCGTATCGAACGCCTCGAACAGTTCGTCTTCGGTGTATTCGTCGTTTTCGGATTCGAACATGGTGCCGCTCTCATGAGAAGAGTTCGCTTTGGCCATTTTATGCGGCGGGGGGCGATTTCATTCCGAGCGGTCATTATTGACCGTCATCCATGGAATTTCACCGATCTGGAGAAGTTCTTGCACCCTCTCTCCCGCTGGGGAGAGGGTCGCTTCGACCGAAGGTCGAAGCGGGGAGAGGGGATTGGATATTCGCGGTGGTAGCACACGCCGACCACCGACTCATCGTAGTCAATCTGACGGAGGACGAATTTATGTCGAAGCAAATCTTGTTGGACATTCAATAGCCGGCGCATCAACGCTTTAAATGGTTCTTCTTTGAAACTAAAAAATACAAACCTGCCGCTATTGGGGCAATCAATACAAAACCAAAAACAGAACCTGCCAGTGATCCATTGGGCTGAGCAGGTCCTCTGCCTGAAAAAAAATAGGCATATCCTGCACAAAGCGCCAACACCACAACTAGAAACTGCAAACGTGTAGGGCAGATACTGCACTTCATGGGACTATTACCTTGCAGTTACGGATACCGTCGAGTCTCACGGCAGTTGCAATGCGAAACCTTCTCCCAAACTTCGATGCACGAAGAAGATCGCTGCGCAGATTCGAAAATCGCCTCACCACTCCAAGCCGAGCATCATGCAATTGAGGCCGCTGCCGATGCCGAGGAAGCCGACGCGGTCGCCGGGGTTGAGGAAGTCCCGTTCCTCGGCGAGGGCCGCGGTGAGGGGCAAGCTCACGGTACCGATGTTGCCGAGGTACTCGTAGGTGCTGAAATCCTTGGCATTCTCGATGCCCAGTGTTTTCAGGATCGCATCGCGGTTGCCGCTGCCCACTTGGTGGCAAATGACCTTATCGATCTGCTGCGAGGTGAGGCCGAGCTTTTCGAGGAAGATGCGATAGGTTCGCCCGGCGAGTTCGATCCCGTGGCGGAGTACATCCCCGGCGTGTGTCGTCATGAACGGCAACTTCAGATGGCGGAGGCCGCCATCGACGGTGCGGGCGCCGTGGCCGAGCAGGTGCTGCGAAGTTTCGATCCCCTTCTGCAAAAGCCCCGCGGCTTTGGAACCGAGCACCGAACCCACGGCGTGCGGCACGCTCTGTTTCAGGAAGCGACCGACGGCCGTTTCCTGCACCGATTCCAGCCCCCAACTGCACAACCCGTTGTGTTCCGGGGCGCTCATCGCGGTGCCGCCGATCAACCGCCGCCGGCGTTGCTTGGCGATTTCGTCGTTCGTGACCAATACCGCCACGGCGCCGCTGCCACCGGTGAGCGTGGCGAGGCACTCGCGGTACATTTCCTCGGCGTGTTTGCGATCGAGCGCGGCGCCCGAGTTATTCATGCGGTCGATGGTGGCGTCGTTGATCTCGCGGGCGCTTTCGCAACTCACCACGAGGCCCGCCTTCACCTGCCCGAGTTCGATTTGATTCGCTACCTGCACGATGCCGTTGAGCACACCGAGGCAAGCGTTGCTGACGTCCATCAGGGTATTGGGCTTGAGGCCGAGATTGTTGGCGACGGCGCAGGCGGTGGCCGGTTCGTACTGCTCCCGGCAGACGCCGGCGTAGATCAGCGTGCCGATGTCACGCGGGTTGACGTTCGATTTGGCGAGGGCTTTCTGGGCGGCCGCGGTGGCGCCGCGCGAGAGGCGGTCGTTCGGTTCCCACCAGCGGCGCTCGCGGATGCCGGTGAGGAGTTCGAGCTTGGGCGGCGGGAAATTGTGGGCATCGAGGAAGGGCTTGAGCCGCCGTTCGAGGTCGTGGGTACTCACCACGACCGGAGCGAGTTCGTAGCCGAGCGATTCGAGGTAAACGCGGTTATAGCGCATGGTGCCCAGCGGGGGTGAATGTCCGGTCGTTGAAATTCTACGTTGGAAACGGTCGCCCGGTGAGGAATTGTTCACCGTTAGGGCGTGCGGCGGTTGGATTTCTACCCTCTCGCCCGTTGGGGAGAGGGTCGTCCCGCTTCGGGACGGGGAGAGGGGTTTTAATTGGTTTTGAAGCCCCTCTCCCCGCTTCTCACTTCGCTCGAAGCGACCCTCTCCCCAGCGGGCGAGAGGGTAAGACAAGAACTGCCGTTCGCCGTCAGGGCATGCTCAGGGTTCCCACCGCATCCTTCACGCTCGCCGCCCCCAATTCGTTCAACGCCCCCGGCAATTGTTCGGCGATGCGCACGCTGGCGGTCGGATCGTAGAAGTTGGCGGTGCCGATCTGCACCGCACTGGCACCGGCCACCAAGAACTCCATCACGTCGTCGATGGTGGCGATGCCCCCCACGGCGATCACCGGCAAGCCGGGCACCCGGCTGGCCACCTGCCAAACGCAACGCAGTGCCAACGGTTTGATCGCCGGGCCGCTCAGCCCGCCGACGCCGTTGCCCAAGGTCGGCCGCCGCTTTCGCCAGTTCACGGCCATGCCCAAGAAGGTGTTCACGCAACTCACGGCGTCGATGCCGCCGTCTTGCACCGCTTTCGCAATCTCGACGATACTCGTGACGTTCGGTGTGAGCTTGGCGATCAGCGGTATGTTCTGGCAAACGTCTCGGCATTTGGAAACGATTCGACGGGCCGTTTCCGGGTTCGTGGCGAAATCTAGGCCGCCCGCAACGTTCGGGCAAGAAAGGTTCAACTCGAGCGCGGTCAGCCCCTGCCCCGCCTCCGCCACTCGGGCGGCCATTTGAATGAATTCGTCTTCGCTCTTCCCGGCGATGTTGCCAATGATGGCGGTCGGCTGTTGAAGTAGATAAGGCAGGTGGTGCGAGAGGAAGTGTTCGAGGCCATCGTTATCGAGGCCGATGGCGTTGAGCATGCCGGACGAAGTTTCGACCGTCCGGGGCGGCGCGTTCCCGGCCCGCGGTTGCTGCGTGACGGTCTTGGGAACGATCCCGCCGAGCTTGGAGAAATCGACGAGGCCGGCCATCTCCTTGGCGTAGCCGAACGTGCCGGACGCCACGAGGATGGGATTGCGGAAACGAATTCGGCCGAGGGTAACGGAGAGATCCATGAAATTGAATTACAGCAACGCGCGGAATTGTTCACGCGTGAGTTCGCAATCGCGGAGGATTTTTTTCAACAAACCGGAACCGACAGTTTCCCCAGCATGGCATGCGATGACGGTGGTTCGTCCATCGGAATGCAACAGAAAATGATGGCTACCCCGGGTTCGAATCTCGACGAATCCGCTTTTCGATAGTGCCCGGATGATCTCTTTGCCGGTGAGGGCAGGGAGCTTGTGGCTCATACGGCCAGACTCAAGCGTTGGACACCGACGAACTCCAAAGGTTCCAAATCTTCGGTTTGCACTTCCAGGCACAACTCGATGGCTTCGCGAACCCGTTCCATCAATTCGTCGAGCGACCTCGCCTGCGTGTGGCACCCCGACAGCGCCGGCACAGATCCCACATAGTAACCGTCTTCATCCCGCTCGATGATGACGTTGAATTGGCGGTTCATCAGATTCCCTCAGAATCATCCCAACGATACTTGCCCATTATACCCGATTCTCACGTATGGATCGCATCGAATTGGGCGAGTACGGCGGGGCCGAAGATCATCACCGGGAGCCACGCCGCGAGCGGCGGCGGCAAAATGTCGTGGTCGCCGAGGTACTTCGCCCCCATCGTGAGGGCGTAGAACATGGCCAGCACGATCAAGCAGTAGCCCGCCGAGATGAACACGTGCCGGTTCTGATCCCGCAGGATCACCGCCAAGCCGAGGAGCACCATCAGCAGTGCGGTGAGCGGCTTGGTCAAACGCATGTGAAAGAGTACCGCGATCTGCGATTGCCGGCCGGCTTCCGGCTTCTGCAACAGATCCCACAAGCGGGAAGTCGGCGCGAAGACGAACCACGTCGCCCGCCGGGTTACTGCGTCGAAATCGATTTCGTTCGTCTTCAGGAAATACTGCCCCGGCACGATCGGCACCAAGTTCTCCGGCGGCTTCACCGAGAGAGTTTCCGGCTTCGTGTTCAGCAACCGCCAACCGCCGCTGAGCGGATCCTTCGATTTCGGAACGTACACCGCCTCCGCCGCCGTCAGGTGAACGAGGCCGCTGGTGGTATCCGCGTTCGAGGTGTATTCGAATTGCATCACTTTGAGATCGTTGCGGTACGCCTCGGCCCCGACGTAATGTTCCTTCGTGGTTTGATCGAAACTGCCGCGGACTTGGGTCGGCTTCAACCGCTGCGGATCGTCCCGCGGTACGGTGAGCATGTCGGCCACGCGCGGAATGATGATCTCGGTATTCAACGGCCCGAACGCCGAGGTGATGATGACGCCGATAATCACGGGGCGGATCACGCGTTGCGTGGGAACCCCGGCGGAGAGCTGCGGGAGAAGTTCGTTGCTGCGCTGCATCCAAGCGATGGTGAACGCCGCGGCGAGCAGCGTGATCGCCTCGCACAAGGCGTTGAAAATCACGGTGATCTGAACGCTGTAGTAACCGACGATGTGCAGCACCACGCTGCCGAAGCCGTTGCGGTTGTTGGCGAAATCGTTGAGGTTCGTGAACAAATCGAGGACGACGTAGAGCGTCATGAGGCAAATGAACACGATCGCGTAGTTGCGAACGTAGTTGATGAAGATCATCCGATCGAGGGTTCTCACGGGTGCCCCCCTTTCGGAGCCGGAAGCGTGAGCGACGATGAATCTTGCTCTTTCGGAGCCGGAAGCGTGAGCGACGATGAAGCCGGTTTCCGCA
>Ga0105044_10015917_pt1 | contig 10162 bp, 10 predicted proteins | sample MAT01_FD_78092 | JGI IMG/M metagenome (GOLD analysis project Ga0105044, IMG submission 78092) | Freshwater microbial communities from Lake Fryxell liftoff mats and glacier meltwater in Antarctica - MAT-01 | ecosystem: Environmental > Aquatic > Freshwater > Ice > Liftoff microbial mat | place...
ATCGGATCGGTTGCCGCTGCGACCGTACTTGGGTTCGTCCTCGTCAATCGCCCGACGACCGAACAGCCAGGCGTCGGCTCTGTTGGGGCTAGCTCACCGAACAGCACCGTGGCAGAAGCGGTGCAGGCGCTCTTGCCAACCCAAACGCTGCCAGATGGCGCAGATGTGTCCGACACGCCGAACACGGCTGCGGCGTCTTCGCCAACCGACTGGTACCGGCTGCAGCCCGACCTCGATGTCGCCTGGTATCAAGAGCCGAGCGGGCAGTCCCCGTCAATGCTCTGCTGGCGCACTCCCGCTGGCTCGGAGTGCGTACCGGACGAGTTTCCAGGCGCACTCCCGTTGATCGTGCCGACTGCTGGTGGTCAGACTCTCGTTGTGACTGGAGGTGCCACGGGCACGACGACGCTGGACGTGCAACTCACAAGCGGTGCAGTGCTGAGCGCGCCGTTGGAGATCGACGAAACAATCAGTTGGGGTGTTGCTCGCTATCAACTCCCCGACGGCGAGAGCATCACCGCCGTTGGCGACGCGTCGGTCACGGCGAGCGAGGCGGCAGATGTGCCGGGCCAGACGTTGCCGCCTGCGGTCGGTCTCAACGACACGCCGATCACCATCCCGGCCGGCAGTGAACTCAGCTACTGGCGATGGTTCCCCGACCTGGACATCTCTGAGCGACAGACCGCCGCAGGCGGAACCGAGCTGTGCTGGCGCACACCTGCAGGAACCGGTTGCATCGACGACTCGTTCATCAGCCCAGAGGTCGGCATCATCCCCACCGACGGCGGTGCAATCCTTCTTGCCCGGCCGGCCCTGATTGCCATCACCCCGACACCGACGGACCCACTCGCACCAAAGTTCGAACAGGGCCCACCGCCGACCACGATCACCGCTGTCTTGTCTGACGGCTCGACGGTGACGGCGGACATCAACTACGGGGATCAGTTCGGCGTCGGATTCGGACGCGTCACGCTCGCTTCTGGCGTCACAATTGTGAGCGCCACATCGAGTTAAGCGGGGCCGGTGCGTCGCGTGTTCTCCGGTACGCCTGGAGATTCCGCCCCGCGACATGGACGAGACGCGGCCGGTTTCCCACGAACACAGAACAGGTCGAGTCGGCCCACGGATTTGGAATAACGAAGGCACCCGAGCCCCGCAGGTCGCCCGGGTGGCGCCACCCGCAGAACTCGGTTCTCCTGCCGTCCGATTGGCAACGAGGTCCACTTCCAGTGGCGGTGACCAGTGGGTCCGGGCAGAGCATGATGACAACAGGATCTTCGGTCGGCGCGACGATGAAGGGCATCGCTCTACGTTGAAGGTTTATGCGCGACCGACTGAGCCCATCGTCTGATGAGGCGACACAGGTGGTGGCGGCGCATGCCGCCGGAGTGCATCGCTTTCTCAGCCGCCTGACGGGCGGCGACGCGACGCTCACGGAGGACCTCCTTCAAGACGTGTTCGTCACCGTCCTTCGGCGCGAGCCCGAGGGCCGAACTCAGGAAGTCGAACTCCCGTGGCTGCTGACCGTCGCTCGCAGCCGGTTCATTGATCACGTGCGCTCGGCCAGCAGCCGAGCCAAACGCGAGACGCTCGATGCACGTGGCCGCGACGCGTCGTCGCTGTCCGCGGATGCGCGCGTCGTCTCGGACGAACAAGCCCGATGGATGCTGGCGCAGTTACCTGAGGTCGAGCGCTGGGCACTCGCCTTGGCGGTCGTCGACGGCATGTCGATCGAAGACCTTGCTTCCGTCCTAGGCCGTTCGACCCAGGCCACGCACTCATTGCTCGCACGCGCTCGTCGGCGGCTGCGACTCATCATGGAAGGACAACCACAATGACTGTTGAAGACTCGGAGATCCTGGCGTTGTTCGACCGGGCAGTACGACCGATGAGGCCCGCGCTCCCCGACGAGCTGCTTGGAGAGCTGCGCCACAAGCACTCGCCGGTCGAGGTTCGCCCCGCAGGCGAGCAAGCGGCCAATGTGACACTCGAGATCGAAGACGGCGTGCAGGACCCCAGAGGGCACCGTCGATGGGGCTCGGTGATCGCGATCGCAGCGGCAGCCATTCTCGTCATCGCAGGGCTCGCAGTCATGCAGCGAGATCGAGCGCCCGAGTCGCCGGCGGCATCGAGTCCCGATGTCGGCGCTGGACGAGCGAGTGGCTCGATCACCGATGCGCGCAACATCGACTTCTCGCCATGGCTCGTGGGCGCGCCCGCGTGGCCGTCCGGGCAACCGTCGAGCTACGCGGTGTTCGACGTCGCGGCGTTGGCCGGCTGGACGCAGCTGGACGATCTCGGAAGCCACATGATTGGACAGGGCGACGGCTACGTCTGGTCGTCGAACGTCAACGATCCTGAAGGACGACAGTTCCACGTCGTCGTCACCAACGAGTCCAACTACCCGACAGGGGTCTCCAATGGGCAGCCTGTCGACATCAACGGCATTGCCGGGACAGCCGGAGAGGGCGAGGTTTCCTGGCCGCTGGACGGAACGCACACAGCGGTCGTGACCGAGTTCGGAACGGCCGACGTCGAGCGCGCCGTGGCGCTCGCTCGCCAACTGACCACGAAGACTGTGTCAGCGCTCTCATCCCAGCAGCCGGCCGGATCCGTCACCGATGCCGTACCGGACGCTGGTGCTCAGTTCGCAGGTTCGGGCGACGGCATCGCATGGTCGCTAGCGGCGACACCCGATGGCGTGACCATCATCGTCGACGGCATCGTCCGCGAGTTCCGGGGAGGTAGCTACGACCCGACGTTCGGCGTCGAGGTCCTCGAGGCAGGGAACAACGATCATTGTGTGTTCGTCGCCGCCTATCTGCCCACAGGTAGTTATGCGCCGCGCCTGGTCCTGTCCGACGGCACCGTCATCACGCTTCCCACCCGCCCGGTCGACGAGGTGTCCGACGCCTTTGCGGCGTGCGTTCCTTATGCGTTGGATGCCGTGCGGGTCGAGCTAGTTGATGGTTCGGGAGCTGTTGGGGGCGTTCACGACCTGGCCGGGCCGTACCTTCGCCCAACCACCGGCGGCACGCAGACGCGGATAGCAGTCGGAGATGTGCCGACAACTTGATTGGTTGAAAGTCCGCCGGCATCGAGGGCAACGACGCATGCCGTTCGCCGTCAACCCACCGTTGGTCAACCGGGCACCTCGGCTGGCAACGGAGCAGCTGGATCCGGGACTATCGGCGTCAATGCCGACTTCTCGGGGAGTCTGTGACTCGATCCGGGACCTAGGCCGGGAGCTCCCAGGGAGTCCCTGACGCCGATCGGGAACTGAATCGGGAACATTGCCGGGAACATCCCTGGCGATTTCTGCGAATCGGGAACATTGTCGGGAGCATCTCCGGGATGCCTGAAGCGCATCATCCCGCGCCATGGACACGGCATCAGGGACTCCCAGCACCAGCACCGAGCGGGTCGAGGAGGCTCACAGGCTGCTGACGATCAAGGAGGCGGCCGCAGAGATGCGGATCTGCCTCTCGCACGCGTACGACCTTGCTCACGAGTACCTGAACAGCGGCGGCACCGCCGGTCTGCCGGTGTTGCGGTTCGGTACCTGCTTACGTGTCCCACGCTGGGCGCTCGACGTGCTGATCACGACTGGTCGCGTCGTCCGACTCGCGGACGCACCCTCCCCGACCTACGGGCTCCACCGTGCGAGCTGACACCGCCAGCCGCCCGCAGCACATCCAGCCGCGCGCCGCCCCAGCCCGCGCGGCCTACCTAGCGTACGCGAGCTGACCCCCATGACCACCGTCCCGGTCAACCTCAAGTACGAAACCAGACAGGTGCCCGCGCCGGGCGGGGAGTCCCGACCATGATGCGGGTCACCACCCTGTACGCCGCCACGGCGGCGACGACGGCCGGCTACTACACCCGCTACCTCACCGAAGCGACGGGCGAGCTGCCCGGGCAGTGGCTCGGCAACCAGGCCGACCGGCTCGGGCTGCACGGCGAGGTGACGACTGAGGCGCTGCAGGCGTTGCTGTCGGGATGCGACCCGGTGTCCGGTATGACGCTCGGGCATCCGCTCGTCGATCGTCCGTTGTCGAACGGCCAGGTGATCCGTGCGGTTGCCGGCTTCGACGCCACGCTGTCCGCGCCGAAGTCGCTGTCGGTGCTGTGGGCGCTCACCGGCGACGACGGGCTCGCCGAGTGCCACGACGTCGCCGTGCGGTCGGTGGCCGACTACCTCGAGCGCTTCGGCGCCACCACGCGTGTCCGCTCGAACGGGATGCGGATGCACCTCGATACCCGCGGCTTGACGATGGCGGCGTTCCGCCAGACCACCAGCCGCGCCGACGACCCGCAGCTGCACACCCACCTCGTGATCTCCGCCAAGGTGCAGACCGCCGACGAGCGATGGCTGGCGCTCGACGCCCGCTTCCTCAAGCGTCACCAGCGCACATTCGGCGGCCTCTACCAGTCGGTGCTGCGCGCCGAGCTCACCCACCGTTACGGCGTCGCTTTCGAGCCGATCGTCAACGGTCAGGCGGAGATCTCCGGCGTCCCGGCCGAACTGCTCGCCGTGTTCTCGAAGCGCACCGCCGAGATCGACACGGTGATGGCCGACAGAGTCGCCGAGTTCTACCGGCGCCAGGGCTGCGAACCGACCCGGCAGGAGCTGGCAGCGATGCAACGTCAGGCCGCTGCCGACTCCCGCGCCCGCAAGACCGGCCGCACCGCCGAGGAGATGCGCGAACTGTGGCGAGTCGAAGCGGCAACGGTCGCCGTCACCCCGAGCGCGCTTCGCAGATCTATCGAAACCGCGGCCACCGACCACCCGCCGACCACGCCCGAGCTAACGACGTCGACGGTCATCGACGCCCTCGCGCTCAGCGCGTCGACATGGCATCGGGCCGACGTGATGCGCACCATCTGCGATCTCGCCCGCCCGGCGCCGGGCGTGTCGGGGGAGCGGTGGGCGGCGTGGCTCGACCGGGCCGTCGACACCGTGATGGCGCAGTGCGTCGACCTCGACCCGGAGCTGCCCGACCGCACTCGCCGGCGCGCGTCGGACGGACGCTCGATCTGGATCGAACCGACCGCCTCGCACGTCACCAGCGAAGCCGTGCTCGCCCAGGAGCAACAGATCCTCGACTGGGCCGCCGGGGCGTCGGCGTTCGACCCGCAACCTCGGCCACGGTTGAGCGCGGAGACCTCGACGTGATCCAGCACGAGGCCGCCTCCGCGGTCGCCGGCTACGACCCACTCACCCTGATCGTTGGCCCGGCCGGCGCCGGCAAGACGACGATGCTGCGCGCCGCCGTCACCACGCTGCACTCGCCGCCGCACCGAGCCGTGTTCGGCTTCGCCCCGACGGCGAAGGCGGCGCGGGTGCTGGAGGACGAGACCGGGATGGTGTCGGACACAGTCGCCAAGCTGCTCTACGAGTGGTCACGACCGGACCGCCCACCCGGCGACTGGTGGCAGCTCGGCCCGCAAGCCACGGTGGTCGTCGATGAGGCCGGCATGCTCGGCACGCACGACCTGCACCGGCTGATGCAACTCGCCCGGCAGAACACGTGGCGGCTCGTGCTCGTCGGCGACCCGCACCAACTGCAAGCCGTCGGCCGCGGCGGCATGTTCGCCGAGCTGTGCTCCGCCGGCCGGGCGATCGAGCTCGAACGCATCCATCGCTTCGTCCACCCGTGGGAGGCCACGGCGTCACTGCAACTGCGACACGGTGACACCCGATCGCTCGACGCCTACGAAGCCCACGACCGCATCGTGCCCGGCAGCATCGACCGGCACCTCGAGACGATCGCCACCCACTGGATCGAGTGCCGCGACCACGGCCAATCGCTGGCGATCACGACCACCCGCAACGAACACGTCGACCTGATCAACGACCGCATCCAGACCGAACGCTGGGAGCGCGGCGAGCTCGACCGATCCCGCCGCGCCGACACCGCCGACGGCATCGGTGGCTGGGTCGGCGACCTCATCGCCACCCGCCGCAACGACCGCACGCTGATCACCTCGGCGGGCCAGTTCGTCCGCAACCGCGACCAGTGGATCGTGACTGCCATCGACGGACACGGAGACATCACCGCCGCTCGAATCGACGGCGGAGGCATCGTCGTGCTCCCCGCCGAGTACGCCCGCGACCACGTCCGCCTCGGCTACGCCGCCACTGAACCCGGCAACCAGTCCGACACCCAAGACCGCAGCATCACCCTAGCGACAGGCTCGACGACCGGCCGCGGCCTCTACGTTGGAATGACCAGAGGCCGCCAAGCCAACCACGTCCTCGTCGTCACCGACGCTAACGACCTCGGCGCAGCACGTGACCTGTTGGAGCGAGTGATCGCCTGCGACCGAGCCGACGTCCCAGCGGTGACCCGCCGCGCAGAGCTCGCCACGCAGGGCAGTAGCGACGGCTCGATCGAGGTCCTCCGGCATTGGCTTGAGGCCGATGACGTGCGACCATCTCCGTCGCTGTTGGGAGGGATCGAGATCGACTGAAACAACTGTTGCGCTGGCATCATCCCGTTTCCTCGGCGTCGGTCGCGTCGACTGCCGCAGTTTCCGGTTTGCATTGAGATCTCACCGGCGGTTAGTCACAAGCTGGCGAGGAGAGGACGAGAAAGCAGAGCCAACTCCTGATCGAGCCGAGCGAGGTGGGCGACCGCCCGCTTCGCCTCGCGCCTACTGGACGCCCGTCGGTTGAGATCTGCAACAGTCCGGCGTAGGTCCAGATCGTCTGTTGCCTCAGCGAGCTCGGTGGCAGCACGGATACGCCGGTCGGGGGTCGCGCCTCGGCACGCGGCGAGGATCATGTGCTGTCGGAGTGGCTGGTGCTTGCGTTCGGTCATCAGGAGCGCGCCGGCCATCAGATCGTCCGCCTGCGAGCAGTTGATGCTCGTGGTCGCCAACGCATGGGCAGTCCGCAAACGACCAGCGATCGCATGATCACCCGGAGCATGGAGTACGTGGTCGATGAGCGTGCCCCGCTCGCCGGGAGTCAACCACGGCATGGCGTAGCGGAAATGAGCGGTGACCGCATGGGGCTCGACGGCGAGAAGTTTGAGGTTGGCCAGAAGGATCGGCGCACCGAGCCGGGAACGGTGACGGGCGATTGCGCCAAGGCCGAAGCGGATACGTCCGAGGATCTGATCATCGATGCCGCTGCGAAGCATCGCCATCCCCGCTGCGAGCGACGCAGGGCCGGCTGCCGTCAGATAATCGAGTTCGATGTCGGTGATCTGTGCGATCGCATCGTCGCCCGTGAGGATTTTCAACTTCGTTGGGTTGTCGACTAGCCCGATGAGTCCCAACTGCGACCTGATCATCTCGGTCCAAGCGATTGCCGCCGTATCCGTGCTCGTAACGCACCACAGGTCGTCGGCCAGCCTCACGTGATCGGTGCCGCTGGCGATTCGATCGATCGATACGAGCCCAATCGTGCCGAGCACGGAGGACGCCTCGGGCCCAATCGGCACTCCGGTGACCTTTCCAGGTAAGCCCTGGATCTGGGAGAGGAAGCCGACGACGTCCTCCACGACGCCCGTGTCGACGCCGAACGAGTTCAGCGCTCGAGCGATCGTGTCGTTGCCGAGCGACGGATAGTAGAGCCGCACGTCCATCGTGGCCAGCCAGAGGGAGGGGTCGGTCTCGAACCGTGGCAGAAGAGTGTCTTTCCGAATTCGCCATCCAGCGAGCACCCCCATGGAAGCCCAAGCACCGCCAGAAAAGGTGAAGCGGTGTGCCAGGACAGTGCTGGCCAACCTCGCCTCGACGGTTGGTGCGCATCGCCCGACCTGCATGCGAAAGGCCAACTGATCGAGGCGATCGAGGTGGGTCACGGCACGGTACGCGGCCGGGTCGAAGCTCTTCGGCCACCGCACCGCTGTCCTTCGAAGTGGCAGGCGGCCGTCGTCAGCACGGCGGGCGATGGCCTCCATTACATCCACCGTGGCGGACTCCTTGATGTCGCGGAGCCCGATGGGGTCGGGTATCACGTGCTGACGTTCGTACTGGACCGATGAGCGAATGTGGGCCGCGGACAACGGCTCTGGATTCCGCCTGTAGAAATTGCCTGGTGCGGCCATCCGCTGCCTCCGATCCGTGGTAAGTAGCGAGGCCGAATGCCGCACAAGAGGCAAAGATTACAGCACTGTAGTTACACCTGTGTCAAGAGTTCAAGACGCCTGGGTTGGTTCGATACATGCCGACGGGCCATCCGTTAGCTGAGCGACCGCGAACGCGTCCCGTCGCCGGCCTCACCCGTCACGCCAGCGTGCCTTCATCGCCTCCAACTGTTCCTGCGCGCGTTCGCGCGTGAGCCCGAAGGCGATGCCCATTGCGAACATGGACTCAGTCAACAGTTCGTCGGTTCGGGCGAAGAGCTCGGCGGCAGCAGCCAGCTCGTCACACATGAGTTTGCGGCCAGCCTCAGTCAGAAACAGCTCGATGCGTTCGCGAAAGAAGGAATGAACGACGAAGTTGCGGAGGCGAAGGGCTTCGGTAGCCATCGCCTCCTGTTCGTCGCTGAGTTGGGTGTGCGCGCGAGCCGAACGAAGTGCCTGTCCGAGCGTGTTCCTGTCCAACCGATCCACGAGCTTGTCGTATGCGGGGAGGGACGGGTCCAGCTTTCCCTCGGAGATCTGGGTCACGACGATCATTTGCACGAGCGACTGTTCCACTACCTGTGCGAAGTACAGGGCGAGGCCCGCGTACGCGTAGACCTCCTTGTGTTGGTCATCGTCGCTCATCTCGGTCAGGTCGGCCCGATCGATTGCTGCCATCTCGACATCCTCACACCTTCGCGATGACGCATTGCCGCTCCGTCGTGAGGTGGTATCGACTGCCACGATCGACGCAGGTGGCACTGTGAAGCGGAGCGGGTCAGCGTGCGGGGATCGTTCGAGTTGCGATGGATCGCTGCCGCTCGTCAGACACAAGGTTGCGTTTGTGTCGTTTGTGGTTGATACTGGGAGCATGAGTGTGACCAGGGCCGAGGTGTTCGACCTCGACGAACACGACCGTGCCGTCGTCGCGTCGGTCGACTCTGTGCAGTCGTCGGTGAGCGTCCGGGTGGGAGACGAGATGGTCGTTCTTCCCGAGAATGCGAGCCGTGCAGTGCGATCGTTGCTACGCGATCTGGCGACTGGAGTCCCCGTACACGTCATCCCCGCCGATGCGGAACTGACGACGCAGCAGGCGGCCGATCTGCTCGGGCTTTCGCGGACCTACGTCGTTCGATTGATTGACCAGGGTTCGCTGCCCGCTCACATGGCCGGCTCCCATCGTCGACTGCTGTCGAGTGATGTGCTCGCATACCGCGAGCGTCGAGCATCGAAGCTCGCCGCTTTGGGGGAGTTGACCGAAGCTGACGAGGAACTCGGGCTGAGCTACTGACCGTGGCTCCGGTCTACGTCCTGGATGCCTGCGTCCTCTATCCCGTCGTCCTTCGAGATCTGTTGCTGACGCTCGCGACCCTCGACGCCTTCGAGCCGCGCTGGACCGACGCGATCATCGACGAGATGACACGCAACGTGCTGGCGGACCGACCGGACATCGAGCCGGCGCAGTTCGACGCACGGTCGGTCAGCGCAATGCGGCGTGCGTTCCCGACCGCGGCGGTCGAGGGGTACGAGCACCTGATCGGCGACATGGACAACCACCCAAAGGATCGGCATGTAGCGGCAGCAGCGGTCCACGTCGGCGCGGCGGCGGTGGTGACGTACAACGTTCGTGACTTCGACAGCGAGTTGCTTCGTCGGCGCGGCATCGCCATCGTCACGCCGCCGGAGCTGGTCGGACAACTCGTCGCTGACGATCCCAGCGTGGTGTCCCTCGCAGTCGGAGCGATGGCGGCGCGCAAGAGGCGGCCGCCGATGTCGCCTGTGGAAGTCGTTGTGGCGATCATCCGTCAGCAAGGCTTCGGCGCACTCGAAGATTCGCTACATGACTTGGTCGATTGACCCCCGCGAGGCCGCAACGAGGATTGCCCTACGAACCATCTTCGAAGGTAGGGATGTCGCGAATCGAAGTGGACGAAATCGGCCAAATCCCTAGTTTTCGACCTAGAAACGTGTGGAAGCGGTGACACGAGGTGGAATCGCCAACTCGCGAAGCACCTGGTCACGCCTACGGTAACCCGCGACACCACACCAGGAATAACCGGGACCGTGAGCCACACGATCTTCGA
>Ga0105044_10015919_pt1 | contig 10161 bp, 8 predicted proteins | sample MAT01_FD_78092 | JGI IMG/M metagenome (GOLD analysis project Ga0105044, IMG submission 78092) | Freshwater microbial communities from Lake Fryxell liftoff mats and glacier meltwater in Antarctica - MAT-01 | ecosystem: Environmental > Aquatic > Freshwater > Ice > Liftoff microbial mat | place...
CTGACGGCCGACGCGCTGGACCTGCTGGCGCGCCACACCTGGCCGGGCAACATCCGCGAACTGCGCAACGTGCTGGAGCAGGCCACGCTGATGACCGACGACATGCAGCTGACGGCGGCGCACTTGGCGCCGGCGCTGGGCGGTTTGGTGGCGGTTGCCGATACCCCACCGGCGTTGCCCAGGGTCGCAGGGGTGCCGCTGACGTCGCCTCCGGCATCGCAGGCCGGCTTGCCGCGTGTCGGCCGGCAGGGCGAATCCGCCAGCGCAAGCCCGCCCGCCGCCCTGCTGCGCCCGCTTTCCGAGCAGGCCGCAGACGTCGAACGCGCCGCCATGGGTGCCGCGCTCGCCGCCTGCGCCGGCAACCGCATGGCCGCAGCCCGGCTGCTGAAAATGTCGCGGGCGGCGTTCTACGACAAGCTGGCGCGATACGGGGAGTTGGCCGCCATCGGCCGCAGTTGACGCGGCCGATGGCGCCGCACCGGGTTACCCTCCCAGCAGACCCTTCTTCAGCCCGCCATCCACCGGCTTGTCACCGAGCCAGATGCGCAGCACCGCGGAGTAGAAGTCTTCGCCGGGGATCGCACTGCCCTTGGGTTGGCCGTTCACGGTGACGCGGGTGCCGGTCTCGGGCAGGTACTCGAAGTGGATGACGTCGCCCTTCTTCGCTTCGCCCACCGCCTTCAGGTTGGCATTCAGGGTCTCGATCTGCGGCTTGAAGGCGGCGAACTGCGCGTCGCTGTGGTTGCTGCGCAGGCCGTCGTTCAGCGCGCTGGCGAAGGACTCGGCATCGACGTTGCGCAGCATCGTGATGCTGATGCGCCGCGGCCCTTTCTGCGCCAGCAGCGCCGCCGCATCGGCCGACTTCTGCGGCACGTAGAGCCCCGCCACGTAAACTTTGAAGATGGCGCGCGTGCGCAGCCCAGCGCCGTTGAGCATCAGGTTCGTGCCGCCCACTAGCGCAGCCGGTTCCAGCTTCACGCCTTCGAGTTCGGTGGTTTGCGCCAGCGCCATGGGCGCCGTCAGTGGCAAGGTCAGCGCCACGGTCAGCAAGGCCAGCAGTCGCATCAGCATCCTTTTCATCTTCTGTCTCCTGTGTTTTAGGGGTTCCGGCCGCACGCCGGCTTCAGCCAGTCTGCCAGATCACCTTGCGGCCCGACGATTCCCACTGCTCGTAGTGCGACGCGTACAGGTCTTCGATGCGATTGCGCTTGACCTTGAAGGTGGGCGTGATGAGGTCGTTGTCGACTGTCCAGGCAGTGGTGGCCACCACCAGGCAGGCCATCTGCTCGTGCGGGTCGAGCGTGGCGTTGATGCCGCGCAGGTGCTCGGCCAGAGAGGCTTCCAGTTCCGCACGTGCGGTTGGCTCGGCAGTGCGCGCCACGGCCTCGGCGTTCAGCATCACGATGCCCAGCGGCTGGCCCAGGTTGGCGCCGGTCACCACGCAGGCTTCCACGGCTTCATGCATCACCAGCTTGTCCTCGATGGGGGCCGGCGCCACGTACTTGCCCTTGCTGGTCTTGAACAGATCCTTCACCCGGCCGGTGATGCGCAGGCAGCCTTGCGCGTCGATGACCCCCTTGTCACCGGTGCGCATCCAGCCGTCGGCGGTGTAGGCCTCGCGCGTCAGCACCGGCTCCTTGAAGTAGCCGAGCATCATGGCCTGGCTGCGCATCTGGATCTCGCCGGTCAGCGGGTCGGTGCGCACGTCGACACCGTCGTAGGCGGGGCCCACCGTGCCTTGCTGGTTGCGGCCTGGCATCGTCAGGTGCGACAGCGCCAGGTTCTCGGTCAGGCCATAACCCTCGTTGATGGGCAGACCGAGCTTGCGGTACCACTCCAGCAGCGCCACCGGCATCGGCGCGGCGCCGCCGGCCGCCAGCTTGCACTGGTCGAGCCCGAGCGCCTTCAGCACCTTGCCTCGCACCAGGCTGCCGATCAACGGGATCGACAACAGCCGCGCCAGCTTGGCCTTCGGCATCTTGTGGTGCACGCCCTGCTGGAACTTCACCCACAGCCGCGGCACCGAGAAGAAGATGGTCGGGTGAGCACGCTGCATGTCGGCCGGAAAGGTTTCAAGCGTGTCGGCGAAGTACACATGCATGCCCGTCTGCAGCCAGCCGTGTTCGACCAGCACGCGCTCCACCACGTGGGCCAGTGGCAGGTAGGACAGCATGCGGTCGTCGGCCGTCATCGGAATGCGCTTCAGGCCCTTGTCCAGCGCCCAGGCGAAGTTGCCGAAGCTGTGCATCACGCCCTTGGGCTTGCCGGTCGTGCCCGAGGTGTAGATCAGCGTGGCGAGCTCGTCGGCGCCGCGCAGCGGGTTGCCTTGCAAGGGGGCGGAGCGGGCGCAGATCGCGTCCCAGCCCTCGTAGTTCTTGATGGCGTCGGCCGGCGACAGCGGGTAGCTGAAACACGGCAGCCCGGCCGGCACGCCGGGTTTCATGTGAGCCCAGCCGTCGAGCTTGCCGATGAAACAGGCCTTCGCCTCGCTGTGGGTGAGGATCTGCGACACGGTGTCGGGCGCCAGCGTGGGGTACAGCGGCACCGAGACGTAGCCCGCCATCCAGATCGCCAGGTCGTTCAGCATCCACCAGGCGCAGTTCTTCGACAGGATGGCCACCTTGGAGCCGGGCTCCCAGCCCTGCGCCTGCAGGTGAGTGGCCATGCGCCGCACTTGGTCGGCCACCTGGCCCCAGGTGCAGTCCTGCACCTTGCCGCCGCCCATCGGCTGCGTCAGGGCAATGCGCTCGGGCGCGGTCTTTTCCCAGTAGTAGAGCCGCTGCAGGGCCAGGGTGTCGGGGGCGACGTTGCTCATGAGTTGTTCCTCCAGAAATTGCCCGGCTCCAGACCGTGCCTTGGTCCGCCGCGGCTCCACATGCCTGACGATAATGACGCCGCATGCAGACGCGGTTTGCCGACGGGGCATGCTCTTGAGGCGGATCAATGTCGCGCCAGTTTGCGGATGGGGAAGGCTTCCGGCCGTGAAGGTGCCGGCCCGTTTTCGTGTCGATCAGGAACTTTGTCTGAAAGTCAGACAATCTTTCGAACTGCCTGAATTGCAGGCGATATTATCTTTCGGATTGCCTGAACTTCATTCACGATCCGAATCGATCCGGCCAATCGAGGCGATTCGAACATCGTTTCCGGCATGATTCCAAGGGTTTGCACTGAGCTGGTGCGTGTGGGCACGTGACTTGCGATCCCCGGTGCAGTGCGCAACCTCCCGGGCGGCGCCTGGCCCCACACCGAAGGAGACACATCGCATGAAGCGCCGCCTGTTCCAGACCACCTTGATCGCCACCGCCGTGACGCTGGCCTCCATGACGCCGGCCGCCTTCGCGCAGTCGGCCAAGGACGCCGCCAAGGACATCAAGATCGCCCACATCCACAGCAAGACCGGCCCGCTCGAAGCCTACGGCAAGCAGACGTCGACCGGCTTCCTGATGGGCCTGGACTACGCCACCGGCGGCACCATGACGGTGGCCGGCCGCAAGCTGGTGGTGATCGAGAAAGACGACCAGGGCAAGCCCGACCTCGGCAAGAGTCTGCTGGCGGCTGCCTATGGCGACGACAAGGTCGACATCGCCGTCGGCCCGACGTCCAGCGGCGTGGCGCTGGCGATGCTGCCGGTGGCCGAGGAGTACAAGAAGATCCTGCTGGTGGAGCCGGCTGTCGCTGATTCGATCACCGGCGACAAGTGGAACAAGTACATCTTCCGCACCGGCCGCAATTCGAGCCAGGACGCGATCAGCAACGCCGCGGCGCAGGACCGTGACGGCACGGTGATCGCGACACTCGGCCAGGACAACGCCTTTGGGCGCGACGGCGTGAAGGCGTTCAGGGATACGCTGAAGAAGGCCAAGTTCGTGCATGAGGAGTTCCTGCCGGCCGGCACGACCGACTTCACCGCCGGCGCCCAGCGCCTCATCGACAAGCTGAAGGACCAGCCGGGCCGCAAGGTGATCTGGGTCATCTGGGCCGGCGCGGGCAACCCCTTCAAGATCGCCGATCTGGACCTCAAGCGTTACGGCATCGAGATCGCCACCGGCGGCAACATCCTGCCGGCCATGGCCGCCTACAAGAACTTCCCGGGCATGGAAGGCGCCACCTACTACTACTTCGGCATTCCGAAGAACCCGGTCAACGAGTGGCTGGTCGCCAACCACTACAGCAAGTTCAAGAGCCCGCCCGACTTCTTCACCGCCGGCGGCATGAGCGCCGGCATCGCGGTGGTGGAAGCGCTGAAGAAGACCAAGGGCGTGACCGACACCAATACGCTGATCACCGCGATGGAGGGCATGAGCTTCCAGACACCCAAGGGCAAGATGACCTTCCGCAAGGAAGACCACCAGGCGATGCAGGACATGTATCACTTCAAGATCAAGGTGGACCCGGCGTTTGCCTGGGGCGTGCCGGAGCTGGTGCGGGAGATCAAGGCTGAGGAGATGAACGTCCCCATCCGCAACAAGAGTTAGTGGGGCTACTGCGCGCCCGTGATGCGTCGTTGCGGTCCGGCCCGGAAATCCTCATGCACTTCCAGTGCACTCCGGTTTCCGGGGCCACCCGCGCCTAGCCTGACGGGCGCTCGCTACGCCCGGCCCACCGCTGGTGGACTTGATGCTCGAAACCAAAAATCTCACCATCCGCTTCGGCGGCCATGTGGCCGTCGACCATGTCTCGTGCCGCTTCGAGCCGGGCACGCTGACCTCCATCGTCGGGCCGAATGGCGCCGGCAAGACGACCTACTTCAATCTGATCTCCGGGCAGTTGCCGGCCAGTGAAGGGCAGGTGCTGCTGGGCGGCGAGGACATCACCGCGCTGCCGGCGCCGCTGCGCACGCGGCGCGGCCTGGGCCGGGCCTTCCAGCTGACGCAGCTGTTCCCCAACCTCACGGTGCTGGAAAACGTGCGGCTGGCGGTGCAGGCGCGTGAGCAGGGGCGCGCGAATGCCGGACTTTTTGCCGGGCTGGACCTGCTGCGCTTGTGGCTCGACCGCAAGGACTGGATCGCCGAGGCCCGGTCGCTGCTGCAGCAGGTGCGGCTGGCCGACCGGCACGGCGCCAGCGCCGCCAGCCTGCCGCATGGTGACCAGCGCAAGCTGGAGGTGGCGCTGCTGATGGCACTCGACCCGATGGTCTACATGTTCGACGAACCCACCGCCGGCATGAGCATGGACGAGGTGCCGGTGGTGCTCGACCTGATCCGCGCATTGAAGGCGAAGAAGGACCGCCTGATCCTGCTGGTGGAACACAAGATGGACGTGGTGCGCGAACTGTCTGACCGCATCGTCGTGCTGCACAACGGCGCCATGGTGGCCGACGGCCTGCCCGCCGAAGTGATCGCTTCGCCCATCGTGCAGCAGGCCTACCTGGGCATGGCGGCGGAGGAACCGGCATGAGCACGCAGGCTTTGCCTAGGGCTCATTCCCGCTCGGCGGGAACGGCCGCAGGCCGCAGGGTGCCCCGATGAACGTGTTGCAACTCGCCGGCGTGCACACCCACATCGCCGCGTATCACATCCTGCACGGCGTCGACCTTGCCGTGCCGGAGGGCGAAGTGACCATGCTGCTCGGCCGCAACGGCGCCGGCAAGACGACCACGCTGCGCACGATCATGGGTTTGTGGGCGGCCCGGCAGGGCGCCATCAGCTTCAAGGGCGGCGCGATCGACAAGCTGCCCACGCCCGACATCGCCCGCCTCGGCATCGCCTACGTGCCCGAGAGCATGGGCATCTTCAGCGACCTGACGGTGAAGGAAAACATGCTGCTCGCCGCGCGCGCCGCGCGCCACGCCGCCGAGCTGGACAGCGAGCGGCTGGAGTGGATCTTCGGCCTCTTCCCGGCCCTGCGGAAGTTCTGGCTCTACCCGGCCGGCAAGCTCAGCGGCGGCCAGAAGCAGATGCTGGCGGTGGCGCGCGCCATCGTCGAGCCGCGCGCCCTGCTGCTGATCGACGAACCCAGCAAGGGTTTGGCGCCGGCCATCATCCAGAACCTGATCTCGGCCTTTCGCGAGCTGAAGTCGCAGCGCACGACCATCCTGCTGGTGGAGCAGAACTTCGCCATGGCCCGGGCCCTGGGCGACAGAGGCGGTGATGGACAACGGCCGCGTCGTGCACAGCGGCCGCATGGCCGAACTGGCGGCCGACGACGGCTTGCAGCAGCGCCTGCTGGGCCTGTCCCTGGGAGCGCATCAATGAGCACCTCCACGCTGCCCGCGGCGGCCGCGCCGGCGGCGGTGCCGAAGGCGCAGTTCGACGGCAAACCGCTGCTGCTGCTGGGGGCCATCGCCGTGGCCGCGCTGCCGCTGATCGGCAGCCCGTCGACCTGGGTCACGCTGACGGTGGCCGGGCTGGCGATGGGGCTGATCATCTTCGTCATCGCCTCCGGGCTGACGCTGGTGTTCGGCCTGATGGACGTGCTGAACTTCGGCCACGGCGTCTTCATCGCGATGGGTGCGTTCGTCGCCACCAGCGTGCTCGGCGGCATGGCGGGCTGGACGACGGCGCCTTCGGTCTGGCTCAACCTGGGTGCCGTCTTCACGGCGATGCTGGCCGCGATGGCGGTGGCCGGCGCGCTCGGCTGGGCCTTCGAGCGCGTCATCGTGCGGCCGGTGTACGGCCAGCACCTGAAGCAGATTCTCATCACCATGGGCGGCATGATCGTCGGCGAAGAGATGATCAAGGTGATCTGGGGGCCGCAGCAGATTCCGCTGCCGCTGCCCGAGACGCTGCGCGGCTCGTTCCTGATCCCGGTCTTCGGCGAAGCGGCGGCGGTCGAGAAATACCGCGTGCTGGCGGTGCTCATCGGGCTCGTCGTCTTCGGCGCGCTGCTCTGGGTGCTGAACCGCACCAAGCTCGGCCTTCTGATCCGCGCCGGCGTGCAGGACCGCGAGATGGTGGAAAGCCTGGGTTACCGAATTCGCCGGCTGTTCGTCGGCGTCTTCGTCGCCGGCTCCGCGCTGGCCGGCCTGGGCGGCGTGATGTGGGGCCTGTACCAGCAGATCGTGACGCCGCAGATCGGCGCGCAGGTCAACGTGCTGATCTTCATCGTCATCATCATCGGCGGCCTGGGCAGCACCCTGGGCTGTTTCGTCGGCGCACTGCTGGTCGGGCTGATGGCCAACTACACCGGTTTCCTGGCGCCCAAGGTGGCGCTGTTCTCGAACATCGGGTTGATGGTGGCGATCCTGCTCTGGCGCCCCCAGGGCTTGTATCCGGTGACGAACCGATGATCAATCGTCTTCTTTCCCACGACCTGCCGCGCAGCCGCTGGCTCGCCGTGCTGCTGATCGTCATCGTGATCGGCCTGGCCTTCGCGCCGTTCCTCTTCCCCGGCAGCAAGGCGCTCGGCGTGGCCGCCAAGATGCTGGTCTTCATCCTGCTCGTCGCAAGCTACGACCTGCTGCTGGGTTACACCGGCATCGTCAGCTTTGCCCACACCATGTTCTTCGGCATCGGCGCCTACGGCGTGGCCGTGACGAGCACGCGGATGGGGGAGGGCTGGCTCGCGGTGGCCGTGGGGCTGGCGGCCGCACTCGCCATTTCGCTGCTGCTGTCGCTGGTGATCGGCCTCTTCAGCCTGCGCGTGAAGGCCATCTTCTACGCCATGATCACGCTGGCCGTGGCCACCGCGTTCCAGACACTGGCATCGCAGTTGAGCGACGTGACCGGCGGCGAAGACGGCCTGAGCTTCCGCAACCCGGTCTGGCTGTCGCCTTCTTTCGTGCCCTTCGAGACGCCGTTCCTCGGCGTCGCGGTCGACGGCAAGCTGCTCAGCTACTACCTGCTGTTTGTCGTCGTGGCGATGCTGTTCCTGCTGCTGCTGCGCATCGTCAACTCACCCTTCGGGCGTGTGCTGCAGGCGATCCGCGAAAACGATTTCCGGGCCGAGGCCATCGGCTACCGCACTGTCGTCTACCGCACGCTGAGCAACGTGCTGAGCGCGCTGTTCGCCACCGTGGCGGGCGCGCTGCTGGCGCTGTGGCTGCGCTACACCGGACCCGACACCACGCTCAGCTTCGAGATCATGCTCGACATCCTGCTCATCGTCGTCATCGGCGGCATGGGCACGATGTACGGCGCGGTGGTCGGCGCGGTGCTTTTCGTGCTGGCGCAGAACTACCTGCAGACGCTGCTGGCGCTGGGCTCGTCGACCTTCGAAGGCGTGCCCCTGCTCGGCGCCGTGTTGACGCCTGACCGCTGGCTGCTCTGGCTGGGTGTGCTGTTCGTGCTGTCGGTCTATCACTTTCCCGCCGGCGTGGTCGGGCGCCTGCGCTTGCTGGCGCTGAAGGAAAAGTCATGACACCCGCATCGCGTTATCTGCAGTGCGAAGGCCGGGAAATCCACTTCATGGAATGGGGCGCCGGCCATGACGAAGTGGTGATCGCCTGGCACGGTCTGGCGCGCACCGGGCGCGACATGGACGCCATCGCCGCGCACCTGGCGCAGCGTTACCGCGTCATCTGCCCCGACGCGCCGGGCCGCGGGCTCAGCCAGTGGAGCCCGGCGCCCGAGCGTGAATACTGCCTGGCCTTCTATGAGGCTCTTGCGGTGTCCTTGCTGGCGCAGCTCGGCATCACGCGCTGCCACTGGCTGGGCACCTCGATGGGCGGCGCCATCGGCCTGCATGCCGCCGCCGGGCCGCTGCGTGGCCACATCCGCCGGCTGGTGCTCAACGACATCGGCCCGCAGCTTGCCGACGCCGCAGTGGCGCGCATCCGCAGTTACGCCGGCAGCCCGCCGGACTTCGCGAGCATGGGCGAGCTCGAGACCTACTTTCGCACCGTCTACCAGCCCTACGGCTGGCTGCCCGACGCGCAGTGGCGGCAGCTCGCCGAGACGTCGATGCGCCGCCTGCCCGACGGCCGCGTGACGCCGCACTACGACCCCGCGATGGTGATGCAGTTCACCCACCACCCTGAAGACTATGCACAGTGGCCGGCCTGGGACACGCTGACGCTGCCCGTGCTGGTGCTGCGCGGCGAGAGCTCCGATCTGCTGTTGCCCGAAACCGCCGAGGCCATGCGCACGCGCGGCCCTTGCGCGGTGGTGGCCACGATCCCGGGTTGCGGACATGCGCCGGCGCTCAACACGCCGGCGCAGTTTTCGCTGGTCGAGCGTTTCCTCGCCGGCACGGAAGTCGGCCCGGCCTGAACCTGGGGAACCGCTCGCCGCCGTCGCCAGCGGCTATGTTTGAATTCATTCCGACTCAGGAGGTTGCGATGCAGAAGTCGTTGGCGAGATGGGAGGGTGCGTGCAACGCCTCGGCGGCGGCGCGCTTCATCGGCATTCCGCTGCCGTCACCTGGCTGCTGCCGATAGCGGCGCACGCGTTCGCCGGTCTGGGCAGCGGCGCACTGCCCTTCACGGGCGCACTCACCGCCATCAACCCGGCCGCCGCAGAGCCGCTGCATCTGGCGGACTTCGCCATCCGCGTGCTGAAAAGCGTCTCGCAGGTGTTCCTGAAAGACAGCGGCTGGGCGGCGCTGCTGCTGCTGCTGCTGCTGGCGGGGCTGGCCGTGTCTTCGCTGCCGGCGGCGCTGTTCGGCCTCGGCAGCGCGGTGCTGGCGGTGGTCTTCGCGCATGGGCTGGGTGGCGAGAGCGACGTCGTCACCGCCGGCCTGTTCGGCTTCAGCCCGGCGCTGACGGCCATCGCGCCGCGCACCGTGTTCCACACTCCGGGGCCGACGGTGGCTCTCTACGCCGCGCTCTGCACGCTGTTCACCGTCGTCGTGCAGGGCGCGATGAACGTCGCTCTCGCACCCTTCGGCGTGCCCACGCTGACGGCGCCCTTCGTGCTGGTGTCCTGGCTGTTCCTGCTGCCGCGACAGCAATTCGAGCCCTCGGGCGGCAAGGCGCACTGAGCGCCCCGCCGCCGGCGCACACCGCCGGCCCGGCGCCGGTGCTGACGCCGTTGGTCGCGCCGGTGCTCGTTCCGCGCGGCACCACGCTGCTGATCCTGGCCGCCTTCCCGCTCGCCTTCGTCGTCTTCGGCAAGAGCCTGCTCAACGTCTGGTTCATCGTGCTCGGTGTGGTCCTCTGCGCGCGCTGCAAGGGCGACCGGTTTGCCATCCACATCAACACCGCGTTTTTCGGCACCGCGCTGGCGCCGGTGTTTTCCGAGCTCCTGTTCAGCACCAGCCTGCCGCTGGCGGAGAGGCTGCCGC
>Ga0105044_10015921_pt1 | contig 10161 bp, 6 predicted proteins | sample MAT01_FD_78092 | JGI IMG/M metagenome (GOLD analysis project Ga0105044, IMG submission 78092) | Freshwater microbial communities from Lake Fryxell liftoff mats and glacier meltwater in Antarctica - MAT-01 | ecosystem: Environmental > Aquatic > Freshwater > Ice > Liftoff microbial mat | place...
GGGCGCAGTGGGTTGGAGCGTGCGGCTTGCGCGCTCGCTATCCATGTATAGCGCTGGGCCATACGCCGGAGATCCTCGTAGATCATGGGGCAGACGCGCGTCAGGTCGTCGCGGTCCTTGGCCGCGAGACCGCCCAGAAGCAGCGTCAGCGGGTTTTGGGTCGTTGGATCCATGGGAAGGCGGCAAGGTTCCTGCATGAGTTCGAAAGTCTACGGCCTTCGAGCTTCGGCAAGGGACGCGAACTAAGGCCGGGCGGTGGCGTGTACGCGGCGAATGTCCAGGCGAACGGACCCGGGAAATAATCTGATTACGGCGGGGTTTAGCGTACTTCGGAGCCAGCCCACCTCTCGACCACTGTGCGCAGTTCGCCCTCGTGGTGGGGTGTTGCTTGCGGGCCGAAGTACTTGAGTTCGAGGTCGCCGATCTCTTGATCGAGGGCGGTGCGCCGCGCTTCGTTGAGGCGCGGCGCGTGGGTGGTTCGGTAGCGACGCAGTGATGTGACGACGCCCAGGGGTGTCATGCGTGAGGGTGCGAAGAGGGACGAGGGGGCCGCGACTTCGCTGCTGCCGCGGCGGCGCAGGAGCACGATGATGGCTCCTGCGATGAGGGTGAGCATCGCCGCGATGGTGAGGGTGATGGGCGACCAGAAGGGCGTTGCGACTGCGACGGTGGCGCCCTCGACTGGAACGATGTCGAGGTCTGAGTAGTACTGCGCCTCCATCTTTGCTGCGACGCCTTCCTTCAGTGTTGGCACGGTGAAGGCGTGGCCGACGGCGCCGCCGCCGCGGGTGTAGGTGACGGTGAAGCCGCGCTCGACGTTGAGGCGGTACATGCCCGACTCGTCGGGCTCGGGGTAGCCGTCCTTTGGCTCTTGATCGCCGCCGCTGTTAAAGCCGAAGCGGCCGGTGGCGACGTCGCCCTTCTGCAGGATGATGGGCGGGCGGCGCTCGATGCCGCCCTCGGCGACGGTGTAGCCAGGGAGGGCGCTGTCAACGTTGGCGAGAATTTCGGAGATGTCGGGGAGCACGCCGCTGCCGCGGACTTGAACTTCGAGCGTGACCTTTCCGTCCTTCTCACCATCCGAGATGGCGCGGACGTCCACGATCTGAGCGACGGTGAGGTTCTTCACGGGGCGCGGCGCGCGCTCGGGCGTGACGGCGAGGAGGGGCGTGTTGCTCGGAAGGGCGAGCGTGACGGGGCCGGTCTGGTCGTTGAACTGCATGTCGAGGACGATTTGCGGGAGACGATCCACGCTTGCGTCCTTGCGTGTCAGGATGGCGTAGGCCATGGGCTTCTCGAGCCAGCCGTCCTGACCATCCTCAACGACTCCGCGGGCGGGCATGAAGGGATCAAAGAATCCCACGGAGTCGACGGTGAAGCCCTTGCCGAGCGCGTTCTCGAGTGCTTTCTGGAGCTGGTCGCGGTAGTTGACCTCGCGGAAGTTGTTGCCGACGCGACCCCAGACGTTGTTCTGCAGGTACTTGGCGAAGCCGCCGGTCTCGCGGTCGACGGAGTTTGTAAAGCGGAGCGAGATGAGCGCGCCGAAGGGCTGGCCGACGCCGACACGATCTTCGCCGTCGAGGGTGACGCGGAGCTTGATCTCGTCCTTGATGAGATCCTGGTAGAGCTCTTCCATGGAGCGGAGCGAGGCGCCGGCGGGATGGTCGCCGATGATCCGCAGCGCGTGACGCACGAGACGCGGCTTGACCTCGGGCTCGGCACGCTCGACCGCGGCCTGGATATCGGCGGCGAAGACCGCGAGGTGCCGATCCAGCGCTTCTGGCGGGGGCGTGCGCATCGAGTTGCGGATGAGGTCGATCTGGTCGTCCTGGAGCGTGCCTTCCTTGGGGAGATCGTCGGGACGAAGGAAGTTGAGCTCGGCGGTGCCCATGGCGGCGCCGAACCAGCGTCGGTAGATGGTTGGATCGTCGCGCTCCTGGCCGGTGGCGATGGCGCCGCTGTAGCGTGCCGCGGCCTGCGCGAAGGCCTCGAACGCGGCGCGGCGGAGTTCGTTCTGCTTCGCGGGATCCTGCTCGCCCTTGCCCTGCGACTGGTTGAACTGCATCCGGTCGTAGGCGAGCGCGGCCCTGAGCACCGAGAGCTTCCAGTCGTTGGGCTGGCTGGCGACCGATGAGTCCGCGAGCTCGAGCGCGAGGCCGTAGCCCTTCTCGACCAGGAGTGCGATCTCCGAGTCCGAGCGCTTTGTTCCGGTTGAGCGCTGGACGGTGCGGCTGCGCCAGTCGCCATTCAGGCTTGCGCCCATCGTCTGGGCCAGGCCCGCGGCGGTTGAGGCCGGGATCTTCTCGAGCGGACCGAAGACTCGCGTGAGATCGGCCTTGTCATAGACCTCCGTCTTGGCGTGGCAGGCCTTGAATGTCGGCACGATGGCGGGGAGCGAGCGCGGCTCAACGCCGATTGCGGAGAGCGTGTCCATCAGGCGATCGAGCCGGTCGAGATTGCGGCGCTGGCGGCCTCGCGTCAGCGGGGCGGCGGGGATGAACTCGCGGTAGAAGAAGTAGAAGGAGAAGTTCTGCTCGTCGGCCTCGGCCTGAGGGTTGAGCCGCTGCTCCCAGCCGACGAGGAAGTGGTTGGCCAGATCGGCGGCCTGCTCGGGGCTCTTCTTGATCGCGGCCTCGAGGAGCGCCATGGCCATATCGGTCTCGTCGGCGAGTGTTGCGATGCCGATGGAGGCCTTGCGGGCGCGCGTTGCGAGGCTGGGCTCGAGCGCGGCGAGCCAGCGCTCGCTTGGGACTGCGCGCAGCAGCAACTGAGCCTCGCGCGCGACGGTTCGCTGCTGGCCCTTCTCGGCGACGGTTGCCTCCATTTCCGCAACGAGTGCGGTGGTGAGCATTCGCAGGGGAACTCGCAGCGATGATGAGTCCACGCCCTCACGCGCGAGGAGGATGTCCACGCCTTCTTTGAGCGTGAGGACTGCCTGGGCTCGCTGCTCGACATCGAGCTTTGAGTCGCCGATGGAGGCCGCCGTCAGGGCCATGATCTCGAGCGCGACCGGGCCGATGGTGTCGCTGGCGAAGACCTCTGTGAGCCATGGGCGCACTTGCGCGGTTGGGACGCTGGCCATGCCCTGGATGGCGCGCTTCAGGCCTTCTCGGCGCGTCTCGAACGTTGCACGCGGCAGCAGTGCCACCTCGCACGCGATCGCCCACGCTTCCTGCGAGAGAGCCTCGCGCTCTGGCCCTTCGACGGCGGCCTGCGCGAGCGCTTCCTTGTAGCGCGCGTGGACGAGCAAGAGATCGCCGTCGGCGCTCGCGCGGGCTGCTTCGAGTGTTGGGAGATACTCGTACGCGTCCTTCACGAGCGCGCCGCCAGCGAGGAAGTCGATGGTGCGGCGACGCGATGCGGCGTCCTTGGGACCGAAGAGTCGTGTGCCCGAGCGGATCTGGGCGAGCATCGGGGCGGGGCTATTCTTCTTCGAGGCGGTTGCGAGAAGCTTGCCGAGCGTTGTCATCTGCCAAGGCTTGAAATCGCCCGGCGACGCTTCCGCAAAGGCGAGAACTTCCTCGGGGAGGAGGCCCGGATCACCGCGGCCCATTGCCTGCATCACGAACGCGTAGATCGCTTCGGCCTCGGGGAGCGGGCGTGAGCGGAGATAGGTCGCGAGCGTTCCCCACTCGCCGGCCATCGCGTGCAGGTGGATCCACTTTGCGATGTCCTCTGCGGGGGCGGTTGCGGAGTTTGGGTATGGCACCTGGCCAAAGCCAAGCCTTGCCCGCGCGGCGAGAACAGCCTGCGGCTCGCGCGCGAACTCCATTTCTCGCATCGCTTGCGTGATCTCCTGACCCTTGCTTGCCTGGGCGCTGCGTGCCGCCGCGAGGCCGAGCAACTGATCGAGATCGACGCCGAGATCGGCGTAGTACGCGCGCATCTCCACCTGCTCGGGCTCGGCCAGCGCTTCGTACTGAGCCTTGAGCGCCGCGATCTCATCGGCGGTTGGCGGACCGTCGGCGCCTGATCCGGCGGCGGCGGGAACTGGCGGGCCTTGGGCAACTAAGACTTCCTCGGCACTTGCGGCCCCATCGACGGCGGGTTCTGGCTCGGTGGCCTTTGCCGCTTCGGCTGGCATGGGCATCGCGCGCATGATCGTCAAGGCTGGCACGGACTGCGCCATTGCGCGCGGGGCCGCAACGGACACCGCAAGACCCGCGGCCATCATCACGCTCGCGACCCAGGCCGCACCGCCACTGTCTCGTCCACGCAGCTTCATGCCAGGCTCCACTTCGTCCGTTGGTCTCGTTACTTGTCTCGTGACTTGTCTCGTCAATTGCGCCGTCACTTTGCCACCGACCGAACTCGCATCACGCACCGACGTTGCTCTACCAACCCTGACCGATCTCACCATCAAGCCCGGCACCGTTGCTGGGCTGGTCTCCGGGCCTTCGCCCTCGGCGGCCCGGGCGTTTCTCGCCGAGTCGCGAGCCTGCGCCCGTCGGCGAATCCTTTGGCCGCGCCTTTGCGTAGATCTCATCAAGGGAGCTCTGCTCTAGATTCAGCACGAGCTCGCCGTTCTTCTCGTGGTTGGCCACTGCTTCGGAATCGCCGCCGGTCGCGCGTGCTTGCTCTGCGAGGTAGCGATAGTTCTGCCTTGCGCGGCCGGACACTTCGCGCCATTGCTCACCGGGCTTGCCCGCCAGACGGAGCAACCTTGCGCCGTAGTAGAGCGCGGTCGCGAGTTCCTCGCGTGCTTCGAGCCCCAAGGGTGAGTCGGCCTCGCCGCTCTCACCCAGCGAGGTCAGCAGCGATTCGAGATCGTCCGCGCCGCCACCGACATCGCCCGCGCGCACCAACGCCCGCGCCCGCGCGAGGCGCACGCGATTGCGCAGGTCCGAGTCGCTCTCTTGGATGAGGTCCTGCGCCTCTCCAAGTTCGTCGGCGGTGCGTTGCCACTTCTCACCCGCGACCGCGTACGCGGCGTCTTCGGCTTCGCCAGCGGCTTTCGCGGCGGCGATGAGGTCTGGGTCTTCCTTGCCAAAGGCCGCGCGTCGCGCGGCGATTGCCGCGAGGTGCTTCGCGTACGCCGCCTCCTGGGCCTCGACGGCCTCGGACTGCAAGGTCTGGGCGTGAGCGATCATTCCCGATGCGATGTCCTCTTTGAGAGCCTGCTGGCCGGGCCCGAAGTGGTACGCAAGGGCCAGGACGGGCACGACAGCCCAGAGCGTCCAGCTGGCGCGCGAGCCGATGGTCCGCATCATGCTTGGAGGTCCGTTCATGCCGCCCGCCTTTCGCCGATTGCGAGTGCCGCGACCCTGCCGCGCTCGGCGGCGCTGCGGCGCCCGCGGCGGAAGGCGGCTGGAACACCGAATATCGCGAGCGCAGGCCCGATGAGGCCAACCATTGCTGCGCCGGTGCCCATCGCCATCAACCCCGCCTCACGCAGGCCCACAACATCAGAGACTCGAGGGGAGATCATGCTGAGCCGCTCCACAATTTCCGTGGGAAGGTGGCGTGTATTTCCCTCGTGGAAATAACCGCCGAGGCGTGCCGCCAGCGTCTTGAGAAGCCACGGATCCTGGCGAGAGCTGTGCCCTGAGATCAGCGTCGGCCTTGTTGGATCGCCCACGCCGATCACGATCGTGTCTGCGATGGATAGGGGCGGTGCAGAAGGAGATGGCGCGACCTTGAGGTCACCATCGCTGATGATCACGAGCGTCGTGGACTTTCGCGCCCAGCCCTTGGCCATGCGGAAGGCCTCGTCGATTCCGTCCTGCATGTCGGTCTCGCCAGCGGTGAAGGCCACGTAAAGGGGGAGGCCGCCCATGACGCTGCTGACGACATTCTTGTCTGTCGTGTCCTGGAGCAGCGGCAGCGCCTTGGTGTAGAAGACGACCATCGAGATCCGCGTGTCCTTCATGTCGAGCCGATCCAGAATCCCCTGGACGAGCCTTCCCCCCCACTGCCCGCGCGTCATCTTCTCGGGCCCGGGCCCCGCGTCCTTCAGGTTCATGCTGGGTGAAACATCAAGCACGATCAGCAACTGTCGCGAGGCACGCGGATCGGGCTCGGACTGCACTTCAACCGGGTCATGGGCCATCAGGACCAGAGCGCCCCACACCGCGAGGGCCATCCCGATAGCGCGGACGACGGGCGCGCTGCGTGCCCACCACGCGGGGCGGCCCGATGGGCCAAACGCGAGCCGCGCGACGCGCGAGACGCGGCGCGCGTGCTGCCACTCAGCGAGCGCCGCGAGGGCGAGCACCACGAGGGCAAGCAGTGTGATCAGCGGCACATTCAGCACATTGAGCAGGTTCACCATGGTGTGTATCTCACTCCCATGAGGCCGATGCCGTGCAGGCCGAGCAATGCCAGCACCGCGATCGCGAACGGACGGAAGTGGTCCATCGGCACGGTTCCCACGCTCGCGTATCGCGCGGGCTTCATGCGATCGATGTGCGCGAAGACGGTGCGGAGGCTCGCGGCGTCGCTGGCGTGGAATCCATCGCCGCCCGTGCCCCGCGCCAGCTCCACAACCTCGGAGGGAATGTCCGACTGGTCAACGTGGATGTGGTACAGCGTGATTCCGGCGGCTTTAAGCTCGTCGGCGACCTCGTACTCCTCGCCATTGCCGAGATCGCTGCTGAATCCATCGGAGACGAGCACGATGAGGCGGTCGCCCTCGGTCGCCTCGATTTCCATGTTGGACTTGCAGAAGCGAAGTGCCGCGGCGATCGCGGTGCCGCTCATGTGGCGCGGCTGGTTATCCGGATTGGCGAACGGCATGGCGTTGCGCATCACCTGCAGGTCCTTGGTCAGCGGCAGCCACCGGATCTGCGCCACGCCGAAGAGCGTCAGGCCGAATGCGTCGCCCTCGCGCGCCCGCGTGAAGTCCTCGATTGCTTGGCTTGCGATCTGGTAGTTTCGCCCGCTCATGCTGCCCGAGACGTCCATGCAGATCTGGATGTTGGTCAGGAGCCGCTCGCGCTTGGGCTGCTTCAGGATCTGCGGGCCGGCGATGATCAGGATCGCGCCCGCCAACACGAGCAGCGGAACCGCGTCGAAGGCGCCCAGCAGCCAACCAAGCGCGCGCTGCCACCGTCCGCCCGCGTTTGCTTCACTCTGGTGATCAAGCGGCATCACGAGGCCCGCGCCACGAGAGACGACCGTCCAGGCCAGCGCCACTGGCACGACGAGCAAGAGCAGCACCCAAGGATGAGTGAAGGTCATGGCCGGGCTCCCGCGTTGGCGATGGGACCGCGTCCGTAGTCGTCGAGTGCGGTTATCGCAGCGACGCCGCGATCACTCCCAGTGCCAGACTTCGCGGCGTGCAGCCACGCCTCGACGCCCCTCACCAGAGGCTCCGTTCGTGCATCGGACCTGAGTTCGGCGATGGCTCGCGCGAGCGCCGGAGGCGAGCTGGCGTTCTCGTCCTCCGCCGCGGTGCCCGAATCCTCCCGGAGTGCCCGCAGCAGCAGCAGTTCCAGCCGCCCCCGCTCTGCGAGAGTGAGGTCTCGCGTGCGTGCGGCCTCAACGAGGCCGATGAGCAGCTCGCGCGCCGTTGGGTCCGGCACGATCGCCTTCGTGCCATCCGCGCGAGGCCGGTTGAGCAGCCGGCGCGTGATCGCGGCCGCCGGGATGAGCAGCCACGCCGCCGCGCCGAGCACGAGCAGCGTGCGATAGTGGGCCGAGAAGCCCAGGCTCGGCACCTCCAGGCCAAAGACATCGGTCCCGTGGTTCGGCGGCAGCTGCGTCTGGATGCGGACGGGGATGACGCCAAGCCCCGCGGCGGGACGTCCATCATCGCGCTCGATCAGCTCGGCAAGGTTGTACTCGCCGCTGACCAGCCCGAGGTACTCGACCCGAAAGCGCTCCGGGTCAAACTGCGTCACGCGGACGAGCATCGGAGCCATCGCATCTCGCACGGGCTTGGCCCGCAGCACACCGCCGGAGTAGGTGACCTCCACGACGCCCGCGACGCCGCGCGCGGACCCGGCGGCGCTCGGGCCAGATCGCTCGGCTGCGCTTGGTACTACCTGCGCCGTGGCGTGCATCGTCGAGACCAGCATGAGCAGCGTTAGCAACACTGTCGCGGCTCGATGAGATCTGAGCTTTGGTCCGGTACTTCGAGTCATCCGCGACCTCGCATCGCCGCGCCGCGCGACGCCAGGAAGTGACGAAGCGGTCCGATGAACGACTCGTCCGTCCGCACCGCGAGATAATCGACGCCGCAGCGGAGAAGGTCCGTGCGCGTCTCTGCCACGCGCTCTGCGTGAACGGCGGCGCGCCGTCCCCAGCCGAGGAAGCCCCGTCCAGTCTCGGCTTCCTGCCCGCGGTAGAACCCTGCCCGCAGCGCGGTGATCTCGGCCGGGTCCTGCGTGTGGATGACCATGCAGTCGTGCTTCTGTGCCGCGTGGCGCAGGGCGCTCATGGCGCTGGGATCGTGCAGATCGCTGATCACGATGAAGACACTTCGCCTCCCCGCGCGCATCGTGAGGAGCTCCAGCCGCTCGCCGAGATGCGTCTGCTCCGAAACATCACCGAGGCGGAGCGGCTCGATGGCCCGCCAGAGATCGTTGCGAACCAGGCTCGGCGTGATGGGCACCGTGCGCTCGCCTGCGCCGACGATCGCAACCGGGCTCATTCGCCGCTGCGCAATCAGCCCGAGCGCCGAGGCCATCCAGACCGCGATGTCGTGCTTGCTTTGCGGCATCGAGCCCACAGACATCGAGGCCGATGTGTCGACGAAGATATAGACCGCGATCCGCTTGAGCGCTTCGTACTGCCGCACGTACGGCCGTCCCGTCCGCGCCGTGAGACGCCAGTTGAGCAGCCGCACGGAGTCGCCGATCTGGTATGGGCGCGAGCTCGCGTACTCCAGACCGCCGCCGACAAAGAGCGAGGCGTCGGTGCCGAAGACCATGTCGTCTGCGAGCCGCCGCACCACAAGATCAAAGTCGCCCCGCGCCAGCCCTTCGGGCGGCGGGAGTGCCAGGTCTTGTTTCGATTCGATGTCGATCATCGAGTTCTTTGCCCCTGTTCGCCACTCGTCGTGCAATGTTCATGCACTCGTCATGCACTCGTTGGTTCACTCACGCCATCGTCGCGAGGATCTGCGCAAGCACCTCGGAGGCTCGCCGGCCTTCCGCCAGCGCCTCGTACTTCAGCCGCACTCGGTGGAGCACCACGTCCTCCGCGAGCGCGAAGAGGTCCTCGGGGATCACGTACTCGCGCCCCTGGATGAAGGCTCGTGCGCGTGAGGCGTGCACCATCGCCAGCGCCGCGCGCGGGCTGCACCCAAGCTCGATGTCCTTGTGGTTGCGCGTCAGGTTGACGAGCTCGACACAGTCGCGGACGAAGACATCGCTGACGTGCACCCCCTGCACGCTCGACATCGCCGCGGTGAGGTCCTTGACCTGCATGCGCTGGGCGCCATCGATCGCGTCGAAGGCCGACATCGGCACCGCGCCGTCGCCCTGCCGCTTGAGCTTGAGCTGAAGGCTGCGCCGGACCACCTCGGCCTCGTCGGTCGGTGACGGATACGTCAGCCGATGGCGGAGCATGAACCGATCAAGCTGGGCTTCGGGCAGCTCGAACGTTCCCGCCTGTTCCACAGGATTCTGAGTCGCGATCACCAGGAAGGGAGCGGGCAGGTCGTGCGTCGTGTCGCCGATCGACACGCGCCGCTCCTGCATCGCCTCAAGCAGCGCCGACTGCACCTTCGGCGAGGCGCGGTTGATCTCGTCGGCGAGGAGCAGGTTCGTGAAGATGGGGCCCTTGTGGATCCGGAACTCGCTCGAGCGCTGGTCCAGAATCTCAGACCCCACGATGTCGCTGGGCAGTAGATCGATCGTGAACTGAACGCGCGCGAACTTCAGGTCGATGGCCTTCGCCACGGCCTGCACGAGCAGCGTCTTGGCGATGCCCGGCACGCCTTCAAGCAGCAGGTGTCCGCCGGTGAGCAGCGCAATCAGCACGCGCTCGACCACCACCTCCTGCCCCACGACCGTTCGCGCGACTTGCACGCGCACCTGATCGGCAAACGCGCAGCGCCCAAGCCCGGAAGCGGCTCCATTCAACGCAGCCCCCCCCCCCCCCCCCCCCCCCCCCCCCACCCCCCCCCCCCCACCCCCCCCCCCCCACCCACACCCCCCACCACCCACACCCCACACCCCCCACCCCCCCACACCACCCGCCACCCCCCCGCCCCCA
>Ga0105044_10015922_pt1 | contig 10161 bp, 8 predicted proteins | sample MAT01_FD_78092 | JGI IMG/M metagenome (GOLD analysis project Ga0105044, IMG submission 78092) | Freshwater microbial communities from Lake Fryxell liftoff mats and glacier meltwater in Antarctica - MAT-01 | ecosystem: Environmental > Aquatic > Freshwater > Ice > Liftoff microbial mat | place...
GCCCTGCCCGCAGTTTTTGTTGACAGCTATCAGGAGGGATTTCCCAGTGTGGTGTCCGATCATATGCGGACTGCCCGACTCGTCTGCTCCAAGTTGTATGAGGCGGAACACCGCAAAATTGCCTACGTGGGCAGCGGGGAGAAAAACGTCAATCTGACCAACGAATCCGAGCGCAAGGCGATCCTTCCGGGGGTGGCGGAAAGTATGGGACTAGAGATTGGCACCCGTGTCACCCAGGTGCGGGATGCGGACAACCCGGAAACGTCGAGAAATGTTTTACGGTGGATCCGGGAAGAGGCAGTTACAGCGATCATCGTGAGCACCTTTGGCGTTTACTCACATCTGGCCCGGGAATTTGAGCATGCTGGAATATCGCCGATGAGCGTGACCTTCGTCGGCATGGATACTTGGAATTTGCGTTGGTCCGATCCAGATTCCCTGCCTCCCCTGAGCGGAGCGATCACTGAATTATCTCGCATGGGAAGCACCGCATTTGAAATGATTCAGTCCGTGGCGGCCCAGCCGGGCGACACAATGGGAAGGGCGCAGATTGAAACCGTTCCGCCGGTTTGGGTGCAGGGAGAGACCCTGCTGCGGACATGAACAAGGCAGCAACGCGTTCTAGACGGGACTGAGGGCTTTGAAGTGTATGACGGTCTGGCAGAGGAAATCTAATTTTCAACTCCGACATCCACCGGGCCAGCCTGAGTCCACCGCCTCCTTTTGTTCCGTCAATCACGTTTGGAGGAAAGAACTGGCTAAAAATCAATTACTTACGCGCTTCCATACAAATCACCCTGTGGAATGCAAATTTTTTTAAAAACAGTTGACACATGATATCTTAATGACATTCTGTGCTTTGAAATCAACAAATTTATATGGATCAACAAAAATGCCTTTATCGTCACAATAATATCTTGAGAGGATTCTTCGGTATGGCCGTCGCAGTTGGCTTGCTGCAGGCTTTTTCCGTCGGAAAAGTTCAGGCGCAGGTCCTTGCGCCGTTTTCGGATAGTTGGGAAAACTACTCTGTAGGAGATAATCCTACAGGCTGGACAATTGAACCGACAGTGTCTATCCAATTAAATAGTGGCACCTCGGGAGGTTTCCCCCCTCCCCCCCCCGTTGGAGGCTTAACTCCGAATGAAAAAGTTGCCTATCAGAACCGCCCGGACCTCGGCGGTTACAACTTCTTCCGACAATTCGCAACGGGTGGCGGGCTGACCACTGGAACGTATGTGGCGAGTTTTCAGATTTACGCTGAGGCAGCGAATGCAGTTACGTTGTTTCGCGTTGCGTCATGGGCCGGTTTGGGAAGTTCCGCTGCATGGCTGCAGTTTGATACGACGACGGCGGTAAACAGAGTAAGAATTTTAACCAATGGAGGTTACATTAACTGGGGCGTAGCTGGAGACTTTACCACTGGAAAATGGTACGAGTTCAAAACGACAATCAATATGGATGCCAAGAATGTGACCTATGAGGGGCGCAATTTAACGGACTCAATTAATTTCACCACTCAAACAAACCTGGCCTTTGCCCAAGCCACCACAGAAATTGGACGATTCGCGTATAGTGGAGACGGTGGCACCAATCCCAATCGCTACTACATAAATGATGCGTCCGTAGTCCCAGAACCTCACGCAGTTGGTTTGATTCTCGTCGGTGGGCTGTTGCTCGCATCATTGCGGCGCAAGCGACCCGGACTTGATTCATAAGGTGGCAAATCCTCGCCTTTCAGACAGTTGGACTTGGACAAAAACAATTAAAACGACGTGACTTAGGTGCGCACCGCAACGAACGAATCGACAAGATCGCCAAGCGGGCTGATGGTCTCAGAATGAAATTTCCTAGAGTAAATAATTTACGACCCGCGCTGGCATTGTTGTTTCTCTGGAGTGCTACAGTTATATGCTTGGCAGAGTCTCCGCATTTGCGGTTTGATCTGGCCTTGGAGCAGGCTGAGCCCACTGGCTCGTCAGGTGATACTTTTGAAGACGTTCAAGTTTTTCCGCCGGGGGCTCTGACCGTTGAAAACGGTGTATTGGTTTTCCCCGGCATCGAGAACAACCAACTCCTCGTCAAAGGGGTCGCAGAATTGTTTCAAGCAGGTGAGTCATGGACCGTGGTTGTTCGGGGAAAAGCCAGGGACCTCACTCGCTCACAAATTGCCATTTCTTTAGCACGCTCCAATGAGCAGGCGGATCGAATTTTTGAAGTTCAAATACGCCCGGATCGACCGGAACTTTATGCCGGGACCGGCGGTGATGGTTCGGGTTTTCTTCGTGGCGCGGGTGCCGACTTGGAGTCGGACGGAGCATTTGTTGCCGCTTTCAGCTATGATGCGACAACCGAGATAATGACCATAATGGCCAACGACGTTTTGAATATCGTCGATGTCAAGCATCTTACGTCTCCTTTGCCTGATGAGATGCTGCGAGTGGGGGCTTTTCGGACGGGAAGTGGCAGCCTCAAGGGAGAAATTTCGCGACTGCGTATTTATGATGTCGCTCTGGATGAAACAGATCTTCGCCAAAAGGTCGAAGACAACGGTCATCCCTTGCCCTGAGATGTCTTTGAACGTGAAAACGAGCAGCGCAACGAAACGTCCATGGCTCGGATGGTTGTTTGATTTTCACACTCCGGGCTATGTCCCGGTCAATACGAGTCCGGATCCGAATGGGATCGCCGATGCTTTGAGCGGGGCTGGCATCAAAGAGGTAACCCTTTTTGCAAAATGTCATTTTGGATATTCGTATTATCCAACAGCCGTCGGCACGCGTCATCCTGGGTTGAAAGGAGATATCTTCGGCGACACCCTTCAGGCCTGCCGCAACGCAGGTCTTGATGTCTTGGCTTATGTGAGTTTTGGCTTGGATGGCCGTGCAGGCGAAGACCACCCAGAGTGGCGGCAGGTCTATGCCAATGGAACCTCAGGAAATCCTGGATGGTTCATTTCTGTCTGCCCTTTTACTTCGTACCTTGACGCGCTTGTCATTCCACAGATTCGCGAGATTTACGAGCGATACCGACCCCAAGGATATTGGTTTGATACCATGAGTGCGCTGGCACCTTGCTATTGTGCGTGCTGTCGCGAAGCATTTCGAAATGAATATTCGCGGGATATTCCTTGTGACGAAGCCGATCCTGACTACGCCGTATTTGGCAGCTGGCGTCGGGAGCGGAGCCGTAGGCTTTTGCAAAGCTTGGGTGTGTTGATTCATCATCTCGATCCCGCTCTTGAAATTGGCTTCAATCAAGTTGGTAGCCTTGTCTTTCCGGAGCCCCTGCCCGAGGCGCTCACCATGCTTACTCTTGATCCGGCCACGCATGGTCAACAGTCAATGCAGTTCAGTTTGAATACAGCCTTCGGAGTTTCAACTGGACGCAAGTGTGACGTGATGCCAACCATCTTTAACCAAGGTTGGGGTGATTGGAGTTTGGCCAGTCCGCTGCGCATTCGTCAAACGGCTGCAGCTGTTTGGGCACGTGGAGGGCATCTTCACATGGGCGACCGCATGCATCCCCAGGGGCGACTTGGTCCGCAAAGTCCGAAAGCTTTGGATATTCTTTCAGAGCTTCGTGACCAAATAGGAAAGGATGCTCCGGAGGAGAATGCAAAACTTGCTCCAGACGTTCTGCTCTTGCATAGCGCAAGCTCCATTTACGGCTCTGATGGCAGACTCTTCGCTGTCGGAGATCCGCGGGAGAGGCTCCACATTCTGAACGGAGCGCATCGATTGCTGCTTGATGCGGGGATAAATTTTGCCGTGGCCGGTGAGGACTTTTGGGAAATTTGGCTGGATCAGGTGTCTTTGGTCATCGTTCCTCAGATTTCGGTGCTTCGGGAGGATACCCTCGAGCGACTGATGGCTTGGACCCGGGGTGGGGGCACTGTGCTTTGCGTGAATTGTCTTCTTGATGACCTCCGGACCCATTCTTGGCTGGGCTTGGGAGGGACATTGCCGCCAGTTCAGGATCATATCTATCTGCCCGAGCCTAGTGGGAATAACGCCTCCGATCCTGTCCTGGTGCGGGGCAAATTTTGCCCTCCCATTGTGAAGGGAGCAGAGATCGCTCTCCATGCTGTTCTGCCTTATCATGCCAAGTTTGGGGAATCGTATGGTTGGGGAATCGGACCACCGAACGTGGATGTCAGCGAGCTTCCGGTGTTGACCCGTCATTCCCATGGCGACGGGGAGGCTTGGCACCTTTCGGTTCCACTGTTCGAAGACTATGCGCAGCATGGAAACTGGCAACAGATTGGCTGGTTCTCCCGCCTTTTACAGATGCTCATGCCAGAACCTCGGGTGACTATCGTTGAACCAACCGGAGGCGTTGAGGTTGTCGTTTGGGAAAATCATGAATCTCGATGGATTGTCCTCGTCAATCATCGTGGCGAGGAACTATTTGGAACGGGAAGAACGTGGTCGCGTACACTACCGCCCTTGCCGGCCTTCCCAGTATCGATTTCGATGGGGGATCCACCAGAAAAGCGGCGCGTTTGGAGTGACGCTTTTAATTATCCGATTCAGATTTCAGATTGCTTTAAGATTCTCAGAGCCGAAATGGTTTTCACCCCAGAAAAGTCAGATCAGACCGAGCTTGTAGAAGCCTCCGCCTAACCAGGTTTTGAACATTATTCGCGGGCAAAAAATTATGACAACGTCCTACATCAAGCGTCCTTGTAAAACCCCTTTATTTGGTTTGTGCGTAATGTACCCAAGCCCTGGAGTGATCGAACGAATCGGTCCGAATTGGGACTGGATTTGGATCGACGCCCAGCATGGGGATCTGGACTACCGTGAAACAGTCACACTCATCCGGGCTGCCAATCTTATTGGCAAACCAGTTTTGGTTCGACCTCCAGGACAGGACACGGGGTGGATCTCCCGGGTCCTTGATGCCGGTGCCGCCGGAGTCATCGTCCCCATGATAGAGAGTTTGGAAGAAGCAAAAGCAATGATTCAGGCCGCAAAGTTTCCTCCCGAAGGCAACCGATCCTATGGAGGACGTCGCATTATTGATTTACTGGGAAGAACCTACTACAAGACAGCCAATCGGGATACCGTTCTAATTTTACAACTCGAGTCGGACGATGCCGTGGCGAAGGCGGAACAACTTGCCGCGCTCGAAGGCGTAGATGGCTTATTCTTAGGTCCCGACGATCTTCTCATAAGATCAGGTCAAGAGGTTGAGACCCCGAAGAATCCAGAAACGATTGGCCGACAAAATAAAGCGGTGGCTGATGCCTGCCAAAAGTATGAAAAATTAGGAGCGGGCATCGGTGTCGCCGGACCCATGATGCAGATGGCAAAAGATTATGGGTTCGATCTGATTGTCGGCGGAGGTGATGTGCCGTTCCTGGTTGGAGGCTCAAAAAAATCTGCGGACGAAATTAGGGCTTTTTTCGCTGATTCAACTCAATCAAATGATGCGGTGGGCCCTTCCACTCTTTATTGACTGAGACCAGACATCCATGCGTTGGCAGATCCTGAATCTCGCGGAAATCGATGCCTGTCCAGGCGTCCTCGACAGCCTCATCTCAGTGGCTGACCTCCACACCCTGGCTCCCACCGGTAAGAATTTACTGGAGAAGCTGCCAGAAGCAGACGCCTATTTCGCCTCGCTGAAAACGCCCGTTGACGCTGCCCTTCTTGCTCAATGCCCACGTCTGCGTTTGATCGCTACTCCCTCGACCGGTCACGATCATCTGGATGTGAAGGCGGCAAAGGCTCAGGGCATTGAGATTCTTTCCCTGCGAGGCGAAACGGTGTTCCTGAATTCCGTCACAGCAACCGCCGAACTGGCTTGGGGGCTCTTGCTTGCCGCCGTGCGCAAGCTCCCGGCCGCTTGCGCGGCGGCCAACGAGGGCATCTGGGCCCGGGACCGCTTCCGGGGACATCAACTGTCTGGTAAAACACTTGGCATTTTAGGATTTGGCCGTTTGGGACGTATGATGGCGGACTATGCCCACGCCTTTCGAATGCCGGTCATTGCATGCGAACACACAACCGACCCGCTGGCCGATGGAGTGCGTAGGGTGGACTTTGACACACTCCTAAGGGAATCCGATGTTCTCTCTATTCACGTTCACCTTACCGAAGAGAACCGAAATCTCATTGACCGCGAGGCCATAAAAAAAATGAAGCCCGGAGCAGTGCTCATTAATACGAGTCGTGGTGCCATCGTGGACGAAGCCGCCCTTGTTGACTCGTTGGAAGGGGGGCACCTCCTCGCTGCGGGCGTTGACGTTATCGATGGCGAATGGGATTCCGATCTCTACAATCACACAATTGTTGCCTACGCGAGAACTCATGAAAACTTGATCATTACGCCGCACATTGGCGGGGTGACCCTCCAATCCCAACGGGCCGGATACCAATTTATCGCGGAAAAACTCCGGCAACGAATCTGCGAGCTGGACTCGGCCGCCGGTTACAACGGATAGCAGTTTGTGGAACTTCCATAACCGTTCTTTGCGTAGTCATAAACCGCTGCAATTGGCACTTCGGCTGACGCCTTACTGTCCTATGAGCCTTCCAGCCGAACGCCCACCATGGAAAGGTGTTTTTGAAAAAAGGCTATTGCCTTATCTTGCATGAGAACATTATATTCATGTGGGCTATCAAAAACTAGGCTTCCCAAATTCTGTGGAACGCCGGCTCTGCGCCAAGTCTCACGAAAATGCATATGGGCCTCGGAGATTCCACGGGGCTCCATGAGCGCATCTCTCCAGCCACTGATCGCGAGGAATGGTTTGGGTGCTGCCAGGGCAACGATGTCCGCCATATCGAAGTCCTGATACATGCGGGGGGGCAATGCAAAAAATCCCATCGCTCCAAGAATATTGTAATCGACGATGCCCCGGTGCGAACTCAACCAGCATACGCTGGCCGCCGCACGAATGCGGTCGTCCAGCGCAGCCAAATAATTGGTTCGGAACGATCCAAAGGAGAGACCCGTGCAACCGATGCGTTTTGGATCAACATCGTCGCGCTGCACCAGATAATCAACCGTACGAAGATCGTCAGTGGCCGTCAGGGAAGCGATATCAAGCCCAATAGTTTGCAAAGCCCGCAGTGCCTGGGGTTCTTCTGTCATCGCGGTATCAAAGGAAAATTTCGCGACTTGCTCTCCCGACAATCCGGATCGCCAAGCACCGAATTCAAGTCGCTCATAAGCTCCGGTGGTGCGCTGGCCAAAATTAAACGCGTCGATCGCAATTGAAAGAAATCCGGCTTGGGCCAATTCCACTTGGAGTGAGCGACCGCCGTAGTAGGTCTGGCGATACGTGGTGAGGTATTCCGGCTCCTCCGGAAATGCAAGAAGCTTTTCCCGCCCATAGAGCCGAAGGCCCCCCATGCAATGAAGGGTCACAATTGCGGGATGCCGCTTGCGGCCGTTTTTAGGAATGACCACAGTTGCCGGTGCCCGTAACGGGGGCGTTACGGTAAATTCGATATGTTCCACGACGTACCCGTCGTACTCTTCGCGTCCGACCACCACGGCATCCGTCGGCTCGCCAAGGCTGCTGGGAACAACAAGGCATTCGGCGAACCAAGGCTTGACGTTTTGCTTCCATTCCTCAAAGGAAGCATCCGGGCAATGAAGCAACGAACGATCCCAAGTCCGGCTCGCAAACTGCTTCCGCAATAGCGGACCCAGCCCGAACAGATGATGCGAGGAGGCCGGGCGGCTAGATGCCAGCCGTGAGCGCAATTCCTTTGCGGGTGTAAGAAATGCGGAGTTCATGCAGATGAGCGGGTTCGGTCAAGAAGCTGATATTCCAAGGCAGCAAGAAGCGCAAAATGACCGTAGCTTGGCCCGAGAAAAATCCGCGAACGATAGTAGTGGGGATCGAAGGAAACCGTGACCGCGCCGCAAATTGAGGTACAGAGACCATCCCACATGCGCCTGGAGGTGAATGTCCATCCAGCTTCAACGGATTTTTGGAATTCACTTCCGATCAACCCCAGCCGGATTCCCTTGCTCAGAGCCGCTGTCATCCAGGCCGTCGCGCTGATCCGGGACCGGGTGACCGGCTCATTGACCACCTGAAAAAGAGCGCCTTCTTGGTTCTGAAACTCCACAAGGGAACGGCTAGCTCTCTGCAAGAGGGGAAGCAAGCGCAGCCGGATGGTTTCGGAACCGTCCGTGATAAGATCCACAAGAGCCCGCAACTGGAATGCACAACCTCGCGCCCAAAGGGACGGAGTCCTGCCGCTTGCTCCGGTGCCAAGATACCAAAGTCCCGTATCCTGGTCGGCCAGAGCTTCATCAATGCGCAAAATTTGTTCGAGCGCGATTTGTTCGTAACGCGATTCATTCGTTAGCCTCGAAAGACGCACCAGGGCGGGACAAACCTGAAAGGCGATTTCCGAGCGCAAAGCGCCGGCTTCCCGGGAGGAAGTAAAGTTCGAGAAGACCCCCCGAAACAAAGAGGCATTCGCCAGGAAGTCATCGATAAGTCGGCGGCACCGTTCCAGGAGGAGAGGCGCGTCTGTAATGTGTGCAAATTGGAGCAGCGGATACGTGACCGCCACCTCGTCACAACTGGAGCCCCGTTCCGGCCAGAGCGACAACACCCGCTCAACGAACCTCACAGTTTCGCTTTCACCGAAAGGTTTCTCCCCAATCTCTTCGCTTAAAAGCAGGCACTCCAGATGGTAGCGTTCGACATCGCTCCAACGGGTGATTCTTTCGGAATGAATCCGTCGAATGGCCGGAACGATCCGTTCCTTCGGGGAAAGAGAATCCAAACGCTTCCACATGTCCGGATTGTTGATTTGCAATCCCATAATGACCGGCAACCTCTCGATCTTGGTGTCATTGCCCCAATCCGCATCTGAAAAGCGAATCAAGCGGACACCGGGGGGCGCCAGATCGGAACAGCCCGCTGGGGCCAGGATCACCCTGGCGGAGACCATTTCCGGCGTGATCCTCCGGGGCAGAGCATATCCTTCGCCAAAGTTAAAATGAACTCCGAGTTCCAGCAGGCGCGCGATCGCCTTGAGTGCCAGCCAGTCAGGCTCGGGTCGGATGATGACCAGTTCGGGATGGTGAGCCATGGGGATAGAGGCGAGAGCGCAAGTTTTCATTCGTAAGGACGGTAAATCAACGGACTCTCGGTGTTGGGAGCAGTTGGGGAAACTCGATCAAACGGAATGCTTTCGACATGGCCGTCAAAAAATAAGGCGTTCACGGCGTTTCCATGCCGCAGAAACGGCGTATAGGCCGGACCATCCGGAATGGAGTAATTCCCACCATTATCGTTGTACACGTTGGCCGACGATGAGTCCTGAATCCATATCTTTTTGGAGGGATTCAGCACGGATGTCAGGCGGCCACGGCGAAATTGGTTATCAATCCAAGGTGCTCTGGCCGCCGAGTTTATGACCGGGGCATAGGAAACCGGCCTCACATGCGGAAAGACAATTTTATGACTCGGACACGTGAAAACGATCGGTCGGCTGATCCCAGATCCCGGCGGCGGGTCCCCGAGGTCACGGGGTGCGGCGCGGACCGGCACATCAAGATAGGGTGCTAAGGCGACATACCAGGCACCAACGGGTAAATCCCAATATCCTTCCCCGCTTGTGGTATTGTGGGCCACTGGAAGAAATCCGTTGTTGTCTCCGACATACGCAAAGGTGGCGATGCCGATGTTTCGGAGATTGCTGGCACAGGTCGCCTTGTCGGCGGAGAGCCGGATTTTGGCCAACGAGGTATACAGGAGCGCAGCCAGCACCAGAACAATACCGATGGTAACCAGCAGTTCCAGCAAAGTGAAAGCGGCACGCCTGCGCACTTCATCGTCGCGCAGCAAACCGCGTTTAAGGATCGGGCTATTAGAGGAGTCGGACATGGTCAGTCTGAGGTTTCAAACCATTCTGCCGAAGACGTCAGCAGCGGCTCAATCCCTCCGGAAAAATGGAAGTAGCTTGCCTTCGCTCCAAAGGTGAAAGCCAAGATACGTTCTGCTCCGAACTGGTGACTTTCTTCGCCGGGAACCGGCAAGGTAGAATGAAACAGTTCTTCACCGGTCTTCGCATCGCGAATGGTATAGGGCGTATTGTGAAGGTTCCTGATCGTGAAGGGCTCCTGTTTCGTTTTGATGTAGAGTCGGACTTCCGACCCGTCCTGCCCGCCCAACCCCAA
>Ga0105044_10015925_pt1 | contig 10160 bp, 5 predicted proteins | sample MAT01_FD_78092 | JGI IMG/M metagenome (GOLD analysis project Ga0105044, IMG submission 78092) | Freshwater microbial communities from Lake Fryxell liftoff mats and glacier meltwater in Antarctica - MAT-01 | ecosystem: Environmental > Aquatic > Freshwater > Ice > Liftoff microbial mat | place...
CCGAGCTGGGCCCCATCGCCTTCCAGTTCGGCACCCGCCCGCTGCTGACCCAGGAGAGCCCGATCGGCGCGGCCTGGAAACGCCGCCTGCTGACGCTGAAGAAAGGCGACGTCTTCCTCAACCGCTTCAGCCCGACCGGTTTCTACTCCTCGGCGGTGAACAATGATTTCATCCAGGAACTGCGCGATCGAAGTGACCGCCAGATCGCCTTCGTGCCCGAACCGGCTGGTGAACTGACCGCCGAATACGGCGTTGGGCCGCGCAAGCGCATCGTCTATGTCACCGCCGCCGACCGCAACCGGGCACTGGCCTGGGAACGCGCCGGCTTTACCGAGCAACTGCGCACGCCCGATTCCACCCTGGTCTTCGTCACGCCGGAAAAAGCGCACGAAATCCTGGCCGATCAGGTAGCCTGCATGGGGTGCCTCAGCCAGTGCCGCTTCTCAAACTGGGCGCAGCACGAGGCGGACTTCACCAACGGCAAGAAACCCGACCCGCGCAGCTTCTGCATCCAAAAGACGCTCCAGGACATCGCCCATAACGGCGACAGCGATGCCGTGCTGAACAAAAACCTCATGTTCTCCGGCCACAACGGCTACCGCTTCGGCGCCGACCCGTTCTACAGCAACGGCTTCATCCCCACCGTGCGCCAACTGGTCGAACGCATCCTGACCGGGCGGTAATATCAATCACTGTTTGGGATGACCCATGGCCAAGCAAGGCCAGGGCGTCGCCCTGGACCCACCAAAGGCCGACGGCCTTTGGAAACCACATATTTTTAAATGATATGAGGTCCAGGGGCTCGGCCCCTGGTGGGTCCAGGGCAGAGCCCTGGCCTTGTCTTCGTTATAGGTCAATCATTAGGTCGCTTGGTATAAGATGAGGTCCAGGGGCTGGGCCCATCGCGCGAAGGCGCGCTCGGGACCTGGAGGGGTTCGGGGCGAAGCCCTGACCTTGCTGAGAGATGAGAACCCACGGCATCACCCGCGTAGGACGGCTGTCGTCATTTGCGACGAACCGCCAGTGGTTGCCGCCGGCGCGGTGACCTGTAGTCTCCCAGCCATGACCACACTCGACCCCATCACCGCCGAGCTGTTCCGTAATGCCATGGTCGCCATCGGCGATGAAATGGCACTGACCATCTACCGTGCCGCCTATTCGGGAGTCCTGAAGAACAACATGGATTACTCGACCGCCATTTGCGATCTCAACGGGCGGTTGGTGGCGCAGGGACTCTCCCTGCCGGGGCATCTATGTTCGATCCCCATCGCGCTGCAATCCTGCATGCGGCATTTTGGCAACGACATCGTCGAGGGTGATGTGCTGTGCATGAACGATCCCTACGACGGAGGTATGCACCTGCCAGACATCTTCGTGTTCCGGCCCATTTGGATCGACGGAGAAGTCGTGGCCTGGGCGGCGACGATTTGCCACCACACCGATGTCGGCGGGCGGGTGCCCGGCTCGAACGCATCGGACAGCACCGAGATATATGCCGAAGGGCTGCGCATCCCACCGGTAAAGCTGCATGAGCGCGGCGTGCCGAACACGACGCTGCTGCGCATCCTTGACCGCAATGTGCGGATGCCAGCGCGCGTCATGGGCGACTTGCGGGCGCAGCTGGCCGCCTGTGAAATTGCCGCGCGCGGAGTGCTGGACTTGGCGGCACGGCACGGCGTGGGTACATTTCACGCGCTGGTCGAGGAGACGATGGACCACAGCGAGAGGCTGACGCGGGCCTGCCTGGCAGAACTGCCCGATGGGGAGGCGACATTCATCGACTGGATCGACGACGATCAGATCGATGCCGGCAAACCGATCAAGCTCGTTTGCACCGTTCGCAAGCAGGGCGCGCAGATGGTCATGGACTGGACCGGGTCAAGCCCGCAGGTAAGGGGGGCGATCAACAATACCTGGAGTTACACCGCGGCCGCCTCGTTCACCGCAGTGAAGTGCATCCTGCGCGAGAACATGCCGAACAACGACGGGGTTTTCCGCTGCATCGAGGTGATTGCACCGCCCGGCACGATCACCCACGGGGTTCTGCCGGCCGCCTGTGCTGCGCGCGGGCTGACTGGGTTTCGCTGCGCCGATGCGGCGTTCGGGGCACTTGCGATGCTGTATCCCGACCGGGTCTTCGCGGCCTCGGACGGCGGCAATACCGGCATCACCATCGGTGGCTACGACGCCGACAGGAAGCCATTCATCTATGTGGACTTCCTGTCCGGAGCCTGGGGAGCGCGCCCCTGGGCTGACGGGCTGGAAGGCAACACCAATATGTTCGCCAACATGGCGAGTTTTTCCATCGAGGTGATCGAGGCGGAGAACCCGCTGGAAGTGCTGGATTACGAGATGCTGCCCGACACCGCGGGCCCTGGGCTGTACCGTGGCGGCGTCGGCCTGCGGCGGACGTGGCGCATGCTGGAGGGGGAGGGGATGCTGCAGGTGCGCGCAGACCGCGCGACGCATCGGCCATACGGGCTGTGGGGCGGCGGGCCCGGTGCCCCGAGCAGGAACATTCTCAACCCCGGACCGCAGGGCCAGCCGCTGCATGCCAAGCTCACCATGACGCTGCGCCGAGGCGAGGTGTTTCGCCACGAGCTGCCCGGCGCAGGCGGTTGGGGCGATCCGTTGGCGCGCGACCTGGCGGCGGTGGAAAAGGACCTGCGCGATGCGTTGGTAACCGTTGAGGGCGCCGCGCGAGACTACGGTGTGGTCGCAGCAGGTGACCCGCCGGTGGTCGATGCGGCGGCCACGGCAGCGCTGCGGGCCGCGTTGCGCGCGTCACGACCGCAGGCGCCCGATGTAGCGTGGCAGCCATTGCACGAACTGCAGGGCTAGAGCGATGCGGATCGGGGTGGATATCGGCGGAACCTTCACCGATCTGGTGGCGATCGCCGCCGACGGGACGATCACCACGCACAAGACCGTATCAACCCCGCAAGACTATTCGATAGGGATCGATATCGGATTGCGGGCGCTGCTGGGCGCGGTTGACGGCACCCGCGTCACCGAAGTCCTGCACGCCACCACAGTCGGGTCCAACACTATTCTGGAGGGCAAGGGCGCGCGGACGGCCCTGATCACGACGAGGGGCTTCCGCGATGTGCTGGAGATCCGCGATCTGCGGATGCCCAAGCTGTATGACATGGCGTGGACCAAACCCCCGCCGTTGGTCGAACGGCGGCTGCGGCTGGAGGTGGTGGAGAAGATGCGGCCCGACGGCAGCGTGGCGGTGCCGCTTGACGATGCCAGCCTGGCAACGGCCATCGATTTCCTGCGCCACGAAGGTGTGGCGAGCGTGGCCGTGTGCCTGCTCCACAGTTACTCCAATCCAGCGCACGAGCAGGCCATTGTCGCAGCATTGGCCGCAGCACTGCCGGAGGTGGCCGTGACAGCGAGCCATGCGCTGCTGCCCGAGATCAAGGAATACCCCCGCACCTCGACCACAGTGGTCAACGCCTACATCCAACCGGTGGTGCGGGCGTACTTGACCGCATTGCAGGCGCGGCTGCTGGCACGCGGCATATCGGCGCCCTTGCACCTGATGCAGAGCAATGGCGGACTGGCCTCGGCCGCTACAGCAGCCGAGGCTCCAGCGCGGATCGTCGAGAGCGGGCCGGCCGCGGGCGTTGTGGGTGCGGCGGCGCTCATCAGGCAACTGGGGCTAGACCGCGCAATCACCTTCGACATGGGTGGCACCACGGCAAAGGCCGGTGTCGTGGAAGCCGGGCAGGTGCTGCGCGCCGAGGCGATGGAGGTGGGCGCCGGCGTGATGGCGGGCGCGCGCCTGCTGGTGGGCGGCGGCTACATGCTGAAGTTGCCGGCGATCGACCTGGCCGAGGTGGGGGCCGGCGGTGGCTCGATCTGCCGGATCGATGCGGCTGGCGCGCCGAAGGTGGGGCCGCGCTCGGCGGGGGCCGATCCAGGCCCCGTATGCTATGGCCGCGGTGGGACCGAGCCGACGATCACCGACTGCAACCTGGTGCTGGGCTATCTCGATCCGGCAGGGCTGCTGGGTGGAACGCTGCGGTTGGATACCCAGGCGGCGCGGGCGGCAGTCGCCGAGAAGCTGGCCGAACCGCTGGGGCTGTCGATCGAGGAGGCGGCGCACGGCATGCTGCGCGTGGTATCGGCAACCATGATGCGGGCAATCCGCGCGGTAACGGTGGAGCGCGGACGGGATGCACGCACGTTTCCGATGGTCGCCTTCGGCGGCAACGGGCCGTTGTTCGCGGCGGGAATCGCGGCCGACCTTGGGGTGCGGGAGATCATCGTGCCACCATTGCCCGGCCTGTTCAGCGCCTTTGGATTGCTGGTGGCCGACACCGAACACCATGCCACGCAATCGTTGCGTATGCATGTATTCGGAGCGGAGCCGGCCCGGCTTCAACAGGCACTGAACGGGTTGGCAGCCGAGGGTATGGCCAGGCTGGCCGCCGATGGCTTCCGGCCCGCCGCTCGCGAACTGCGGCTGCGTGCGATGGCGCGCTATGTGGGTCAATCAAGCGAGATTGCGGTTGATCTGCCGATGGCGGATGCAGCGACCCTGCTGTCGTTGCTCCCTGGTGCCTTCGCCGTCGAGCATGAGCGGACCTACGGATTCCGCGCACCACCGGACGAGCCGGTAGAATTGACCGCCTTGTCGCTCGTCGCGCGCGGCATTCCAGACGCGCCACGCATGCCGCAGCGCATGGTGCCCCGGCCAGCCGCGGCGATGGGCCGTCGCCTCGCGTGGTTTCCAATCCTTGGCTGGACCGATACCGAGATTATCGGCCGTGCCGATCTGGTCGGGAGGGCGCGGCCGGGACCATTGATCGTGCAGGAATATGATGCAACCTGCCTGGTCCCGCCCGGCATGACAGCTTCAGTGAATGAATTTGGTGCCATCATGATGACGCGCGCCACCGGTTGACCGGACGGCGCGCGCCACGCGAAGGCCAGGCGTTTCTGCTGCGTAAATCAGTGAACGGTGCGCCGGCGACGGCGGGCGATGCCCAATCCGGCGAGACCCACAGCGACCAGTGCCAGCGACGCCGGCTCAGGCACCAAGGTGTCGTTATTGCCGCTGGAGCCAGGCAGCAACGCTACCAGGCGCTGGTTGCTGCCCGCCGGGTTGGGGTCGAGCGTCACGATCTGCATCGTATTGCTCGCCGTCCAGACCGAGTTGGTGACGTTTGCCACGAAGGTATCGGAGAGCGTGTTGATGGCCCCGCCGTTATTCGAAGTGTCCATGGTGAAGTTCGAGTACACCGTCTTCCAGATGGCGACCTGCAGCGCAGCCGAATTATTGCCGGCCGCAAGGTTAAGGTTGGATACCGCCGAGCCGTTGAGCAGCGCGTTCAACCGGGTGGCGGTCACCACCGGGGTATAATTACCCAGGGTGTAGGTTCCAGGGTTGACGAAATAATTGTTGAGATCAATGCACCAAGCATTGACGTTGGCAGCGCCGACCGCATTGATCTGCACTTGGCTGAGTATGAACCCGCCAGCCGAAACAGTTGCCGGACTTTGCAGCGACGGTCCGACACCCGGGGTAAGAACGGTAACATTCTGCGGGTTGATCAGGCTGAAGCCCTGATGGGTTAACGTGTCGGCCGACGCTGGCGACGCAGCGAGACCGATAGATAGGGCCGCTGCCGCCAAGGACACAGCGCGGATCATGTTCAACATCTGTCGTTCTCCACATGATTACCCGGTACGCGCCGCCAAAAAAGCAGTGCCCCGGAAAATACTCAGAAACCAATTTGCAAGGTTTGTGCCAATTTTCGGACCCTGAATAATCAATGCGTTATAAAATCGTGACACCAAAAGTGTCGGAATCCTTTACGTCGCTGGAAAGCAAAAAAATCTGCACAATGAGCCAGCAAGTTACTGAATCTGTTAGTAATTCCTGCCGCGGGGGAGCATGACAGCGCGTCAGGTTGTGTAAAAAATGCTGACTTCTGCCGCCGCCTGACTCTATCTGGCAGGCGCCAGTCTTCGGTGCGAAGGTTGCGGACGGATGAAAATGGACGCCGCAAATCGTCGCACCAGCCAAATTTCGTTTGCACGGCTCCAATGTTTGCGGCACTAGAACTGCAGGGAAGCAGTCTAGCGTTGCCTGCGCGTCGGTGTCCGACGCCGCTGACGTGATGCGGGTGCGAACCCGCGTCCGCCCGGCCAACGCGCCATGCAATTCACCGGGCAGATCGCTGTCAACCGCGGCGCATGATCCAGGGATTCCCCACGATGGCTCTTTGCAGTTGCCTCGCCTGCACCAGCGCCACCGCTGGCGAGACAACGCAGTGGTTCCTGTGCGCCACCGTGGCGCCGCCCCCGGGCGCTGAGGGCACGTCTCTGGCCAGCGGCACGGCAGACGGGGCGCAGGCGGCGCCGTTCTCACCAAACACCACCAACACAACCGCCATCGGCACCAGCGGCAATTTCACCAACCAGGACATCAACGGCCTGTTGTCGGGCTTTGCCTGGTCGTCGTTGACGGTCACCTACAGCTTCCCCACGTCGAGCACGAACTACGGATCCTACCTCGACCCGGCGCCTGCCAACGGGTTCCAGGCGCTATCGGCGGCCCAGCAGAATGTGGCGCGCTTTGCCTTTGGCCTGCTGTCGGAGTACAGCCAGCTCAGCTTCACCGAACTCACCGAAACCGACTTGGTTCACGCCGCCATCCGGCTGGCAGGCTCCGCGGAGCCCTCCACGTCCTATGCATTCTTTCCCGGGCCGTTCTCGCGCGACGGCGACGTGTGGTTCGGCAACGTCCGCAACGACGTCCCGACCAAGGGCAGCTACGCCTACTCCACCTTCCTGCATGAGATCGGCCACGCCATCGGCCTCAAGCACGGAAACGAGAGCAACGGCGTGAACGGGGTCCTACCGGCTACCCACAACTCCACCGAGTGGTCGGTGATGACCTACATGTCGTATATCGGTGCCAGCGGCAGCACCTATGAGATCGCCGCTGGCCACGGCAACCAGACCTACGCGATCAACGACATCGCCGCCGTGCAATACATCTACGGCGCCAACTTCGCCACCCGCTCGGGCAATACCGTCTATTCCTGGAGCCCCACCACCGGCGAGATGTTCATCAACGGCATCGGCCAAAGCGCGTCGTCGACCAACACCGTCAATGCGGCGATCTGGGACGGCAACGGCCTCGATACCTACGATCTGTCGAGCTACAGCACCAACCTGGCAATCAACCTGCGGCCGGGGGAATGGTCAACCTTCAGCACCGCCCAACTGGCCAATCTGGGCTCTGGCAACCTGGCGCGTGGCAACGTCGCCAATGCGCATCTCTACCTGAATAGCGACACCCGCTCGCTGATCGAAAATGCCACCGGCGGCACCGGCAACGACACCCTGCGTGGCAATAACGGCGCCAATACGCTGCGCGGCGGCGATGGCAACGACACGCTGCAGGGCGACCTGGGCAACGACCTGCTGGACGGCGGGGCTGGCATCGACACGGCGGTGTTCAGCGGCCTGTCAACAAGCTACGCGCTCAGCTTTCTTGCCGGCACCACCTACCAGTTCGTCGGGCTTGACGGCACCGACACGCTGACCGATGTCGAGTTCGTGATCTTCGGCGACGCCGCCGCGATGGACATAGCCGCCGCCACGGCGGCGTGCTTCGTCACGGGCACGCACATCGCCACCCCGTCCGGCGCACGGGCGGTAGAAGCGCTGCACATCGGCGACCTCGTAGCGACCCACGGCGGCCCGCCCCGGCCAGTGCGCTGGATCGGGCGGCGCCACTACGATGCGGCCACGATGGCGGGCAATGCGCAACTGCATCCGGTGCGCATCCACGCCGGCGCGTTGGCCGAAGGGATACCATCACGCGACCTGGTCCTCTCGCCGCTCCACGCCGTGTGGCTGGACGGGCCGGAAGGGCCGTTGCTGGTGCCCGTCGCAGAACTGGTGAACGGGCGGTCGATCGTGCAGGAGGCCTGGGGCGCGGTCACCTACCTGCATGTGGAGCTGGAACAGCACACCCTGATCCTGGCCGAAGATGCCCCGGTGGAGAGCTTTGTCGACGACCTCAGCCGGTTGCTGTTCGACAATGCAGCGGAATACAGCCGGCTCTATCCCGAATCACCGTCGGTGCCGGTGGCAATCCCGCGCAGCGACGGAGGGTTTGCCGTGGCCGCGGCGCGGCAGAGACTGGCGTTGCGTGCTGGGCTGGCGCCCTGCCCCGCTGCACCCGGCCCGCTGGTCGGGCATGTGGAACGGGTGGCCGGCGGTTTCGTCGAAGGCTGGGCGATGGACGCGGCCGATCCCGAGTGGCCCGTGGAGCTGGAACTGATGACATCGCTGGGCACGCGGCGGGTCATCGCCAACAGCTATCGCGGCGATTTGCGGCGGGCCGGCATCGGCAGCGCGCGACACGGGTTCCGTGCTCCGGTCGGCCCATGCGCCGGCACGTTCGCTGTGCGACGCGCGGGCGATGGCGCGGAGCTACCCTGGATCCCCGGCTGACCTTAAATCAGGGGTATACCAACCACCGTTTATGATGACCCATGGCCAAGCAAGACCAGGGCGTCGCCGTCGCGGCGCGAAGCCGCGCCACGGGGACCCACCAGGGGCCAAGCCCCTGGACCTTAAATATATGAAAATAAATGGGTTTCCAAAGGCCGCCGGCCGTCGCGCGAAACCGCGCTCGGGACTTTGGTGGGTCCCTGCGGTGCGGCTTCGTGCCGCAACGGCAAAGCCCTGACCTCGGCTTTCTCTAGCGGTCAATCATCAGAGCGGTTGGTATAAATTATCAACTCATTGGAATTTCTAGCCTTTCTTATAAAATAAGGTCCAGGGGCTTGGCCCCTGGTGGGTCCAGGGCAAAGCCCTGGCCTTGCCAAACGCAAGGGATGCGCTTTGGGGCTCCTGGTATAATCCGAATTTTTCTCTTGCAGCGACGGGGTTAGTTATATATAAACACGCCATGTTAATTCATCAAGCCCCCCTGGCCGAGCGGCTCGCTATCATGCGCGCCGCCCCGATGCCCGACGCGCCCTCCGGCGGCCTCGCGGCGGCAATCCACGCCCTGATCGCGGCCTGCATCGCGCGCCTGCTCGATTTGCTGCTGCTTTGGCAATCCGGCCAACTCCCGTCACCCCCCATTCCGCCCGCAGCCCACCCAAGCCATTGCACCAAGCGCGCCCGCGGCCACTCTTTTGCCCACCGGTCAAAAACCCACGGGCGCAGCCGCGTCCGCAATGCCGCGCAACGCAGCGTTCTGGCCGCATGCGTCCCTCCCTCAGCCGTCCACCCCTCCCATGCCCTGACGGCTCGCTCCGCACCGCCCAGCCGCCACGCGGTCGCAGCGGCACGGCTGTCGCCCGTCGCACGCGCACCGCCGTGGAACGCTACAGCCGTGTGCCTGAACCGTCCCGAAAGGGCAGAACTTCCTCTGGTCTAAAATGTTACGATACCGAAATATAAACCCAGCGATCCGAATAAATAAGGCAAGGCCAGGGGCGCGGCCCGTCGCGCGACCGCGCGCTTCCAACCTGGTGGGATGTGGGGCAAATCCCCGACTGGCCCGACGGAGCGTCACTCAGGTGCCACTCCCGCTCCCGTTCTGGCGCAATCGCGTGCTGCGCCGTCGCGGATGGTCGCGGTAGCCCGCTGCTGATATATCCGCCCGGACATCGACGGGGGGCCAGCCGTGACCGTAGTGCATTTCGAGGATCTCTCCGTAGGGTTCACGTGGCGATCCGGCGTCATTGATGTGACCGAAGTCGATGTTATCGCTTTTGCGCGTTCATTCGACCCGCAGCCCTTCCATACCGATCCTGTTGCGGCAGCTTCCCATCGCCTGTTCAAGGGGCTGGCGGCGAGTGGCTGGCACACCGCGGCGTTGACGATGCGGCTGTTCGCGACCGCCGAGACGGTGATCGCCGGCGGGATCATCGGCAACGGCATCGACGAACTGCGTTGGCCGCGCCCGGTCCGGCCGGGTGACACGCTATCACTGACCAGCGAGGTGGTGGAGCTTCGGCCCCCCGAACCCGGCCGTTCCATAGGCTGGGCCCGCATCCGCAACACCACCACCAACCAGAACAACGAGGTCGTGCAGTCCATGGTCGCCAGCGTTTCCGTCCCCCGCCGGCCGCAGGGCTGAGCATGTCTGCAACCGTTCATGCTGGCCCGGCCTA
>Ga0105044_10015926_pt1 | contig 10160 bp, 9 predicted proteins | sample MAT01_FD_78092 | JGI IMG/M metagenome (GOLD analysis project Ga0105044, IMG submission 78092) | Freshwater microbial communities from Lake Fryxell liftoff mats and glacier meltwater in Antarctica - MAT-01 | ecosystem: Environmental > Aquatic > Freshwater > Ice > Liftoff microbial mat | place...
CCTTACAGTCCCCTTCAGGGGGCTTGAATCGGCAGACGGACGCTTTAGCGTCTGGCGTCCAACGAGGCAAAATCAACCCCTAAAATCCTTAACTTGGTGCATGTGGGGCTGAGTAGTTACCTTTTTATTAAGGATGTTTGGTGGGCGCACACACGGGTGCGCCCCTACGAAACGCCGTCGATGGGTAGGGGCGGGGCCATGTCCCCGCCCGCCGCGAACCGCCCGCGATATGCAACAATCTGAAATGCACCCTCACTCGATAGTCCTAGAATACGTGAAAGACTACAGGATTCGCTCGCGGATGCTGGCGCTGGCGAAATCTAGGATGGCGACCACGACGGCAATTGCCAAGACCGCCACGCCCGCGTCGCTATAGCGCAGCAAGTTGATGTATTGGTTGAGCAGTAAACCGATGCCGCCGCCGCCCACGAATCCGATGATGGTGGACATGCGGACGTTGATATCCCAGCGGTACATGGTGAAGGCGATATACGGCGGGACAATTTGCGGGACGACGGCGTAGATGATGGTCTGGAGGTGGTTTGCTCCGGTGGACTGGAGCGCCTCAATCGGGCCGGTGTCGATGGTTTCGATTTGCTCGCTATAAAGCTTGCCCAGCGAGGCGATGGAATGCAATGTCAGCGCCAATACACCGGCGAACGGCCCGATGCCGACCCAAACCACAAAAATCAGCGCCATAATCAGAGGTTCAATCGAGCGTAGGGCATTGAGGATATTGCGGGTGACGTTATACAGCATATCGCCAACCGTAAATGTCCCGCGCACTCCGGCGAAACCACCTCCAGCTGCCCCCAGTAGCGCGCCAATCAACATGGCGGTCAGCACGTAAGTCGGGAGGGTGAACCAACCCAAGATCGAGGCGTTTTCAAGCGGCGGCAACGTGCCGTCAACCAGCGTGCGCCCGACGTTGAGCGCGATGAAGGTCACGACAAAAGCGACGATTGCGCCCACTAAGCCCGATATGCCGCGCAGAAAACGCTCTAAGCCAAAGGTCAAGTAGGCCGGTTTGGGCGGGAATACGCGATTGAGCGCGCCCGTGACCACCGATTGACCCAGCAAGGCGGCCACAATCGGCGGCAGCAATCCGAGTAGCGCCGCGCTCATGGCGATGAAAGCGACGGCGGCCATGACGAACGCGCCGCTGACCGCGCCCAAAATCGCGCCGAGGCCGTGGTTGGCGAGTCCGGTGGCGCTCCGCAAGGCCGGTTTCACAAGGTCGTTGACCATGCCCGGCAGCAGGAACGCGCCAATCAGACCGACGATGACCGGCAGCGCGAGGTCGATAATCCCACCCAGAATGCCAATCATGCGACCAACGCTGTTGAGCGCCCCGGCTAACAGATTTACGCCGGTGGAGTCAATTCGGCTGGCGAGGTCGGTTAGGCCGTTTTGACCGGCAATGCCGAATCCGCCGATGAAGCCAATCAAAATCGCCAAGACGATCATCAGGCCGAGGCGCATCCCAATTTGGCGGGCTTTATCGGTCATCGGGTCGGGCTGAGTGGGCTTCAGGCGTGCAGCAACGGCTGTCCCAAAAAACAACCCAAAACTGATAAAGGCGGGCGCTGCGAACCATTGACCGCTGCCAAAAGTGAAGGCAAAGCGCGCAATCCCGCTCAATACCTGTGAACCGAGCAGATAGCCCACTGGCAGTAATGCCGCCCATAACATGGCACTACCCAACGGCATCTTGATCGGTTTCATCAGATTATGCGCGGCGAAAAAGCTAATGGCTACGGAGATGGGAATCGAGATGGTGGTCGCCATCAACGCCATGAAAACTGTTTCGACCATACGGCGCAAGACTTCGTTCAGCGTATTGCTAGGATAGGGGTTGCCGATGGGCGCGACCACGCCCAACTCGACGGTGTGTTCTTGACCGTCAACGCCCACCATCAGCGGGGCTTCGATATAACCGCTGTACGCGCCATCGGCGTTGACAAAGAATTGATCGCGTCCCCGGTTGGCCTCAGCGCTCTCAAAGACGTTGCGCGGACGCCCCTCACCCGCCAAATTCACCCAACGCAAGGCGGCGCGTGCGCCGGGCGTTAAGCCGCTGATGCTGAAGGCAAGGCGGGCTTTCGGTTCACCACAGGTATCGGCTAAGATGAGCGATGGCGTGCCGTCACTGTTGGGGGTGTTTGGCACGGGAATTTCTGCGCCTTCGCAGCCATAACGGAAGGACGCGCCATAGATGGTCGTCGTGGTATCTTGGTCAAATAGGTTTGGGCTAAGTAACTCTTGCAGGGCGCGGCTGACCCCCTCTTGGCGCGAGCCTTCTTGCGGCTTGGCGAGGTCGATGTCGGTGATCGTCCAGCCGTAGCTATAAATCAGGAAACCGGCGGTGAGAATTAGGACAACCACAAGGTTGCGGAGGGCGGTACGAGAACTGTTGGGGGGCGTCAGCATGGGGCGTCCTCCGTCCTTTAGTTAATCTGGACTTCTACGGCTTCTTCACCGTAGATTTCTTTGAAGCGGTCATTGTCGATGTCTTGCGGGCCGCCGTCAAATTGTAAGACGCCGCCCTTTAAGGCGATTACGCGGTCAGAGTAGGCGCGTGCGAGCGACAAAAAATGCAGGCTGCACAGCACGGTAATCCCGTCTTCTTTGTTGAGGATTTCGAGATACTTCATGACGCTGTGCGAGGTAGCCGGGTCGAGGCTGGCGACGGGTTCATCGGCCAGCATCAGTTCGGGCTTCTGCATCAAGGCGCGGGCGATGCCGACGCGCTGCTGCTGTCCGCCGCTGAGGGCGCTGGCACGTTTATAGGCTTGTTCACGGATTCCGACTCGCGCTAAATTGGCGAGGGCTTCTTCGCGGTCTTGCTTGGGGAAATAATTCAAGAAACTGTAAAGCGGGTTGGTATAACCGAGGCGACCTTGCAAGACGTTGGTCAGCACGCTTGACCGTTTGACCAAGTTGAACTGCTGGAAAATCATCCCGATACGGCGGCGGATGGCGCGCACGTCCTCATCCCCAGCTTTGGTGATGTCTTCACCGTTCCAAAGGATTCGCCCGCTGGTGGGTTCAATCAGGCGGTTAATACAACGCAGCAGGGTAGACTTGCCCGATCCACTGAGGCCAATAATCGAGACAAACTGACCATCCGGGATTTCTAGGCTGATGTTGTCTAGCGCCTTATAGCCGTTGTCATAGATTTTTGTTAGGTTTTCGATGATGAGCATGAGCGATTCCCAATTAAATACGGGCGGAGAGTCGACTCTCCGCCCGCAAGTATATCAAAGGGTAGCAAACGCTACCGCAAGGTTTTAGCGGTTGAATACGTCTTCTTCGGTCAAGCCGAGGATGTCGAACTGGCCGCGCACGATGTCGTATAGTTCCGGCTCAACCGGCGAGATGCTGCTCCAACCGTAAAAGTCTTCGCTGCCGATGGAGGTCGCCCAAGCTTCGGTGGTGCTGAAAGCGATCAGGGCGTCCACGATTTGGGTACGCAGTTCAACGGGGAAATCCGGGCCAAAGCTGAGGGTATCGTTGGGGATCGGGGTGCTCAGGCGGATGATCTTGACCTGTTCGATCACGTCCGGGGCGGTTTCGCGGATGTTGGCGCGGGCGTCGAGGATGCGGAGGTCGCCGACATACAGGTTGCCATCGTCGCCGATGAAGGACTCTTCAAGGGTTAAGTCATACGGCTCTGGGCTGTCACCGATGCTCCAAGCGCCGCCGGTCAAGACCGGGGGGCTGAAGAAGGTCGTGCCGAACTCGGCCTCGCCATTGTAAACGGCAGTCACAACGTTGTTGTGGCTACCGGCTTCAACGCGCTCACCCGGCTCAATGCCGGCCTGACCCAGTTCAACCGATGGGAAAATAAAGCCGGAGGTCGAACCCGCATCGGGGTACGCCCAGCTCTTGCCCGCGAGGTCGTTGAAGGTGCGGATGCCGCTGTCGCGGCGGGTGATATAGGCCGTCCAGTAGACCGGCCAACCACGACGGACGGCAGCGGCTTCAACTTCGACGCCGCAACGGTTGTTGGCGATGACGTAACCAGCTGCCGGGATGAAGCCCATCGAGCTGGCGGGGGCGGCGCACATGGCTTCGACGGTGGCGGCATACGAGGTCGGGACGAACACTTCAAACGTCAAACCCGTGGCTTCTTTCAAAGCCGCTGCCATGACTTCGCCGCCGGTGGTGATGACCTGTGCTTCAACGGAAGGCACAAAGTACACCTGAATGGGGTTGGCTTCCGAGCCGAGGGCGTCTTGTGCCATCACGCTCAACGAGGTCATCGCGGTCAAAATAACCAACGCGACCAAAACGAAAATCTTCTGAATACGCATTATGGGTATATCTCCTGATGAGGTTTCAAAGAAACCTTTGGATACGTTAGTATTTTATTGTTAATTTTTTCTTTAAGAAAGTGTGAAACCTATAGGCGATAATAGCAACTTTCAGCGTCAAAAGAGATTGGCGTGATTTGATACAATATTGGCGTGTTCAGATGGCGGTGAAAACTATCTCGACGTTTATGCTTTAGATGTTAAGCTAGAACGCGAGGAGAAAACCATGAAAACAATTGTTATCACAGGCTCAAGTTCAGGTATTGGTAAAGCAACCGCCAAGTATTTTGCACAACAGGGCTGGAAAGTCGTGGCTACAATGCGTAAGCCACAAGACGAAACCGAGCTAAATCAGATTGAGAACATTAGCCTTTATCCGCTTGATGTGACTGATGAGGCTTCTGTCGTCGATGCCAGCCAGCAAATTATTCGTGACTTCGGCGTGGTCGATGTCGTGCTGAATAATGCTGGTTATGCGGTGGCTGGGGCGTTTGAAGCTGCAACTCCAGAGCAAATCCAGAGCCAATTCAATACCAATGTTTTCGGGTTGATGAACCTCACTCGTGCGTTCCTACCGCATTTCCGCGCCAATCGCGCCGGGCTATTCCTCAACGCACCTTCCGCGCTTGGACGGGGCAAACGCCTGAATATATTCGCGGGAAAGTTCAATCCTTAAAGTAGTGAAAAATATTCTGATGGTCTTTGGCGCTGGACGGTGCTTGAATCCTATAAGCTACGCCGTTATGCTGATAGCTAAACTTAGGAGGCACGCCCATGACCGCACCCGACATCCGTCACCGGTTGGACATCAATACCGACCTCGCCCGTAAGATGTTAATTGGCTTCATCCGCGACCAAATCGAAAAGGCGGGCGCGAAAGGCGCGGTGCTGGGCTTATCGGGCGGGATTGACTCTGCACTGTCCGCCTATCTGAGCGCGGAGGCGCTAGGCGCGGAGAATGTTTTGGCCGTCCGTATGCCGTATAAAACCTCCTCGCAAGCTAGCCTGACCGACGCCGACCTCGTGATTCAAGCGTTGGGCATCCCCAGCATCACCGTCCCGATCACCGGCATGGCCGACGCGCTGATCGAACAGTTCCCCGATATGAATAACCTACGGCGCGGCAATATCATGGCGCGGGCGCGCATGGTCGTCCTCTATGACCAATCCGCCGCACGCGGTTTGCTGCCGATGGGGACGAGCAACAAGACCGAATTTTTGCTGGGCTACAGCACGATTTATGGCGACAGCGGCGTGGCGATGCACCCGATTGCCGACCTGTACAAGTATCAAGTACGGCAAGTGTCTCGGGCATTGGGCGTCCCACAGCCTGTGATGGATAAAGCGCCGTCCGCCGACCTGTGGGAAGGACAGACCGATGAGGACGAACTCGGCTTCACCTATGAGGACGTTGACCAAGTGCTATATCTGCTGGTTGATGAGCGTTACACGGTTGATGAGGTGATTGGCGAGGGATTTGACGCCGAGTTTGTACAAAAGGTCTGGCGGCGCGTAAAATCGAACCACTACAAGCGCACCATGCCGAATGTTGCCAAGCTCAGTTCGCGTACCATCGGCCACGATTTTTTATATCTCCGCGATTACACAGGACGTTGATTCACGATGCCTTATGCACAGACTTCCACCGGGGCGCGCCTCCATTATTTAGACACGGGCGGGACAGATAAGCCGATTATCGTGCTGCTGCACGGGTTGTTGGGGACGGCCACCCAGCATTTTCCGCAAGTGATTGAATGGTTGCGCCCGCGTTTTCGCGTGATTGGGCTGACGCTGCGCGGGTATGGTCAAAGTGAGCCGAAACCCCGTGTTTTCGTCCCCAATTTTTATGACGCCGACGCGCTGGACGTGTTGGCATTTTTGGATGCGCTGAACATCCAATCCTGTCACATCTTGGGCTATTCCGACGGTGGCGAGACGGCGTTGGTGGCGGCGGGTCGTGCGCCGGAGCGTTTTTTGAGCGTGGCAACCATCGGCGCAACTGGATTTTTGTCGCCCAGCATCCGCGAACGCGCCCAAAATGGTATGGGCGACGGCAGTTGGTTGACCTTAGAAGACCGATCCCTACACGGCATCGACGACCCCGCCGGGTTCGTCAAAGGCTGGAAGGACAGTTTTGTCGGGATGATTGATTCAGGTGGCGACCTCAGCCTCCGCAACGCGCACAAAATCACCGCGCCGGTGTTACTGTTATTGGGAGACCGCGACGCGCTGAATCCGGTGGCGGCGGCGGAGGTTTATGTCGCCAAAGCGCCCAATGCCCGCGTGGTGTTGGTCGCGGATTGCCATCATCCAGTGCATGACGATCAGCCGGAGGTTTTCACCCGTGAGATGGACTCGCTGTTCGTGCGTGCAGGGGTGGAATCATGATGCGTCGTTTAGGGCTTGTTTGCTTATTGATGTTGAGCCTCTCACTGCCTATCGTGGCGCAAGCTGACCGTTCGGTGATTGTCCCCGGCAATGCCCAACTGGTGACCGACCTCGGCGCGTTAAGCGTGACTGAATCGCTCAACGATGCGGCCTTCAGCCCCGACTCAAAATATGTCGCAACCGTGGGGGATGATACCGCCGTGCGGATTTGGGATGTCGCCAGCGGGGAACAAATTGCTGAGGCGTTCGAGCATTTCTTGTTTGTAAAAGCGGTCGTGTGGAGGGATGATTTTCTCGTGACTGGCAGTTGGGATCGGACGGCCATCATCTGGGACGTGACCGACGGCGTGCCGACGGTGCGCGAAGTGGTAGCCGGGTATGATGGGGTGGTTGACGCCCTCGCAGCTGACTCGACCAGCGAAAAAATAGTATTAGGCGTCGCGGATGGCGCTGCGCGGGTCTATGACGTTTCTAGCTCATCCATCATCGCGTCGTTACCGGTGGAATCATTGCGCGTCACGGCGGTGGCCTATAGCCCAGACGGGGCTTCTATCGTCACAGCTGGCGGTTATCCGGCCAGCGGCGCGGTGCTATGGGATGCGCTTACGTTTGAGAAAATCAGCGACATCGCACATCCCGGCACAGTGATGAGCCTCGCTCACGCCTCGTCGGGTCTGTTGGCGGTGGGCGGGGATGATGGGACAGTGACGTTATGGTTGGACGGCGCGCAAATCGCCGCGTTGGATCAGTCGGATTGGGTTTTGGATGTCGCGTTCAACCCAGCTGGGGATGTTTTGGCCGTCGCCCGTCAAGACGGGGTGCTGACGCTTTGGGATGTGAGCGCGCCGGAGTCCGCTGACCTAATTGTCGCCATCGTCGCCAGCGACAGCGCCGCCCTGACCTCCGCTGCTTTCAGCCCGGACGGACGGTTGATTGTGACCACGGATGAGGATGGGACGGCGCGTCTATGGGGCGTGGAGGTAAAGTGATGAGTCTTGAGTGATGAGCGTAAAGCTATTGGCTCATGCTTAAAACAAGTGTTTTTCTGTAGGGCGCACCTGTGTGATTACAGGCACGCCCTTTCTCTAAAATCTAATGATATAATTTTGATACTCTGACAATAAGGTTATGCGAGGGTTTATGTGAATGAATAAGAAAACAGCGGCAATGGCAATAATAATCAGAGAAATAGCATCTGATTATTCAGCCAATCTAAAACGACGATTTGAAGAACGTAGTATTGAGATGCAGGACGACGATAAATCTCATTACCTCATTTATCGAGTTTTAGGGATTAGTCACCCAGAAGGGGAGGCTGTTGATCTCTATCAAAACAAAGGACGTTTCTTATATCGGTATGCAGGTGATTTTTTAGAAAAAGTCACAAAATTATGCTTGTCAGATAGATTTCCAAATGCGACATCTTTACGAATATCAAACCCTTTCAGCACAAAACCCAAGACATTTGAGATTGATTATGTGATTGATAATGATGCCTATGAAATTAAATGGCGAGACGCAACCACCGACGGGGATCACATTGGCAAAGAACATAGTCGAATTAGAGCAATTGCTTCGATAGGTTATCGTCCTATTCGCTTGATGTATTATCTACCGAATAGGACACAAGCGATTCAAATACAATCCATCATTGCTGATTTATACAAGGCAAATAATGGCTTATACTACGCTGGAGAAGCAGCTTGGGAACATATAAAATTTGCTACAGATATTGATTTGCTCACGATTCTAAAAGAAATTGCAGAGGAAGTATCATAAATGCACAATCAAATTATCAAAGGTGACTGTTTAGACGTGATGACAAAATTGCCATCCAATCATGTTCACCTTATTTATCTTGATCCACCGTTTTTCACTCAAAAAACTCACAGTCTAAAATCGAAAAACCTAGAGGAATATCAGTTTGAAGATAAATGGGAGGACATTCAAGATTATGTTACTTTCCTCAGATTGCGTCTACATGAAATGAAGCGTGTCATGCGTGACGATGCTTCTATTTATTTTCATTGTGATCGACATGCCTCGCATTATATTCGCGTTTTGTTAGATGAGGTTTTTGGCTACGGTCATTTTATGTCAGAAATTATCTGGACATACAGGCGTTGGTCAAATGCTCAGAAAAATTTACTGCCATCACATCAAACTATTTATTGGTATAGAAAAAGCACCGAGTATCAGTTCTATCCTGAGTTTCAGAGTTATTCGCAAACCACAAATCTTGACCAAATTTTTCAACGACGTAAGCGAAACGAGTTTGGTAAAACCAAATATGATGTAAATGAAGATGGCACAGTAATAATAAATGGCCCCAAAAAAGGTGTTCCATTATCGGATGTCTGGGAAATCCCTTATTTAAATCCTAAAGCCAGTGAGCGTATAGGTTATCCCACACAAAAACCTATTTTGCTGCTAGAACGCATCATTAATCTATCAACGCGAGTGGGAGATATCGTTTTAGATCCATTTTGTGGGAGTGGAACAACCTGTGTTGCTGCCGAACTTTTAGGGCGGGAGTTTATAGGTATTGATATTGCAGATGCCGCCATAAAACTCTGCCTTGAGCGCTTACAGAATCCGATACGCACACGCTCAAATCTATTAGAAAACGGTATTGATCAATATATTCAATTACCTGATTATGTTAACAAGATATTAGCAGCTTTACCTGTTCAACCAGTTCAGCGGAACTCCGGTATTGACGCACTGTATAAAGAATATGTCAGTGATAAACCAGTGACAATCAGAATTCAGCGCCACGAAGAAACGATAGAAGAAGCTGCGTCGAAATTGAAGCGCTCTAGTATAAAATTACAAGCAAAAAACATGATTCTAATCCAAACACACCAACAACCATCTATGTTTAAGCCTGAAACAGATGACTCTATCATCGTCATTGATTCTTTAGGCTTAATCATCGCAACGCTTCTAAAGCTTAACATCTAACCGAAAAGATTAACAACCTCCCACCTCTCACACATCAGAATCATGTGCGACTACACCTACTGGGCGCATAGGCTGGTCTGGGACAAATCCATCCTCGCCCTGACTGATGAGCAATTCACGCGCCCGCTAGACTATTCGATGGGGTCAATTCATCACCAGATTGTAACTACTCAGCTATCATTTCTTCCCTCAATTTGATGATGTGGGGCGTCAAATTGACTGAGGGATAGGGAAATATCTCCCTCAGATAATTGGGCTGAGTGCAGGTCAAAACCTCATTTTCCCCCCAAATAGGGGCTGAGTAAGTTACCAAACCGTTGGTTATCCGCTATACTTCACTCATCAATAACGCTCCTGTAGTCAGTGATGCCAAAAGTGAATTTACGCCAACTTTCCCTCTTTTCGCCAGACAGTCAGCGCCCGTTTAACGCTCCATTTCCCTCAACACGCTATCAAGGCAGTAAGCGTCAATTGGCAGAGTGGATATGGGAA
>Ga0105044_10015929_pt1 | contig 10159 bp, 7 predicted proteins | sample MAT01_FD_78092 | JGI IMG/M metagenome (GOLD analysis project Ga0105044, IMG submission 78092) | Freshwater microbial communities from Lake Fryxell liftoff mats and glacier meltwater in Antarctica - MAT-01 | ecosystem: Environmental > Aquatic > Freshwater > Ice > Liftoff microbial mat | place...
CACAACCTGATGGAGTTTGTGCGCGCTGTGCGGCCGCAGCAATGCACTTTCGTGCCCGACAGTGAAGGCCAGTTCACCAGTGACCACGGCTGGGATCTGCAGGACGATGGTGCACGGCTGCAGCCGCTGATCGACGAATGCCACAGCCTGGGCGTGCGTGTCAGCCTGTTCATGGACCCCACGCCACAAAGCATGGCCGCTGTGCAGGCCGTCGGGGCTGACCGCATCGAGCTGTATACAGAGCCCTTTGCCGCAGCCTTTTTGGGCCAGGCCCGGACGCTCCCCGCGGTGCTGCAAAGTTTTGCCGCTGCTGCCGCTGCAGCGCAAGCGCTGGGGCTGGGCGTCAACGCTGGCCATGATCTGAGTCGCGACAACCTCGGCGCCTTCCTGCAGGCGGTGCCCGGTGTCATGGAAGTCAGCATCGGCCACGCGCTGGTGGCTGATGCGCTGGAGCTGGGCCTGAGCGAGACCGTGCGGGCCTATCTGCGCTGCATCCCGGCAGTGGCCTGATGTGCCGCATCGATCTGCATGAAGCCGTGGGAAGCTCAATGCGGCCGACGCAACTCCGATGATCTACGGCATCGGCACTGATTTGTGCGACATCCGCCGCATCGAAGCCACCCTGCAGCGCAGGGGAGACCGCTTTGCCCAGCGTGTGCTCGGCGCTGAAGAGCTGGCGGTTTTCCATGCCCGCACCGAGCGGGCCCCGGCGCGGGGCATGCGCTTTCTGGCCACCCGCTTCTCGGCCAAAGAAGCATTCTCCAAAGCCATCGGTGTGGGCATTCGCAGCCCGATGACCTGGCGCGCGTGCCAGATCCTCAACGAGGCCTCAGGCAAGCCGGTACTGCGCTTGTCGGGCGAGCTGGCATTGTGGTTTGATGCGCGCAGCCTGGTGGCGCATGTCAGCGTCACCGACGAGACCGACTTTGTGGCCACCTTTGTGGTGGTGCAAGTCAAAGCTTGAAATCAACCCGGCGGCCGCTGCGAGGCACTGCAGGGCTGTCCAGGTCCTGCACCCGGCGCCAGGCAGCGGGCCAGCGACCCCATTCGAACCGAGGAGAAAGAACATGAAGCTGCACAGCGAACACGCCCCCGTGGTGCTCGACATCGCCGGCACCTCTTTGAGCAGCGCAGACCGCAAGCGGCTCAAGCATCCGCTGACAGGTGGCTTGATCCTGTTTGCCCGCAACTGGGAAAACCGCGCGCAACTGACCGCGCTGACGGCACAGATCAAAAAACTGCGGCCTGACCTCTTGATCGCCGTTGACCATGAAGGCGGGCGTGTGCAGCGCTTTCGCACCGATGGTTTCACCGCCCTGCCGCCGATGCGCGCCTTGGGCGAGTTGTGGCAGCGGGACGCCTTGAGCGCCACCGATGCGGCCACCGCGCTGGGCCATGTGCTGGCGGCCGAGTTGCGTGCTTGCGGCGTCGACTTCAGCTTTGCGCCGGTGCTGGACCTGGACCATGGTGGCAGCAGCGTCATCGGTGACCGCGCCTTCCACCGCGACGCGCGTGTCGCGTCGATGTTGGCCAAGGGCGTGATGCACGGCATGCTGCGCGCCGGCATGGGCAACTGCGGCAAGCACTTTCCTGGCCATGGTTATGTCAAGGCTGACAGCCATGTCGCGGTGCCGTTGGACACACGCAGTTTGAAGGCCATCCTGGCCGACGACGCCAAGCCCTACGAGTGGCTGAGCACCAGCCTGAGCGCGGTGATGCCTGCGCATGTGGTGTACCCCAAGGTGGATCACCATCCAGCAGGCTTTTCAGCCCGCTGGCTCAAGGACATCTTGCGCAATCAGATGGGATTCACCGGCGCTGTGTTCAGCGACGACCTGAGCATGGAAGGCGCCCGCCACCTGGAGGGTGGCACGCTCAGTTATGCCGAAGCGGCTGCAGTGGCACTCAACGCCGGCTGCGACTTGGTGCTGCTGTGCAACCAGAGTGTGGACGGCGGTGACGCTGTCGACGCGCTGTTGCAGGGTCTTCAAGCTGCGGCGGCCAGCGGCCACTGGCATGCCGACCCTGACAGCGAATGGCGCCGCCTGTCACTGTTGCCGCAGAGCCCGCCGCTGGCATGGGACGAATTGATGCATGACCCGGTGTATCAGCGCGCGTTGGAGCGATTGCCCTGAAGTCTGGTTGCGCCAGGGCGAGAGAGCCATCCAAAGTCCGGGGCCAAGCCCCGGATCAGCCCACGCAGCGGCTGTCAGAGTGCTTGGCCGCCAGTCGGCGCTCAGGCACTGGCGTCAAAGGGCAGCTTGAGTTGCGACAAATCCTGGCGTGTCTCCACCAGCACCAGCGGTCCCAGGTCTCCGAGCGCCGGTTTTCTGATCTGGCGCGGCTGACGCGGCGCCGGCACTTCTGCTGCCATCGCGGCTTGCACGGTCTGCACCCGCTCGCTGTCTGATTGCACCCACTGCAGCCCAACGGCCTGCGCCATCGAGTCGAGCTCCGAGACTGGCAGCCTGAAGCGCTTGATCTCGATGGGCTCGATGATGGGCGCAAGGGCTTCAGCCGGCCGGGTCGCCGGGTGGGTCGCAGTCTGGGTTGCCGGCTGGGTTTCCGGTTGTGCTGCCGGTTGTGCTGCTTGGGTTGGCGCATGCTCCCGGGCTTGACCGATGGGCGCCACTGCAGCGGCTGTGCCGGCATCGTCGACAAGCTGTTCGTCGCCTGGCTCAGCCAGGCTTGCAGCGGCGACGACGAGCGCCCCACCGGGTGCCAGTGTTGCTGTTGCCGCTGTTGCCGCTGTTGCCGACGAGGTTGCCGCTGACGTGGCTGAAGTCGGCACGGCAGTCGGCGCAACAGTTGGCACAGCAGTTGGCCCAGCCGCTGGCCGGTCTGCTTCTACTGCAGTGGCAGCCACGACGCGGTCGTGGACGGGACTGTTGCGCTCTGCATCAGCACTGCTGCGGGCGCTTTCAGCTTCGCTGGCCTGTGCGTGTGCGTGTCCGTGTAAGTGGCCATTGCCGTGGCCGGTTTGGCCGTCGCTTGACTCGATACCGTTGGGCTGCAGCGCTTCGCGCTCGCGCCCCTTGCCGCGGCGCCCACCGCGGCGTCCACGTTCGCGCCCTGCAGGGCTGAGGTTGTCGTTGTCAGAAGCCTCTGCAGCCGCGCTGCTGTCCGGGCTGCGTTCGCCGCCACCTTCGGCGTCAGCCTCCACGACCGCTGGGCTGGCCTGTGAAGCCTGCTCTGCGCTGACCGGCTTTGCCTCGTCGCTGCCGTCTTCCAGGTTCAGCGCGCCTTGTGCTGCTGCTGTTTCATTGCCGGCTTCACCGCGCCCGCGACCCCCACGGCGGCGGCGGCGGCCGTCTCGGGCATCGCTGATTGCGCTTTCGTCGATCGGTGTGGTGTCGGCAAAGTCTTTTTGCTCGCTGCTGGCCTGAGGTTTTTCTTCGCGGCTTGATTTGCTTGCACCGCCCCGGCCACCCCGCCTGCTGTCGCTGCGCTCTGAGCGCTCTGCGCCTTCAGCGCGTTGCGCCTTGGCTGGCCGATCGCCCTCGGGTGGGGCGGCATCGTCTCGGGCGCCTTGTGCGCGTGCGCTGCGCTCAGTGCCTTCGTTGCGAGTCTCATTGTGCCCTTCGTTACGCCCTTCGTTACGCCCTTCGCTCCGCCCATCGCGGCCACGGCCACCGCGCCCGCCCCGCTCGCCGCGCCCGCTGCGTTCGCCGCGCCGGCCTTCGCGTTTGTCGCCCGTGCTGTCCGGGGCTGCAGTCGGGCCCGTACCGGCCTGCTGGCCGACCGGCAATGCTGCAGGCGTGGCTTTGAGTACCGGCGCAGGGCGCACAGGCGGGGGCGGTGAAGCAAACAGGCTCTTGACCCAACCGAAGAAGCCACTGCCAGCCACTGCGGCTGCAGCCACGGGCGCCGCCACTGGCAAGGGTGCAGTTGGCACAGCCGCTGCAGGAGCAGCCACCGCTGGCTTGGGCGCTGGCGGGGGTGGCGCCGGCTGGTCAGGCAACACGCCTTTGATCACTGGCGTTTGTTTGGGCTTGGCTCTTTCGTCCGAGCTGCGACGGCGGGTGATGCCGACTTCGTCATCGGGCTCTTCGATCATCGTGTAGCTGGCCTGCAGCCCTTCCAGACGCGGGTCGTCATGGCGCAGCCGCTCCAGCTTGTAATTGGGGGTTTCCAGGTGCTTGTTGGGCACCAGCAGCACCGTCACGCGCTGCTTCAACTCGATCTTGGTGATCTCGGTGCGCTTTTCGTTCAGCAGGAAGCTGGTCACCTCCACCGGCACCTGCACGTGCACGGCGGCGGTGTTCTCTTTCATCGACTCTTCTTGCACCATGCGCAGGATCTGCAGTGCCGAAGACTCGGTGTCGCGGATGTGGCCGGTGCCGTTGCAGCGCGGGCAGGTGATGTGGTTGCCCTCGCTGAGCGCCGGGCGCAGGCGCTGGCGGCTGAGTTCGAGCAGCCCGAACTTGCTGATCGAGCTGAACTGCACGCGCGCACGGTCAAAACGCAAGCCGTCGCGCAGCCGCTGCTCGACTTCACGGCGGTTCTTCGACTCGTCCATGTCGATGAAGTCGACGACGATCAGGCCACCCAGGTCACGCAGCCGCATCTGGCGCGCGATCTCGTCGGCGGCTTCCAGGTTGGTGCGGGTGGCCGTTTCTTCGATGTCGCTGCCGCGCGTGGCGCGGGCACTGTTGACGTCGACGCTGACCAGCGCTTCGGTGTGGTCGATGACGATCGCGCCGCCGCTGGGCAGGTTGACGGTGCGGCTGAACGCGGTTTCGATCTGGTGCTCGATCTGAAAGCGGCTGAACAGCGGTGCATCGTCGCGGTACCTTTTCACCCTTCCAGCCGTCTCGGGCATGACGTGGTTCATGAACTGCGCGGCCTGATCGAAGATGTCGTCGGTGTCGATCAGGATCTCGCCGATATCGGCAGTGAAGTAGTCGCGGATGGCGCGAATCACCAGGCTGCTTTCCTGGTAGATCAGGAAGGCACCTTTACCGGCCTTGGAAGCGCCATCGATGGCGTCCCACAGCTTGAGCATGTAGTTCAGGTCCCACTGCAGCTCGGCAGCGGTACGCCCGATGCCTGCGGTGCGCGCGATCAGACTCATCCCTTTGGGATAGTCCAGCTGATCCATCGCGTCTTTGAGCTCTTCGCGGTCTTCGCCTTCGATACGCCGGCTGACGCCACCGCCCCGCGGGTTGTTGGGCATCAGCACCAGGTAGCGCCCGGCCAGGCTGACAAAAGTGGTCAGCGCCGCGCCCTTGTTGCCACGCTCTTCTTTTTCGACCTGCACCAGCAGCGCATCGCCCTCACGGACGGCATCCTGGATGCGCGCACTGCGGGCGTCCACGCCATCGCGGAAGTAGTTCTTGGAGATTTCCTTGAACGGCAAGAAGCCATGGCGGTCTTCGCCGTAGTCCACAAAGCAGGCCTCCAGCGAAGGCTCGACCCGCGTGATCAAGGCCTTGTAGATATTGCCCTTGCGCTGTTCGCGCCCTTCGATTTCGGTTTCGAAATCGATCAGTTTTTGACCGTCAACAATCGCCAGGCGCCGCTCTTCTTGCTGCGTGGCATTGATCAGCATCCGTTTCATCTGTACTCCTGCAAGACCTGTGGCTTTTTGCGCCACAGGCCGGTATCAACCGATGCAAGACAGAAGAAGCAAAAGCCCTTGGCACGAAATGCCCTGGACTGCGTCGCCCCGCCCCAAAGATCGGGGGGATGAGGCTTCAGGAACGCAGCGTTGGCGCGTGCGCTGCAGCCAGCGGTTCAGCGGCTGCATGCGGCCGTCCGCCGGGTTCCGCTCGTGGCCGCGGATCACGCAGGCACGCTGACGCCCCGACCGATCGGGCAGATATCCCGGGCCTGGAGGTATGGAACTGGAAGGATCGAAGCGACATGGGCTGCTGGGGCGGGCCTGGCGCGGGTACCAGCTACGGGCTGAACATTGGCGCCGCCGCGTCTTGAGACTTGGACGGGCCAGGGGCCAACAGCTGGTACCTGGAATTTTTCGGTTGCCGCGCTGATTGCTCGCGCGGCGCAGGTTCTCTTGCGACTCTTCAGCGCCTGCAGCCACACTTCCACCGAATCACTTGGGGACCACGGTCTGAAGCAGTGCAATCAAGCGTTGCATCACCATTTTCAAGCACACGAACACCGTGCACTGACTCCACCTTAACAACAGCAACCCCCAGTTAAACTCTGAAAAAACAGGGTGTTACGGGCTAAATGTGAAGAATCGCAGTATAGCGGCCAAAGGCAGGACTCCGAATCCGGCCGGGCCAGCCGTGTCACCCAGCGATCCAGCAACTGCTCTGAGGCGCGATGAGCGCCCCTGGCGGCATCCAGCATCATGACATCTGACCCGGCGGCTTTTGCCGTGCGGCAATTGACCGTGGACACTGAGTCAGATGGTCAGCGGCTCGACAACTACCTGATGCGCTGCCTCAAGGGTGTGCCCAAGAGCCATGTCTATCGCATCATCCGCTCAGGCGAGGTGCGGCTCAACAAGGGACGGGCGGCTGCAGCCAGTCGGGTCGCAGCCGGCGATCTGGTGCGTGTTCCGCCCCTGAGGCAATCCTTGCGCACCGAGCAGACGACGGCGGCGGTGCCGCCGCGAGAGTTCGACATCCTGCTGGAAGATGAGCAGCTGCTGGCCATCCACAAGCCTGCCGGGTTGGCGGTACACGGCGGCAGTGGCTTGAGTTTTGGGGTCATCGAGCAATTGCGCCACGCGCGGCCGCAGGCGCCATTTCTGGAGCTGGTGCACCGCCTGGACAAAGAAACCTCAGGTGTGCTGTTACTGGCCAAGAAGCGCAGCGCGCTCAACGCCGTGCAGGAGCAGTTTCGCGCCCGCGACACCGGCAAGCTTTACGACGCGCTGGTATTCGGCCACTGGCCGCCATCGCTGAAGGTCATCGACCTGGCGCTGCACAAGGGGCTCGACGCTGTGGGCGAGCGCCATGTGCGCGTGGTCAGCGCTGACCATGCCGACGGCAGGCGGGCGATCTCGCTGGTGCGGGTGGCCCAAACAGCCGGGCCTGCGACGCTGCTGGAGGTCAACTTGAAAACCGGGCGCACGCACCAGATTCGCGTGCACCTGGCGCACCACGGCCACCCGATCGTCGGCGACCCCAAATATGGCGACTTCGCGCAGAACAAGGCGCTGGCCAAGGCCCAGGGTTTCGGGCGCATGTTCCTGCATGCCCGCGAATTGAGCTTTGAGCACCCTGCCACGGCGCAGCGGATCCAGCTCGTGGCGCCACTGCCTGTGCCGTGCCGGGAGTTGCTGCAGCAGTTGGCCGGCAGCCGACCGGCAGCGAATCGCTGAAAATGCGGCTTTGACTCGCATTGCAGCGCCTGATGACATCCCCCCAGCAGTTTGATCTGATCGTCTTTGATTGGGACGGCACGCTCTTTGACAGCACGATGCTGATCGTGCGTTGCATCCAGAGCGCTTGCCGCGACATCGACGTGCCGGTGCCCAGCGACACCGATGCCGCCTACGTGATCGGGCTGGGCCTGCACGATGCCTTGCAGCATGTGGTGCCGGGCTTGCCGACAGCGCGCTACCCCGAGTTGGGCGCGCGCTACCGCCATCATTACGTCGCGAGTCAGCACGAGCTGGTGCTGTTCCCCGGCACACTGGAGTTGCTGCAAGCCCTCAAGTCGCGCCAGCATCTGCTGGCCGTGGCCACCGGCAAAGGGCGGCGGGGGCTGGACGATGCTTTGGCCCACTCGCAGCTGCAAGGCATGTTCGACAGCACCCGCACTGCCGACGAAACCGCCAGCAAGCCCGATCCGCTGATGCTGCTGCAGCTGATGAGCGAGTTGGGCACGACGCCCCAGCGCACCTTGATGATCGGCGACACCACCCACGACCTGCTGCTGGCGCGCAATGCGGGCACGCCACGGGTGGCGGTCAGCTTCGGTGCCCACGAGCCCGCAGCCTTTGCCGCCCATGAGCCGCTGTTTGTGGCCCACAGCACGGCTGAATTGAAGCGATGGCTGCTGGCCAACGCCTGAACCAGGCTGCATCCCTGCCTGAACCCATGCCCGCCGTGCCTGACATGCCTGAAGCCCCTGGACGCCCACCCGCAGCCCTTTCACCCGTCTCACCCTTGTCTGTGACACCGCCGTCCGCCGAACCCGCGCAAACCCTGTGCCCTTCTTCAGCGTTGCACGAGCGTGGGCAGGCGTGGGTCTGGGACGTGCTGGAGTACGGCCGCCCGGCGCGCGCTTTTGTGTTGCGCTTTGATGGCCAGCCGCGCGCTTACCTCAACCGCTGCGTGCATGTGCCCACTGAGTTGGACTGGCAGCCGGGTGAGTTTCTGGATTCGGACAAACGCTGGATCATTTGCGCCGTGCATGGCGCCACCTACGAGCCCAGCGACGGCCGCTGTGTGGGCGGACCGTGCGGCCGCGGCAAGCTCCAGGCATTGACCGTGATGGAGCAAGACGGCCAGGTGCATTGGTATCCTTCCCGCGACATTCGCCCCACAGCCAATCCTGCCACCCCTGGCAACCCCGCCGCACCTGGCAACCCCGCCACACCTGGCAACCCTTGAGTCCATCCATGAACGAGTCAGAAGTCTCGCCTGCGGGCTCAACGCGCCCGCAATCCTTGACGTTCGACCAGCCGCTGCAGCAGCTGGCCAGCGAGTTGCTCAAAGAGCGCCGCAGCGAGCGCCGCTGGCGCGTCTTCTTCAGGCTGGCCTGGCTGGGGGTGTTCATCGCTTTGCTGTGGTGGCTGATGGGGCAACGAGGCACGCCTGTGACACCTGCCGGCGCCCACACGGCACTGGTCGAAGTGCGCGGCGAGATCGCTTCCGACACCGAAGCGAGCGCCGAAGGCCTGGTCTCGGCCTTGCGGTCGGCTTTCGAAGACCCGGGCGCGCAAGCGGTGGTGCTGCGCATCAATTCACCCGGCGGCAGCCCCGTGCAGGCCGGCATCGTCTATGACGAGATCAAGCGCCTGAAGGCCAAGCATGGCAAGAAGGTCTATGCGGTGGTCGAAGAGGTCTGCGCGTCCGGTGCCTACTACATCGCGGTGGCCGCAGACGAGATCTTCGTCGACAAGGCCAGCATCGTCGGCAGCATCGGTGTCTTGATGGACGGCTTTGGTTTTACCGGCCTGATGGACAAGCTGGGCATCGAGCGGCGCTTGCTCGCTGCGGGCAACAACAAGGGCATGCTGGACCCCTTCAGCCCACTCAACGCGCAGCAGCAAGCGCTGGCCCAAGCGATGATCGATCAGGTGCACCAGCAGTTCATCGACGTCGTCAAGGCGGGCCGCGGCGAGCGCTTGGTGGTGACGCCCGAAACTTTCTCAGGCCTGTTCTGGAACGGCGAAGAAGCCGTCAAGATGGGGCTGGCTGACCGGCTGGGCAGTCTGGACTATGTGGCTCGTGAAGTCGTGCAAGCCGAGAACATCGTCGATTACACGCCGCACGACAACCTGGCCGAGCGGCTGGCCAAGCGCTTTGGCGCTTCGATCGGCCAAGGCGCCGTGCGGGCCTTGCAACAACTGGCGCCGCTGCGCTGATGGTTGTCTCCCATCATGCCGGCACGGCCGAGCGGCTGGCCGTGGCAGCTCAGCATGTGCTGCCCAAACAGGCGCTGACCCGCTTGGCGGGCCTGGCGGCAGGCTATCGCGGCGGTGCAGCCACCACCGCTGTGGTGCGTTGGTTCATCGGGCGTTATGGCGTCGACATGGCCGAAGCCGCCCAGCCCGATGCTGCGGTGTATGCCACCTTCAACGACTTCTTCACCCGCGCGCTGAAGCCAGGTGCCAGGCCGCTGGCCGCAGGCGACGATGCGCTGTTGCTGTGCCCGGTAGACGGTGTGATCAGCCAGTTTGGCGACATCCAGGGCCAACAGTTGTTGCAGGCCAAAGGCCACAGCTACAGCGTGCAGGCGCTGCTGGGTGGCGATGCCGCTTTGGCAGCCCACTTTGATGGCGGTCACTTCGCGACGCTGTACTTGAGCCCCCGCGACTACCACCGCATCCATATGCCGGCATTTGGCCGGCTGTTGCGCATGGTGCATGTGCCGGGGGCGCTGTTTTCTGTCAACCCGGCCATGGCGCGCGGCGTGCCTGGCTTGTTTGCCCGCAACGAGCGGGTGGTGTGCGTGTTTGAAGGACTGGACGCTCGGCCCTGGGTCTTGGTACTGGTGGGTGCGACCATCGTCG
>Ga0105044_10015931_pt1 | contig 10158 bp, 6 predicted proteins | sample MAT01_FD_78092 | JGI IMG/M metagenome (GOLD analysis project Ga0105044, IMG submission 78092) | Freshwater microbial communities from Lake Fryxell liftoff mats and glacier meltwater in Antarctica - MAT-01 | ecosystem: Environmental > Aquatic > Freshwater > Ice > Liftoff microbial mat | place...
AGCGGCGTCGGTTGAGGCCGTAATCGTCGCTTTGAACGATTTATCGTCAATCTTCGTTAGGTTCGTGGCGGTGAGACAGGGGGAGTAAAAAAGGATCGAATGGGCATCGCCCAGCCGCGCACCCGTTATCGTCAGTTCGACGGATGTGCCTCGCTGCAAACCCGAAAGGGACATCGAGTTGGCTTCTGGAACAGCGGCAACCGCATGATTGGTACAAACGATGAATGCCTGAAGGAAGACAAACAACGCAACGAACGATGCTTTGCACCCGAGTCTTCGTATAAACAATTTCATAAGGATGAACCCGCGTTGTAGCTTGGACTTGTAGCAGGGAAAGAGATCGAACGGGCTTGCTAACTGCCAATGGGGCATGCAGTTGGCGGTCAAGCGTGAACAGACGTGCACGATCACACCAAGATATCCTTGATCAGTTTGCCACCATCGCAGATTTCGACGGGGCGATCGCCCGGCGACATGAGCTCTTTGTCAGCGATGATTCCAAGCAGATGATACATGGTGGTGGCTAAATCCTCTGGCGAAACGGCATCGGACTCGGGTTCGGTCGCCGTCGCGTCGGAAGCTCCGAACACCAGTCCGCCTTTGACTCCACCACCGGCCAGCATGACGGAGAAAACTTTTGGCCAGTGATCGCGACCTGCGTCGTTATTAATTTTGGGGGTGCGACCGAACTCGCTGCTAACCATCACCAGTGTTTTGGAGAGTAAGCCACGGGACTCGAGATCTTCGATCAACGACGCGAGCGCCTGATCCAGGGCCGGCATATCTCGCCGCATTCCGCCCGCGATGCCGGTATGCATATCCCAACCGCCATACGTGACGGTTACGAAACGCACCCCCGACTCCACCAACCGGCGTGCCATCAATAGGCGTTGTCCAGCCGCGTTGCGACCATACTTGTCACGAAGCCCGTTGTCCTCGGCCTCGATATTGAAGGCTTCCCTGGCCTTCTCACTGTTGATCAGGGAGTAGGCACGTTGATAGAACGTATCCATCGCAGCAATGTTGTCCGATTTTTGCTTTTCGGAAAAGTGAGCATTGACCGCCTCGAGAGCCGACCGTCTCCGATCAAAACGAGCAGCGTCTACCCCTCCCGCCAAATTCAAATCCTGGACTTTGAAGCCTTTGTTGGCAGGATCAGCCCCTAAGCTAAATGGCCCAAAGGATGAGCTCAGGTAGCCAGTACCCGCAAACTCATTGGCCGCATTCGGGACCGCAACGTAGGGGGGCAAGTTGTTTCGGGGGCCATACTCGTGGCTCACTACCGAACCAAAACTTGGAAACACCAAAGCAGGCGAAGGTTTGTAGCCAGTAAACATGTTGTGCGTGCCACGTTCATGGGCTGCTTCACCGTGCGTCATGGCTCGGAGGACGGTCAGCCGATCCGAGATGGCAGCCAGCTTTGGAACCGTTTCGGAAAAGATGTCTCCCGACTTCGTTTTAACCGTCCCCAGTTCGCCTCGGTATTCCAGAGGACTGTAAGGTTTGGGGTCAAAAGTTTCTTGATGCGCTATCCCCCCAGGCAAAAAGATGTGGATGACGCTTTCGGCTTTCGCGTCAATAAAATCGTATTGCTTTTGGTCTGCCATCGCTTGTCGCGATCGAAACAGATCCGCCATCGTGATTCCGAGTCCGCCCAGGGCACCGACGGTTAGAAAGCCACGACGGCCGAGTGGATTGCCAAGGCATCTACGCATGTTGGGAAGTCTCCAGAAAATGAGGGAGGTCGGAATCGTTGGAATAATGCCATCAAAACATGGTCTTCGATTTCCGAAAACTTGGTCATAGGCAGGAAAGTTTGGTGTCGGCTTGTCCGGGAGAGGTGTGCCGGGTGGGATTACCAAGTATAGTGTCCGCACCTTCGTTTTAGTACCCAGTCCTTCAGAATCTCTTTGTTTTTTCAACACCCATACGCCGTTCGCTCTCCCAAAACGATACACATGTCCTCAAATCTATACCCCCCGGCGCCCTCAACCGGACTACCCACCAAACGGAAAGCAGCGATCGCTTTCATTATGGTTACTGTCGTCCTGGATGTATTGTCGCTAGGGTTAGTCATCCCGGTATTAGCCAAGCTCATCAAGGAGATGGTGAATGGAGATGACGTCGTTGCGGCATGGTACATCGGGTTATTCGGAACTCTTTGGGCAGCCATGCAATTTGTTTTTTCGCCGATCATGGGTGCGTTGTCCGATCGATTCGGGAGAAGGCCCGTGCTCCTGCTCTCAGCCTTGGGTTTAGGGCTCGACTACATTCTGATGGCACTGGCACCGAATCTGGCTTGGCTCATCGTAGGACGGGTTATTACCGGGATCACCGCCGCGAGTTTTTCGACAGCTCAAGCCTATCTGGCCGACATCTCGACACCGGAAAATCGATCTGCAGCGTATGGACTCTTCGGTGCAGCATTTGGTTTGGGATTCGTTATTGGGCCGGCTGCTGGGGGGGTGTTGAGCGATATTCACGTTCGATTGCCCTTTTGGGTTTCAGCTGTATTGACGTTATCGAATGCGTTGTACGGACTATTGATCTTGCCTGAATCGCTGCCCCCGGAGAGGCGAAGCGCTTTTCGATGGTCAAAGGCAAATCCTCTTGGGTCCCTTAGACTATTGTCTTCGAAGGTGGGATTGCTACCCATGGCATTGACATTGTTTTTGTACCAGCTGTCTCATCAGGTATTTCAAAGTGTATTTGTGCTTTACACGGAAGTTCGATTCCACTGGTCCAGCACGATGGTAGGTTTGGCACTTTCAACCGTTGGCATCTTGAACTTTATCGTCCAGGGGGGAATTCTTCGACCGGCCATCAAACGGTTTGGGGAACGCATCTTGGTTTTCGTTGGGTTGATAGGCGGCATAGTCGGCTTCACCTCCTATTCATTCGCCAGCACTGGGACCGTCTTTTTCGGGTGTACGGTGATCTTTGCATTGATGGGGTTTTTTAATGCGTCCATACAAGGAGTCATGTCCAAACAACTGGATGCGACGGAGCAGGGTAAACTGTCGGGAGCCAATAGCTCACTCAATGGGATCTCTGGAATGATTGGTCCGTATCTTTTCACGACCGTTTACGGCATGACCATCAAGCCGGATTCGAAAACTTACTGGCCAGGTGCCCCCTTTGCACTGGCCGCTGCAATTTTGGCGGTAGCATTGGTTTTGGCGATACTGTCGGTTCCTCGCTCGCTCAAACAAGAAAACGCAGCGAAACCGGTTCATCCTTGATCCTAACCCATTCCGGTTCTTGCCATTGCCTAAGTCCATCTCCTCTAGAGTCAAGCAGTTTTTATGGTACGCGTGGCCGGCGCTTTTGGCCTGGCTTGGGGTGGGTGTTTTCGCTTTTGCTTGCATCGTTGCCATGCAATGGCGAACCCAGCTTGCTCAGTGGCGGGGAACACAGGAGACGATGGCTACGACGGACCTGCAAGCGATCCGGAGTTTGATTTCCTTTGCCAACAACGATCGCAACGATTCCGACGTGGCCAAGATAACTGCCGAACTCGCTCAAGGGGAACTGCTTTGGTCGCAATCGACGGAGTCCTTGGAGTCTTCGAACGATAGAAAAACAAACATCATCCAATGGGACATTGAGCCAAACGGTTATCGGAGATTGCGGCTGGCGACGACAGTTGCTCAGGAGAATGATCTCGGCAACACGCTTACGATGACCCGACGTTTTTCCCCAGTTGCGATTCCCGGTCCGCCAGTTTTGCATTGGTTCTTAGGTTCTGCAAGCTTGTTCGTATGCGTCCTCGTCGGGTTCCTGGTCGCCGTCAGGGCCAGTCGACGGCGTCATTTTCTTTCGTACCTTCAAGAATGGTCTAAGCACGTGACCGACGGTCGCGGATTGCGAAAGGCCGTTTCGGTCAACTCGCTCACTGGGATGGATGAAGCCGCAGCTTCTCTTCTCGCGCAGGCGGCGGACGGAATGCATCAGCGACTGGAGTCGAATCAAAAGTCGGTGGAACAATCGTCCCGAGTGATGTCTGCCATGCCAGTCGGGGTACTGGCCCTGGATCGTGCGCAGAAGCTGCTGTTCGTTAACCGAGCAGGTAGGGAGCTGCTCGGTTTGGAGGCAGATTGCGATTTCGGTCAGCCTATGCTTGAAATCCTCCGAAACCCTACGATTGTTGATCTCATTTTGCGTGTCTCGAGCGAATCGGCCAGTCATGAATTGGAACTGGAGCTACCGCAAGGCAAGATCACGTTGCGATTGCGCGCCCATCCGCTGCCGGACTTGTTGGACGAATCCAGATTGTCTTCGAGAAGCGGAACGCTGATAACGATCACGGACGAAACAAGACTGAAGAAGTTAGAGAACGCGCGTCGCGACTTTACCGCCAACGTTTCTCACGAACTCAAAACCCCATTGTCCGCGATCAAAGCCTATGCCGAAACTCTTTTGATGGGAGCGATTGACGATGACCAAGCGCGAAATCGATTCGTGGAGCGGATCGCAGAGCAAGCGAATCGCTTGGATGCTTTGATCCGCGATTTGCTGCATCTGACCAAGCTGCAATCACAACCTGATCGGCCGATATTGTCCAGTCTTTCGCTGGATGATGTTTTAAAGACCTGCGTAGAGGAACACCGCACTATCGGGCAATCGAAAAAGATAGAGATCGACACCTCGGGAGTTGAGCCCAATCGCCTTGTTCTGGCGGAACTGGAGTCATTGCGAACGATCATCGGAAATTTGCTAAGCAACGCAGTTCGATACAATCGGCCTGAGGGTTGGATCAAAGTCTCCACACGTACTCTCAGCGATTCGCTGGTACTGATTATCGCGGACAGTGGGATCGGGATTCCGCCCGAAGACTTGGATCGGATTTTCGAACGATTCTATCGGGTTGAGAAAGCGCGCAGTCAAGATGCCGGGGGCACGGGCCTCGGCCTCTCTATTGTGAAACACTTGGTGCAAGCCATGGATGGGGACATTCGAGTGCGCAGCACCTTAGGGGAGGGGACCGCCTTCGAGATCTCTCTGCGACAGCCTGCCACGACAGAAGCAGTCAGGCGCGGTCCTACCAAATCCTGACGCGTTTGTCTGGGTGAAGGAACATGTCGGATCCAGGTTGGATTGGAAACGCGTCATAGAACATGTCCAAGTTCGAAACAATCCCGTTGCATCGATACTGGCTGGGCGAATGAGGGTCGGTTAGCAATCGCTTCTTCAGTTCCTCGTCTCGATACTTGCGTCGCCAGACTTGTGCCCAACCTATAAAGAATCGTTGTTCGCCAGTGAACCCATCTAGTTTGGGAGACTCCTTTCCATCCAGCGCCAGCTTGTAGGCCGTGTAGGCGACGCTGAGTCCGCCTAAGTCACCTATGTTTTCACCTAATGTTAACTTGCCATTGACGCGATCGGTTGGAAAGGGCTTGAACCCATCGTATTGCTTGACCAACTCCCCTGATCGCTTCTCAAACTCTTCTTGGTCATTGGAGGTCCACCAGTTACGCAAGTTTCCTTTGCCATCAAATTTGCTTCCGCTATCGTCAAACCCATGACTGATTTCATGGCCGATGACTGCGCCAATGCCTCCATAATTGACTGCGTCATCCGCATTGAGATTGAAGAAAGGGGGCTGCAAGATTGCAGCTGGAAAGACAATTTCATTCATGAGCGGATTGTAATAGGCATTGACGGTTTGCGGTGGCATGTACCACTCGCTCCGATCGATCGGCTTTCCCAATTTGTTGATCTGATAGTTGTGTTCAAATTCGGAGATAGCGGCCATGTTAGCGATGACATCGTTTGGAACGATCGCTACCGATGAATAGTCTTTCCAAACGCCTGGGTAACCGATTTTCGGTGTGAATTGCGAGAGCTTTTCTTTGGCCTGTTGCTTGGTTCCTTTGCCCATCCACTCCAACTGTTCAATTCGTTTCTCAAAGGCGAGCAGCAGATTCTTGACCAATACGTTCATCTTCTCTTTGGATTTTGGTGAGAAGTGTTTGGCAACGTAGAGTTGCCCCACGGGCATTCCGAGCACGCTATTGCAGGCATCCACACCTCGGCGCCATAGGGGCTCCTGTTCCGTGACACCACTGAGGATTGTCTCGTGGAAATCGAAGTGCATCTTCTCCAACGACTCGCTCAAAAGTGGTGCATACGAATCGATGGTTTGGAAAGCAAGATAGGCTTTCAAGGTATCGAGTTCAGCGTCGCCGAGAACAGTCGAAGCGCCCGACATAAAGGTGGGTTGACCGACGATGACATCCAAACCGCTAGGCAGCCCAGCCGCCGTTGCATAGGCAGACCAATCTAGATTTCCGTATTGACCACTCAATTCGGAAGCAGGCATTTTGTTGTAGGACTTAACGGGGTCACGCATCTCGACTTGCGACCACTGGGCCTTGGCAAAGGAACGCTCCAAATCGACAATCTTCTCGGCCGCATCGGCTGGGCTTTTCCACTCAATTTGCGTAAGCATCTTCTCGATGAATTTGACATAGGCTGACATGATCACTTGGTAGCGTTCTGCATCCTCCAAGTAATAGTCGCGATCAGGCAACGTCGTGCCATCTTGATTGACGTAAACAGCATATTGGTCGGACCGCTTTGCGTCCGGTTCAATATAGAAACCATAGAAACTCGCGATTCCACGTCGAGACAGCTTTCCGGCGAGCTGAATCAATTGCGCTTTGTCGCTTACTGCCCGAATCTCCGCCAACATGCCTTGGATTGGCTTAAGTCCCGCTTTGTTTCGTTGAGCGATGTCGGTGTACGAGCGGTAGAAATCGCCAACTTGCTTCGCAATGGGTGAGGGATCGGACTGCGTACCCGCATCCTCGATTATCTTCTTGATGGCTTCCTTCGTTGCAATATCGAGGGCCGTGAACGAGCCATAGTTGGACTGGTCGTCCGGTATCTTGGTATTGGCCAACCAGGTACCATTTACGAAGCGAAAGAAGTCTTGATTCGGCGAGATAGATTTATCAAAGTTCTCCAGTTCGATGCCCGATGCCAGTGATGGGCCGGCGCCCGTGGTTGGATTGGGTTGCTCTTGGGCGATCGCGATTGGAACGTTGAGTGTGGATGACACGCACGCCAGCGAAAGACTAGCAGTAACAAAAAATCTACGGGAGTACATATGCTTCCTTGGTGGTTCCGATGGGATCGCTTGTGAAGATAAAGATGTGATGGAGATTCGCTTTGGGAGAAGTCACAACAGTATACCCAACCCGGCAAACCATTGGGATTGCGGTACTCGTACTCGTACTCGATCAGCACAACCAAAATCTAGTACGAGTACGAGCACCTTTCCATTGAGTACGAGTACGAATATATTGCCTAAACGACTGGCGTTTGGCGAGAAGTGTCAAAAAATCATGGCTCTTTGCGAATCAACGACCACAGGATGGGACTGCTCGCGTTATTGGGATCTTGAAATTTTTTGACTTCCAAGCGGGAAGCATGACGGGCAATCCAATGCTCTACGGCTGTCCCTTCGGCTTGCCCACCAGGGTGTCCGAGATAGGCCAAGACGCTAATCAAACCGCCGAGCCGAACTACTTCCAACGCTTGCTCGAGCGCCGTTACCGTCGAAGTCGCTTCGGTTACGATCGATTTATCACCGAACGGTAGATACCCCAGATTGAACATGATCGCCGCGATTGTGCCAACATGCTCCTCGGCTACCATGGATTTCAAATCAGCATGTGACCCGACCCTCAATCGACATCGGGAGAGGTACCCGGACTCGACGAGTTTATGGCTCGCTCTCGCAACCGCTTCGGCTTGGAGATCGATTGCATAAACCAGCCCCGCATTCCCGACTCGCTCACACAGGTACAACGTGTCAAAACCATTTCCACAGGTCGCATCTACGGCGATAGCACCTGGCGTCAAGTAATCGTTCGCAATCCTTTGAGCTTCGACGGTAAAGTGCATATCTATTTGCGACGCGATCGTGAGAGCTTGGGGTCCAGGGCAATACCCTGCATGGATTGGAGTGTCATCTGCGCCAAGAGAGGGGCCATCAGAGTTCCTTTCGAGCCCAGGCCGTTCAAGCAATAGACATTCGAATGGGCGTCATGACATCCTAACAGCGGATGGCGGTCGTAGCTGGCGGGCCGAACCGCAGCTCGCTGTTCTAACACCCGATGCTGCCCTGAAGCGAAGGTACCTGACACGAGAGCTTCCCATCTCGCCATCAGCTCACGACGAAATCTTTGGGCATCCGAGTCGCCCAAATCAACCCTCGCATGCAATGCAAAACGATCGTAAGTCGCGCCGACGAGATAGCGATTGAGGCCGAGGGGAACGACCCACGCATCATGATGTACTACCTGCTCAAGACGCAGTCCAATGCTTTCTACCATGAGTATGTCCCCTCGGGCTGGGTGCAATGGAAGATCGGCAAAGAATAGATTCTCTCGTGCTGCAACTCCCTGGCACAATACTATCCGCTTGGCGGTTAGGTCGAGTGACTCGATGCGAATGGGATTGTCGACATGGGTAGGGTCGATAACGATGTCGCGATCGCAGTCCAAATGGATCTGACGGAATGCATCTCTGGCTTCAAAGTAGGCTTGCGTTTCCTCCAGGTAGGTCTTGGTATCGAGCCTTGCCGCAGGTGCAAAGACGCATGAGCCGAACGGTGCTTTCATCAAATAGGCCTCAGATGTTGATTCGAAATCCGCTTCTGAGAAACCGGAAACCCGTACCTCACTCTTATGGGATAACGCAGCGCCCCCGAGCCACTTACTCTGATAAAGTTCGTGTTCCGCTCGGTTTCGAAAAAAACGCAGAGCGGGTTCTTGTTTCCAAAAATGGGACTGCGTCACTTCCTCCACGCGGCGATAGAACTCCTCTGCAATCGGAAAAAACTCGTTCCATCGCCAACTCGCAGCCGCACGCGAACCGGTAATGGGGGTCACGAGGCCTGCCGCCACTCGCGACGCGGACGATGCATCCAGCCTATCGATAACCATGACGGAAAGACCGCTCCAGTTAGCATTCCAAGCCATCGCGGAACCTGCCAAACCAGCTCCCAGAACCATCAAATCGACGCTCTTAATGGAAGATTCCCTCGTGCAGCACTGGAAAAATCGGAAAATAAGTAGGGCTAAACATAAGGAATTCGCGAGAGGAAGTGAAGCGGCCTTTGCCACGCGTAGGGTAGTTGGGATAATATCTGGTACGTTGCAGAACGACCATGGACTTTCAAGTTTTTAAATTCGGTGCACCTTTGGAACCCTTTCGACTCGCTTGCCCTCATTGTTCCAGCCGCATTGTAGTGCGGCATGAAGCATTGCTTGGGCAAACGCTCCCCTGCCCTAAATGCAAGGGCCCGGTTGCAGTCCCCGTTCAAGTCCCTATTGCATCGAACTCAACGCAGGTCCCGAACAAGCCTTCAACTACCAAACCCGCCCTACCCCCTGCGCCGCCGGCAAAAAGGGTCGCCGCTCCCGTACTCGACTCGACCGCCATGACGAAAGTGGGCGATGTAGATTGGTCGGAGCTTTTGGCCAGCGAAGTCGCACAGCGAGAATCCTTCGAATTCGATACGAACCGTCGCATGGGCTCCATCGGTGCGCCTGATCCCTCGGCGGCTCCCTCGGATACCCCGTTTATCCCCATGCCGGTTTCTGGGGCCACCAAGCCTATCCATTTAGAGAAATGGCAGACCACGCATGCAGCCAAACGTCGCCAGATGCTCATGCTGGCAACCATCGCCATAACCAGCTCACTTTTCGCCATCGGTAGCTTCACCGTCTTTCTAAATTGGATCGGTGCGCCTAGCAAAGTCCCAACGATGCCCATCGCAGAAAACAATAGCGATCTAACCAATTCGGGGCGACCAACGCTTCCCCTCAGCAACGGTTTGGCAAAACCCGCCGTCGAGGGTCTGGCTAACACTGAGGGTCTGGCTAACACTGAGGGTTTGGCTAACACTAAGGGTCTGGCCACCGCCGAGGGTCCAGTCACCGCCGAGGGTCAAGTCACTGCTGGCTCCAATTTAGGCAACGAAGAAAAACCCGCCGAGTTGATAACGCCAACCCTTGCCGATGTCAAACCATCGGAAATGAGCACGATCGCTCCACCGTCCGGAGGCATCGCACAGGAGAGCTCGAGTAAAATTTCGGGGTTGCCTCTCCCCCTTTCTCTCAACGCAGCAACATCCGACGTCACTCC
>Ga0105044_10015937_pt1 | contig 10156 bp, 4 predicted proteins | sample MAT01_FD_78092 | JGI IMG/M metagenome (GOLD analysis project Ga0105044, IMG submission 78092) | Freshwater microbial communities from Lake Fryxell liftoff mats and glacier meltwater in Antarctica - MAT-01 | ecosystem: Environmental > Aquatic > Freshwater > Ice > Liftoff microbial mat | place...
AAAAGATTGTAGATGCAGAGGAGAAGCGGCAAAAGAGCGAGATAAAAGGTGAGATAGTAGTAGACGGCGATCGCCCTGCTTTACCGTTTGAGCCAGGTCGATCTAAAAAGAAAGCGTAAAAGATTTGCGTGAGCTGCTTTTGGCTTTGAGCCAGGTAGCGAATGGGAAGTTAAAAAAAGGGAGTGAGGCCAAATCCTTACTCCCTTTTTTTCGCGTGTGATTTGGCTCGAATTACCAGGGGCTGCCTACAATCGTAAACCCTGACCAGATACGGGGATGGGCCAGCAGACGTTGCTCTGTCAACCTGAATTCTGGTAAACCTGTCGCTGTGTCGGGATTTTGAACTTGCCTAGCTTCAACGCTTCCCTCTTGGTGTAAAAGTTTGAGTTGAGCTTGCCTTAGAGCTTCGGCCTTAATTATAGATTCATTACGATTTAGCTGTTGATAAAATTCTGCCATTAATGGCAGGGTCTCTGCATCTTTGATTCGCCAGATTCCAGCCAGTACAGACTCTACTTGCGATTGCACCGCCATCCCAGCAAAGCCCAACTCAACCGTTTCGTCACCTTCCGCCGTATTACAAGCACTTAACACCAACAACCTAACGGGGGGATCATTCCATCCCAATGTTCTGACCCGATCTAAGGTAATGCGATCGCCTCCCCACAGTTGAATATAAGATTGATCAATTGTTCCTTGATTAAAGTCAGCGTGGGTGGCGATGTGAATAATCCCAAAAGGAGTTTGGCGGTTTTGGATCAATCTATCGGCGGTAAACGCTTCATTCAGGAGCGATCGCGTCCTCCAACCTGCTCGGCCAATGCTCAAAAGTTCGTCGGGTACGGCAGGTAAATTGTTTAACCCAGGCCGTTCAAACACAGACGCCCCAGCAGTTAAGACGGCGTTATCTCTAAGTGATTTGTAGCGGGCATCGGTAAGACTAAGACTGGGCATTAGCCCAATACTGTAGCGCTCGATAATAAAGTTTTGGCCATCATGCAAGGCCGCCAGCGGAATCCGACGCAACCCCGAATCTAGGACAAAGGTCAAATTTTGAATGCCGCGATCGCGCAGTTCAGCATCTAACGGCTGAATCAGCCAACTGTAGAGAGCTTGGGCATCGTCCAGATATGACAGATTAGGCTGATAGCCATTGGTTTGTGCCTGAAAGTCATTGATGATCTCAGTGCGAAAATGGCTGCCTCGTTCGACAGCCATTCGTCGGGTAACACCTGGAACTTTCATCCACACTACTCCCGGTAGAGGAGCGGGCGAGATGCCTGCTTGGATCTGATCATCGCCAGCTTGACGGGGCATTACCAGAATCAAATTTAGTTCATCGTCGTCCTGATCCACAGAAATATAGCGGAGAGGAACTTCAGGTGATTGATAGGCTGACCTAGGTAAAAATACTGCATAAATCACGGCAGGTTTCACTCCCGTTGCCTGTTCAATGTCGTTCAATTCGCTTTGAATGGTTGCTACTGATTTAATGGGAGGAGGAGTAAGCCCTAGATAGGCTGTGACCTGCCGTGTAAAGTAGGTTTCTAGCGTATCTAACAAAATATCAATGGTCAGTTTTGGCGGATCTCGCGAGGCATCAAGGGGCAATTGCCTTTCAGTTTCGGGTAAGTATGGAGCAGGTTGGGTGACCAGGACAATATTACCGAGGCTAGCATTTTGGCGGTAAGGCCCTGGAAAAGAGCGTAAGGGCGCGATCGCATTTGGGTCATTAACTGCCCCTGAGAGAATAGCAGCGGCGGTCCCGTTGCTAACTAAATTTCCGACATCAAAGGCAGTGAGTCTGGCACCGCCAAAATGGCTAATAGTAATGTTGCCGCCCGCTGTTCCTCCCATTGCTGACAGACTAGCCGTTTCGCCATTGAGGGCAGCAAATGTGCCATTTGCTAAGAAAAACCGCTCTGTAGTGGCAGCAATGTTACCTCCCCGCGCATTTTGGCTTTGGGTATTAATTGAGGTGACTTGAATATCGTTGCGCGGATCGAGAGACACATCGCCACCGTTGCCATTGATAGAACTAGTGTTAATGGTTCCTGCTGTAATGCGATCGCCTGCCTCAATCGTGACATTGCCGCCATTGGCATTCAGGACAGAAGTATCGAGATTCCCGGTGGTGACCGCCGTGTCTTGGATGCGATTGCTTTGGAGAGCGATCGCCCCGCCGTTTGTGGTGATATTTTGGGTGTTAATATTACCGCTGGTTTGAATGGCAACCCCAGCCGCTGTGCGAGTTGTGACATCGCCACCCAGGATTACATTGCCAGTACCATTTCGGTATTGCAAACTACCGGAATTAATCGTAGAAGCAGTTTGAAACCGTTGGGCACGGGAAACTGTAATATCGCCAAGGGCTGAGGAGTTACCAATCCTACCTTGCAAGAAGACATCACCGTTGGCAGCACTTAGAGCCAGATCATTTGCTCCATTGGTACTGTTCAGCGTATTGGCAAAACGGATATTGCCTTGTGATGTTCTGAGTGCAACATTGTCGGTCAGCGTAACGGGATTATTGAAAACTAAATTGCCTGAGGTAACGTTGAGATCGCCACCCAGCAAAATCCGAGCTGCCTCAAAACTCAAGCCGTTCAAATATTGTCCCGGTTCGCCAATTGTGCGATTAACCTGCACCCTATTTCCGGCATTCAGCGAGAGCGAATAGTTAGGAGTTTGATTACTGTTAACAGTACCATTTAAGGTAATAGTGCCCCGCCCGGTACCAGTGCTAAGCGTAGCATTGTTGGTCAAAATTGTGTTTCCCAGCGTTAGATTTTGTCCAACAGTGGTAATGTCACCATTTAACAAGATGCTGCTTGAACCGGGAAGCAAGCTAACGGCAGTATTAAATGTGAGGTCATCTAAAACAGAAATATTTCCTGTTGTCTCTGCTTGCCCAATGGTTAATAACCCAGGTCCCAACAGATTGCTAATTTCAGCTTGAGACAAGCTCAATGTTCCTGCAACTTCTGTCCCTAATGAAATATCACGTCCTGCGGATTCAGTTTGCAGTAACAGCCCATCGTTGACGATTAATGTATTGCCAATTTCTAAATTGTCAGCAGTAATATTAACTTGATTGCTATTAACTAAACCCGTTAAGCTAATCGTATTAGCTGTTGTGCTTAGCTGATTGCTAGTAAAGTCTGACAGCGTAATGTTATTACCCAATAAACTGAGAGAATTACTGGCTGTCATAGCAGCTCCAATCGTAATATCTCCTCTCCCCGCATCAAACAACGCTGAATCATTTGTAATGCTAACGGGAGAGTTGATTAGCAGCGATTGATTATTGGTCGTAATGTCTCCATCAACGATGGTGCTGCCTGCACTAACAATATCTAAACTGCCGATATCGACATCATTTTGAAATGAAATGATGCCATCATTTCCTGCGTTGATGGATAGGGTGCGATCGCCACTAGCCCTATTAGTAAAAGAAACACCGCCAGAAGTTCCACTAGAACTGGTATTGAAGTTAGCATCGTCCCTCAGGTTGACGAGTCCATTCAAGAAAATAGATCCACCGAGGTTTGCTCCTGATGTGTTTAATTCACCGCCAAGTTGAATCGTAGGGCTAGTTACCTTAATATCGCCACCTGTTTCGCGACCGCTTGATCGGATGCTGCCCAAATTAATGCTAATTGGTGCAGTCAGAGTGACTGGGCGACCATTCAATGGATCATTGACCCCAGGATTAGGATCGGTAACATCCAGCGATCCCTGCGAGGTATCGATCCGACCACTTTGGCTAATTAGAGAAATAGTGGCACCATTTACACTGCCACCGCCGCGAATATCTCCTGTCGTAATGTCGCTAAAAGCTCTAATTTCAATTGTCCCGCCATTTCTAGCAACAAACCCTGATTCGATACCACTAATAAGCTCATTAGGATTGTTGTTGACTGCTTCAGCAGAGCTACCAGTTGTATCAATGGAACCAGTTTCGCTAACCAAGCTAATGTTGCCGGCGTCATTAACATTTGCGATTGTTCCATTGCCAATAAATGCAGTTCTAATATTTCCTCTTGCTCTCAGGATAATGTCTCCTGCTCTACCTTCGTCTGCACCCGCCGCCAAGCTCCCTTGCGTTGTATCAATACTTCCTCTCTGGCTGTTAATGCTAATACTGCCTCCACCAGACGGATTAGAGGTAGGCGTACTATCTCGGTCAGAGTCTGCAAATGTGGTAACGCTTCCGGTTGTAATGTCGTTAGAAGCGTTAAGGGTGACAGAGCCGCCCGGTGCTGGCACTCCCCCTCTCGTATTAATTAATCCAACTGAAATAGATCCATCGGTAGTAACTCCACCTGCGTTAATGAAAATATTCCTTGAAGGAGCAGTAATAGCCTGATTACCACCGTTAAAATTACGTCCGGCTGTGAAAGTAATATCGGAACCGCTTGTTCCGGGTAAGTTAATCGGAGCTAACAAGTTAATATCTTGAGTTGCCTGAAGAGTGATATTCCCTGCGATCGCTTCTAATGCTGCTGCCCCAATTTGAAAATTAGCAATTCCTCCAGAGGCGAACAAAATGTTATTTCCGGTTGCTGTAAGCTGAGCATCGTTAGTGCCAACTCCAGCGACAATATTGATATCTGTTGGATCAAAAAGAACGGTGCCAGCTTGCCCAAACGGAGCTTCTAATTGCACCGTGCCTAGAAAACCTAACTGGTTTCGGCCAGAGATTTCGACAAAGCCACCATTGCCTGCAATATTTCCGCCTCTGGCGATCGCACTCCCCCAAAACTGGGTTGTATCATCTGCCCAAATAATGATGCGTCCGCCATTGCCCTGAGTCAGCGCCGCCGCATTGAGCACTGAATCAGCACTGACATAGGTTTGCGTAGCATTAAAAACACTACCCTGTCCTTGATAATCACCACCGATGCGCAGAGTGCCACCTCCATTCGTCCCTGATGCATCCACATTTGCATTCAAAAGAGCAACGCGATCGCCCAAAATATTCACTTCAGCATTGGAGGATAGCGAGCTAGAAGCATCAAGCGTAGATGCATTAATTATGCCAGCGGCGATCGCCGTTCCCGGTTGTAGGGGAATCTCGGCAGCTGTTGACGTTAGCTGAATGGTGCCATCGGAGTTAACAACAATCTGGCTGACCGTAGGGATACTGCCTCCGGTCAGCAGGGCAGGAAGCGTTTGCGGCGTCAGCGAGATGGGATTAGGTAAATCAGTATTACCAGTCGCGATTGGGTCCAGTTCAAGGCTTAAAAGATGACCCGGTTGGCTCAGTCGCACCCGATTTTCGCCGGGAATTGCCGCGATGGTAATGGTGCCGCCGGGAGCCGTCAGGGTGCCCGTATTGACAACTGTTCCGCCTAATAACGTGATGGTTTGAGCAGGATTAACGGTTAAATCCCCAGTATTTAAGATTGTGCCAGGTGAGGCGATCGCAAAAGCAAATTGTTGAGGGTTGCCCACCAGCGCTGCATAGTCGCTGCTACCCACCGCACTAAACCAACCGTTATTAAACCCAATTCCGGTCGCAGTAGTGGCAATAAAGGATGCGGGTAGATCTAAGCGAGCATGAGCACCGAAGATAATACCCATCGGGTTGAGCAAAAACAGGTTGGCATTGCTACCCGAAACCCTTAGCAATCCATCAATGTAAGACGCATCTCCGCCCGTAACCCGGCCTAAAATATTGCGAACGTTGGCATCGCTCAAAAAGTCAGCAACTTGATTTTGTGATAATCCAAATTGCTCAAAACTATGGAACAGATTAGAGCCATCTCGCGATCGCTGCCCTCCATCAATCTCAAAGCGATCGCCCCGCCGCTGCACACGAGTATTGGTACGGTCTCTAGTAGGCGTAATCGATTGAGCGACCGCCGATGCAGGCAGCCATCCTCTAACCAACATGATTAGAGCTAGCAAAATACCCACCCGCTGAAGTATTGGACTTTCTAGCAACAGGCGTTGGTTTATAGACATTAATTTTGCGCCCTATCTACATTTTTAAAACAGTAGCTTAAACCAAGATACTGTCAGATTGAGCATGAAAACATTACATTAGTAAAGTTTTCTAACGTCTGAGGGCTTCACGATCGGGTACTGTACAACAGGGTGTGATCGGTTGAGTTACTAAATCTGCTAACCCTTCAGACTGGAGTAATCTAGCCCAGTCGGTTGTTAACCGAGCATTGTTTGGCTCGCGGCGGCGCGATTCGGCTAGGGTTGAGAGGCGATCGTACCAGCGATTGGTAGCCGGAACACTCGTCGCCACCCGCTGTATTCGCCCGCCCACCACTTGGGGTTCATCGTCGCGATCGGCATCATCACAATAGATTCGCAGATACCAGTCATAAACCTGCCCTTCCATCAAAGCCGGAGCACTAGCAGGTAACGGGAAGCTAACGATCCCGATGGGAGCCGCCGTAATCGGTGGAGATTCGTACAGGTCAGCCCCACTACTCACATCTTTGATCACCAAAACGGCAGATGTATCTGGAGTTAGGGCAAAGGGAAGGTACGCCCACAGAGTCGGGCGAGCGTTGGCGGTGCTGCCAACCGTTTGCTGCTGAGAGGCCGGTGCTAAAGTTACGGCACTAGCTGGACAATCGCCCCGTGAACCGCCGCCGCCGCTTCGATCGGGAGGTAAGGGTAGAGGGGGAGGGGCTGGCAGTGCCAAAGCAAGATTGGGAGCAATGATGGAGGTCAAAATCAACGCTATGGATGAGATTTTTTTCAGTGTCATGTTCTATCGTTGCTAACTTCTTTTCAAAAGATGATGTAGCTGCGCTGTTACAAGATATTGATTCCCACTGGCAACCATTAAAACAAAGCTAAATCCTAAAATGGCAGGAACTGAGGGTAACCACCCTCCAATAACTAGCATTAGGCTACACAATACTATGACAATGCATCCTGTAATGCTAACCAAAATCAAGATCCGTTGCCAGTTTGTTCGTTTTGCCAGTAGTGTACCGACTATGCTCCAGCTCACAATCCAGAGGGTTTCTTGCCAAACTGCCCATGTCCATAGGGAAGGGCGATGATCAAGTACTGTGCTGAGAAGCTGACTGGTCATGTGAGCGTGAATCATCACGCCTGAAATGTTACTATGCCACTGACTAAAAGGTGTTGTCCAGCGATCGCCTTCTTTCATCGTGGCTCCAATTAAGACAATACGATCAGTGATCAAGTCTGTATGGAATTTGCCGTCTAATACATCGCGCAAGGGAATAGATTGGGCAATGTGATTGGGCGATCGCATTGAACGATAATTCAATAAAATTTGTGCGGAATTACTCAAGTTTTGATATGCCCCGGTACGAGATTTGAGGTGTGTAAAAACAACATCAGCTACCTGTAGCTGATTATCAGGAAGAGTGAGAGGTAGCTGATGTACGGTCGTCAGATACTCTAGAGCGACTCTACTACTGAGCGTGTAGACCGCTTGACAGGCTGATCTTGCTTCATTCCGTCCAAACAAAATCTGTCGCCGGATTACGTTATCTTGATCTTTGACAAAATCGGTAAGCCCTAGTCGTTCGGGCGGCACTTCTGGGGGTGGAACTTCTCCCGTTTGATTGCGACTGGAATTCTTACTCAGACAGACTCCAATTAATCGTGAATCTTTTTTTAATCGAGTAGCTAAATTTAGATGACTAGGAGTAACAGCATCTCGGTAAATATCTAAGCCAATTACAGCAGGTTGATAGCGATTGAGTTGGGTTAGTAATTGTTCTAAAGCAGTATCTGATAGCGTTTGATCAGGCCGAGAAAATTGCATTCCCTGTGCATTCTGAAAGACTAAATCTTGCTCGTCAATGGTAATAATGACCAAACGAGAATCGGGTAGTTCTGGAGCGATTACTGCCCGAATCTGCATGGTTAGATCAAATGCTGCCAACTCAATCGGTTGCAGTAAGCCTAACAGTCGAATTCCTACAACGACTCCCCCGATCACAACGCCATAGCCACAGGCTCGCAGCACTCGATGCATCAACCGTTGACGGGGCGGTGCATGGAGTTGGGCAATTGCCTGCAAAATATGCTGTGCGGTTCGTGGCCGGAGGTTGCGATCGCGCTGCATCATCCAATCCAGCAGATCTGCTAGGTCAGCCGAAATATGCGGTGCTTTTGCACGCCAATGGAGGCGATCGCTCTCAGGATTAAGAGCAAGTTCAAACGGGTGGAAGCCTGTAATCAAATGGACTAAGGTTCGTCCTACGGCATAAAAGTCAGCTCTTGCATCGGCTTTACCCTTTTCTTGTTCTGGCGGCGCATAGTCACTGGAATGATATTTTGTACCTGTAGCTCCGGCATTTTGTTGCTGTCGAAACGTAGCAGTCATTTGGCGGGCAATCCCAAAGTCAATTAGCACTAGTTGTCCGTTGGGGCGCAGCATAATGTTGGCAGGTTTAATATCGCGATGCAAGAAGTTGTGTTGATGAATTGTATCTAGAATTTCAACGAGTTGTTTTAGCCAATTGAAAGCTTGAATTTCAGAAAGTAAGGATTCTTTTTGATTTTGTAGCCAAGTTTCTAGATTGTAGCCTTCAACTTTCTCCATCACAAAGCCATAGATTGGATCTGGCCTGCCTTCTACAGAGCAACGAAAAAAACCTTCGTCTGCGAATACTTTAGGGATGCCTGAATGATTAACATGTTGCAGTACATCTGCCTCTTGTGCTAAACGTTTAATTAACTCCTCATCCTGCTCAAATTCCTTGAGGATTTTTAGGATTTTGATCGCACCTCGCTCATCTTCTATCTCAAAAATATCGGCCATTCCACCCCCTAGGAGGGGACGAATTATACGATATTTTCCTTGTAGAATTGTTCCCGATAAAAGCATAAGATAGTGCCAGAAATTGGTTCTGTTTTATATTTGAAAACGTAGCGCTTCTGCTTCTTAACTGCAAATAATTACAGGTATCTTAAAGAAATATATCTGCGGATTTTTTGCTGAAGAGTATATCGTCTTTCGCCGTCTACTTCGTAGCGTTGTAGCCACTCTCGTTCTAATAAAGATTCGATTGCTTCGTAAATTACTGAACGTGACTTTGTCGATAAAACCATTTTTTGCAGCTGTGATTCTATCAATGTTTCTGATGAAGCTAATAGTTTTAAAATCTCTTGCTCAAGTACCGAAAGCCGCCGCCAGCGATCCGTCAATAATCGTTGAATGTCACCCAAAAAAAAGGTGCCTCTACTGAAAAAGCTGGCAACGTCTCCTTCAAAAACGTCTTTAATGTGAACTGCTACAATTTTTAACTCACTTGGGTTACCGTTATAAGCATTAATCAATTTATTCCACCAATTGGGTGTAAGCAAGCGGTAATCCGTTAGTATTTTTTCTGCTGCTTCTCGCTGCAAACCTGTCAAAAACAAACTCCGAACTGTACCTTTAGAGCTTTCTAAAATCTTAAATTCTGGCGGTTTTTCTTGACTCAGTAGCAGCACACAGCTTTGATGAGAGAGCGTTGCTAACTGACGAAAAAACAGTCCATAGTTTTCATACCCTAGTTTATATTCTCGTAAGTGCGTGGACTCTTGTAAAAGGGATTCAACGTTTTTGAAGACCAGTAGATAGCGATGTTGCTCTAACAATTTCAATAATCGAGCAATTTTTTGATCTAAAGAAAGCACAGAGCTAGCATGGCTCTCTCGATCTAGCTCAGCCAGTAACTCTGATACTAAATCAGAGAGAGTGGGCAAGAACTCTAGCGATCGCCACACTCCACCTTCAAATTTTTCGCGCAGGCGCTCGGCTAACGTTGCCCCTAAGCTTTGTTTACCAATCCCCGACTGCCCATGAATTAGGATCATGCGGCACTGCTTTTGTGTGAGCGATCGCTCTAATTCTGCTAGCTCTTTTTCGCGTCCGTATAGCACAGACACCACCGGAAAGTTTTGCCAAACCTTATTCTGCTGAGTTTGATATCCTGCCCGCCTTAGCAAATCTGCAACTTGTTCTGCTTGCTTCCTGCCTTCCCACACAATTTTTTGTTGGTCGAGTAGTAAATCTTCAATCCACTGATATAGGTTATCTGAAGTGGACCCAAGTAGCTAGACAATTCTGAGGGATCTCTAAGCTCTGAAAATTGAGATCTCTATATCCTGACTCAAGCATCTTTGGAAAGTGATCGCTTCTCCCAGTACACGACTTCTG
>Ga0105044_10015939_pt1 | contig 10155 bp, 14 predicted proteins | sample MAT01_FD_78092 | JGI IMG/M metagenome (GOLD analysis project Ga0105044, IMG submission 78092) | Freshwater microbial communities from Lake Fryxell liftoff mats and glacier meltwater in Antarctica - MAT-01 | ecosystem: Environmental > Aquatic > Freshwater > Ice > Liftoff microbial mat | place...
AAAAAAGAAAAAAAAAACTCCAAAAAAAATAAAAATAATATAAAAAAAAAAAAAAAAAAAAAAAGGATATTAAATTTTTAATATATATAAATATATAAAAATACCTATAACATATTGAAAAACCACATTTATAACATATTGAGTGTCTAAAATCTTCGATATTCCTTTTAGTTTTTTTTAAATTATTAATATTAAATTGATTTTCATTATTTTCATTTTTTATAAGGTTGTAATCTTTTAAAAAAGAATTATTATTATGTTTTGCACAATTTTTACAAACCAACCCTGATCCATACTTTTTTTTTGTTTTATATCTTTTTTTAATACAAGTTTCACAATATATAATTTCATCCCTATTAAATAAAATATCACAGCAAGAACATCTTATTATTTTATTTATTATTAATTCTTCTTCTTTTTCCATATCAATTAATTGTATTATTTTGATTTTAATAAATAAAATATTGAATCAAAATAAAAAATTTTAATAATATTAATAAAAAAAAAATAAAAAATTTGTTTATTTATTGGAAAGGAAGGAAAAAAATTATTATTAATTTTTTTTATTAAATTATAATTTATTTATTTATTTAACAATTATGGTGAATTTTTTTAATTATTTACAAAAAAAAAGATTTTTTTTTAAGTTTCTCAATAACACGATTAGAAATACTTTCTATTAATTCAGATTCTCGATTATATTCATCTTTTAATTTTTTTTTTTTCTTATCATTATATAAATTATCCAATTTTCTTTTACTACTATCTAATTTTTTTTTATCTTCACTAAATTTTTAAATAATAATAAAAAGTAAGAGAAAAATTGAAAAGAAAATATATAAAAAAAAAAATACTTTTCAATTATTTCTAAACTTCTGCAACATTTATAACATATATAATAAAATCCATTAAAATCTTCAGTTGGATAAATTTTCATTATTGAATTATTATTTTTTTCATTTTTTGTTCCACAATCTAAACAATATTTATTTTTACATCTCACTCCTCCTTTATAACAACTACACTATTATAATTATTTTTCATATTTACAAAAAAGAAAAATATAAATAAACTTTACTTGAATAAGCCAATCTTTTTCACAATCTAAACAAAGATGTCCAACATGACAAATGCTATTTTTACAAAAAGTAACATAATTTTCAGCGTTACTATTTTGATTATCTGAAGGTAAAATATCTTTTCCACAATGATTACATCCAAAAGGGATAATAGGACCTTTAATTTTAGGCATTTTTAAATAAGAAAAAAATAATTTTTTTTCGAGTATTTATAATTAATAATAAATTTATATATATATTTTTTTTTTTAAAAAAAAAAAAGGAAAGAAAAATTAAATAAATAGTATTTTTATTCCAAAATTTCTTCAAATTCACTTTCATATAATGTTGTATTTCTTTCATAACCGCTACTTTGATCTTCATAATCTTCTAAAATATTTTTAATAATATTATTTTGTTTTTCAATAAGGTAAATATTGTTTTCACATTTAGAAATAGATTTTAAAGGTTTTTCATTTTCAAAAAATTTTTTTTTATAATTTGGATATATAAAATTAATATATTTTTGACAATTTTTACATTTACATGAATAAGAACAACATAAAAGATTTCCTTTTTCATTATAACTTTTTCTTATTGAATTTTTTTTCTTTTCATTTTGATAAAACAAAAATCTTTGATGTTGATGAAGATTTTCTAATTCTTTAAGTTGCTTTGTTTCTCTTTCTTCATCAAAAAATTCATTATTACCCCCTTTATAATTTTTTTTTGTTCTTTTATAAATTTCTGTTATATTAATAAGATGTTCTTCATATTTTTTTTTAAAAGATTTTATAACTTTATTATATTTTCTATTTGAAAGAGGTTGTAATAATTGACTTTTATCATTTCCTTCTTCATCATCATTATCATCATAAATTTTATTTTGTGATTCTAAATATATATTTTCTGGATTTAAATTAGATTTATTTAAATTATTTTGATATGTTCCTTTTAATATAGTTAATCCACTAACCTTATTATTTTTAAAACCTTTTTCTAACTCATTCATTACATTTTTTATAGATATTTGTCTATCTTTCATTAATTCTTCTTTAATTTTATTTTTATCTATTGTTTTCCATTGCTTTGAAAAAAATTTAAAAAAATCTTCATCATTATTAAAACTAATAGCTTCTTGTAAATTTTCAAAATTATATTGTTTTAATTGATATGTTTGCATTTTTAAATATACATATATTTTATTTAAATTAATAAAAATAAAAAAAAAGAGTTGAAGAAAAAAAAAATTTTTTTAAAAAATATATATTAATTTTATGTAAATAAAAAAAAAGAAAAACATGTTATATTTTTTTATTTTATGATTTGACATATTTTATATGTTTATTTTATGATTTGACATATTTTATATGTTTATTTTAAATCCAAAGATCAAAATTATTCCGGTTACTATCCTCTCTTTTGATAATCTTTTTTGGTTCATCTTCAAAATCTGAAGATGAAGGTGAAGAAAAAAATGAATTTCTCGGTTTTTTAATAGAAATTTTTTCTTCTTTTTCTTCTTTTTGATTTCGTTTTTTCTTTACAACTCGCATACTTTCAGGTGTATTTACACATGATTTAACATTAGTTGGTGATTTTTCACTTAAAAAATAAAAATATTATATATATATAAATTATTTTTATTATTAATATTTATACCTATCAACAAAATTAATGTATTTTACACATTGGCTGCATTTACAATCTCTTGGAGATATCTTTTTACCATTAGCATTATAAGCCTTTCTCTTAAAATCTTTTCTTTTAATTTTCAAATCTTTATTTTCTTTTTCTTCTTCAATTTCATCATTTTCAATTTCATCATTTTCAATTTCTTCCTTTTCAATTTCTTCTTTCTTGAATTTTGAGGTTTTTATTTCTGGTTTTTTATTTTCTTCTTTTTCTTTATTAAAAGGTGTAATTTCATGAACTTTTTTACTGATCAAATCAATTTTTTTAAACCATTCAGGTTTAATTCTGTTTCTAATCATTTTTAATTCTTTATTTTTAAAATCTTTATAATAATATTATTAACATTTTATTAATTATTAATATATATATACCTTTTGTCATTTTATGGATGCCACAATTATTACTTTGAAATTTTTTAAAAAAAAGTTTAACTTCATCACCAAATAACTTTTCTCTTTTTTTTTCATCAGAACCAAATAAATCAAACATAAATTGACTTTTAAAAAACTATAAAAAAAAATTATATATATATATTTGTTAATTATATTAATAAACTTACGTTAATAAACTCTTCTTCTTCTAAAAATCTTTGAATTAATTTATTCTTTATAACAATTTGAGTTTCCATTTTTCTTCTTTTTTTGTTTTTATTATTGATTATAAAATTAATTTTATTTTGTGAAGATTTTTTTATTTATTTATTTATAATTAAATTATTATTTTCGTATTTTGAGATTATTTTGAAAGAAATTATTTTATTGTAAATTTTATTTTCAACAAATATTCTTAATATATTTTTTGACACTTTTTTTTTTATTATTACAAATTTTTTTTTTTATTACATTTTTTTTTTTATTACAATTTTTTTTTTTAAAAAAATATAAATAAATGGATATCAAAAACTGTAAAAAATGTCAAAATTCTTTAGATATTGTTGAAAACGATAAATTTATACATCCATTGAAAGATAAAACCAGTATTTATAAATGTCTCAATTGTACAGATATATATATATCTTGTAATGGTTGTTCAAAATTGAAATTTGACACAATTTTTAAAAATAAAAAAATTATAGAACCTAATAACTTTGAAGAAGAAGAAGATGACATTTTTGAATATAATAATTGTGATTGTCATGATTTATTTTTTTGTGACAAATGTTTTAAAAGTTTTGAAAAATTTTATTCTCATGAAACAGATGAATTAATAATTGTTTGTAATCTTATGACAAATTATGAAAAAAAAAAATTTATCGAAAATAATGATTTAAAATGTTTTGAAAACAAAGAAAAAATTATCATTAATAAAAATATAATAAATAAATCAATTAATGAAAATACAAAATTTATTTCAAAAACTGGCATTATAATTGAAGAAATATTGGATTCAGCAAAAAATTCTTATATTGTAATTAGTGGTAAAACTTATCCAATAAAAGATAAAATAAAAAATTCTCTTATTGGTGTTATATTTGATAATAAAAGAAAAATTTGGTTTCTTAATTCTGTTAGTGTACAAAAAAATTCTTATACAATTAATAAAATAAAAACTTTATTATTCTAAAAAAAAAAAATATTATTTTATTTTTAAATTTTACGTTTACAAATATTATTTAAATATGTTTCAACAAAAATTTTTATTCCTTTTTCATTAACTAAAATTCTGTTTTTTAAATAAAATTTTATATAATCATAAATATTTTCTGTATCTTCAATATTAATTAGTTTATTTGTTAAAAAAGGACAAATTAATTTATTAATAATAAATTCATATTCAACATTTTCATCAGAATTAATTTTATTTTCTTCTTTATTTTCTAAATTAATTTTTAAATTTTCTTCAATTTTTAACTCTTCTTTTAATTCTTTTTTATTAGGAAATTGATAATTTTTATGAATTTTTGAACAATTTTTAATTTTACATCTTTTTTTAAATCGACAAAATTCTATATAACGAATTTTATGATTATGAAATTCTTTTAAATGATTAATATAATCATTTAAAAATATTATAGGACTACTATATTCAGATAATTTAAATTTTTTCATACATCTTTCATGTGAATTGTTATCTTTAATAACATTACAAATACAAAAATCATATTTATACCAACTCTGAATACAAATTTTTTCATTTGGTTTTTTATTTCCTTCAACATCATCTAAAAAATATTTTAATAAAAATTTTGGATCTTCTCCAAGTCTAATAATTTTATTTTCCATTTTTTTTAATTTATTTATTTAAGATATGTAAAAATTTTAAATTAAAATAATAAAAATAAAAATAATAAATGAAAGAAAAATAAAAAATAAAAATAAAAAAAATTTTAAATTTTAAATTTTTAAATTGTTATAAGGGTTGGGTTTAAGCATATCACAAAAATCACATTGATTAGATAAACATTTTTCTAGTAACCCTTGTTTGTTTTGACAAAAGCAATTCATTTGAACATCACAATTTATTAATAATGTTAGACAATCACAAAAGTTTTGATGACAATCATTCCATTCACTAAAGCATTTATCACACATAAGGTCGTTTTGAACCCCCAACAAAAATAGAAAATGAAACAGATAATAATGTTAAAAATAAAAATATAGTTTTATTAATTTGAAATTTCATTTTTGTAAATAATAATTGTTTTTTTTATTAAAAGATATAAAATATTTTTATTTATCGGAAAGTAAAAATAAAAAAATTAAATGAAAAAAATATAAATAAATAAATAAATAAATTTTTATAATTTAAATTTTTTTTTGATTTATAATAATAATTGGGTTCAAATATGTTACAAAAGTCACATTGATTAGATAAACATATTTCTAGTAATACTTGTCTGCTTTGATAAGGGGAATTCATTTGAATATCACAATTTATAAATACTGATAAATAATCACAAAAGCCTTGATGACAATTATTCCATTCATTGGAATAATTCATACACACAAGATTGTTTTGAACATCTACAAATGTAGAAAATGATACAGATAGTAATATTGTTAAGAATAAAAATATAATTTTATTAATTTGAAATTTCATTTTTTTTGAAATAATAAATTATTTTTATTAATTACATATTTTCAGAAAAAAAAAAAAATTTTTAAATTTTACATAAATTATTGAAAATTTTTTGATATTTTAAAAAAAAAATTATCCATTCATTTTCAATAAATTCGGTTTTAGAGATCCATTTTTTTGAGGGTTGATTTTGAAATTCAATAAATTTATTAAAAACTAAAACACTTTGAATATATTTATTAGTTTTTTCATTTTCTTTTAATTTGAAAAATTTCTTCAAATTTTTTTTATCATTTTTTATTTTTTCAAAACAATTTATTGATTCCCATAAATTAATGGGTTTTAATTTAAAAAATTTTAATATATTTATTTGGATTATTGTTTTCCATAAAAAATTTACAAAAATTTTCACTAAATTTTCAGGTTTATTTTGAAAATTTTCTTTTATTATATTTGTTTCTTCAATATATAATTGACATACATTTAATTCATTTAAACAACTGCATCTAAAATAAAAATATATGAAGGAATAAATTTTACAATAACCCGTTTCATTAATACTTTCTGGACAAAAATCAAAAGGTTCAATAAAATTTAATATATAATTAGGAAAAATATTAATAAATAAATCTTTAATTGGTTGTAAAAATATACTTTCAAATCCATTAGAATCATATATTTCTATATATAATAATTTTTTTTTATTAATTTTTGTTTTTATTTTATTATCAATAAGTTTTAAAGGATTTTGTAAATGAATCATTAAAAACATACTATGTCCTATATTTTCATTATTATATCTAACATTAAGAAAAGTAATTATCCATTTAATATCTTTTTTAAATTCAATAATTAAATTATAATCTGGTATATCTTTTATTTGATATTCTTTACTAAATATTTTTTTCTTATTATCTTTATTAAAATTAACATTTAATGTACCAGTAATATAAATAAAATTTTTGATATTTTTCATTTTTTCAATTAAAGCTTGTGGTATTAAATAATTTAAACGAAATTTATTTAATGAAAAATAAAAATTTTTTCTCCAATAAGATTCATCATTTTCGTCATTAACAATATCATTATTTTTATCTGGGTTTTTTTGATTCCTATATCGAATTTTTAAAATATTTTTTATTTCTGTCTTATCTTTTTCCGTTAAAATACTATTAGATGTAATATTTTTTAAAATATCATTTCTACATTTTGAAACTTCATTTATTGAAAACATATCACACAAGGGCTTTTTTTTAATTTTATTCATTTATAAATTATTAAAATTCAAAACAAAAATCTTAACCTTAAAAATAATAATAAAAAAATAAAAAATAAAAAATAAATATATATATATTTTTTTTTAAATATATTAATAAACTATAATATTATTATTATAACCAAAAAATTTTTGATAAATATGATCAAAATAAAATTGATATACAAATGGTATTAAATAAATTGGTATTATTAAATCTATAGTATAATGTTTTCTAGAAGCTATTATAAGAAAAAATAATACACAACATAAAAATAAATTAATATATTTTAAAATAAATTTTTTTCCAAAATAATTCCAAATAAATATAGTTGAAGTAATAGCATGAGTAAAATGACCACTAAATATTAAATCTCCACATCCATTAATTGTATCTATTCTTGTAAATATTTCAAAAATATTTTTTGGTGGATTAAATTCTTGAGACCCTATTCTACAATGTGGTGCTTTTAAAAAATAAAAAAAAATCAATAATTAGAAGATTAATGATATTTTTATTTTTTTTTTTAAATATAATTATTACCTGGACTTGGCAATTGTGTTGATAAAAAAGATATACTTCTAAAAAAATAAAGAATTGAAAGGATTATAAAAGCAGAACTTAATATTTTTGTAAAATCAGGATGTATAAAAATAATAATTATATTAGAACAAATAATAAAAGTAAAAACATATTCTGATAAATATAAATAATTTTCTGATAATATTGGTATATAAGAAAAACCAAAATCTGATAAAATGTTTTCAGTTTGATTAATATTAAAATAAACAATATTTCTTGATACATTATGTAAATATAAAAAAATTAAAAAAAAACTAAAAATAAAAAAAAATATTTTTAAATTATGCATTTTTTGTATTTGGATTATTAAAATTTATTGTTTTTAATAAAATTTTATTATATATTTATTTTTTTTCAAAAAAATAATTAAAAAATAATTAAATAATAATTTATATAGTTTTATCTTTTTTAATTAGTTTTGTTACTTGGAGGTTTTTTTTGGTCTTCCTTTTTTTTTTAAGAAATTTTTTTTCTTCTCGTATTTTATTTTTAATTAATTCTGCTTTAGTATTTTCAATTAATGATGTTTCAATCTTTTCTTTTAGTTTAATTTCCATAATTTGTTCTATTTTATTTTCTTCACAATTATCTTGAGAAATATTTTTTATTTTGTTCCATTTTATTATTATTATTTTAAAATAATAAATAGATTATTTAATAAAAGTTTTTAAAATTGATTTTATTTATTGTTTTATTTTTCTTCTTATAAATTTTAGAAGATTTTTTTAAAAAAATTGATTTTACACGTAAAAAATATTACTTATTAAAAAAAAAACCCCATCTAAAATAACAATTTATTTTTTAAGCTGAAATATTTATTATTTTTATAATATCTAGAATAAATGCTTCTAAATGAATTTCTGGTTTTAAACTAACTTTAAGTTTTATATCCTAATAATAATAATTATAAAAATATATATAAAATTTTTTATTAGTATTATATTATTTAAACATAAATTTTACATAATTAGAAGCAAATATTAATATTTGAAAAATTTTATTATCAGTCAGTAATATTTTTATTTCATTACATAAATCCTTACAATTTTTTTTATTAATTAAAAATTAAATAAATAAAAAATTTTAATATTTATTATATGTAATTACTTTAATAATTGTTTGTGCAGGTATTTCTTTTGATAATAAATATTTTATTGTAGATCTAATATAAAGTAGTCTTCCTATATGATTCGAACTAATAATATAATTTGCAAAATTTTTAATAAATTTTTCATATTCAGTTATTTTTAAGTCGTTTTCAGATAAAATATTTCCTTCACTAATAATAATAATAATAATAATAATAAAAATAAAAAAAAGGATTATAAATATTTTTAATTTTAATAAAAATAATACTTTTCAATTGAGTTTGATTCTAATGTCATTATTGCTTTTCTAAGATTTCCTTTAGAAATTTTTATAATATTTTCTAAAAATTTTTCTGAACATAAAATATTTTCTTCTTTACATAAATTTAATAAAGTATCATAAATCTAAAAAATAAATATTAAATTCTATATTTTTTTTATTTTTTATTTTATACTTCATTTTTATTTGGATGAGATATTCTTAGACATAAACATCTACTTTTTATTGGGTCAATTATATTACTAATGCTTGAACAAATTATTATTAATCTACAATAAATAGATTTTTTTTCTAGTGGTCTTTTTAGAACGTTTTGAAAATTTTGATTTATTTTATCTAATCCGTGTACTATAATAACTTTTGTTTTTTTTTTAAATAATTTTAAATAATAAAAAAAAAAAATAATTTTATTTACTTTTTAATTTATTATTACTATTTTCATAAGAATCCATAATTTCTAATAAATATTTCATCATTAATTCTATATTATTATTAGATTGATTCAAATTAATTTCAATGTGATTTTCACTAGATATTACAACGAATTGTAAATTTTTTTGATCTTTTGATCCAAAAGGTATTGTAATTGTTTGTATTTTTTTTTTCTCAAATTCTAAACCATAAATTTCATTTAAAAAACAATAAATTCTTGTGTTTTTCCCTGATCCATTTGGTCCATAAATTAATATATCAGGTAGATCCTTATTTTTTGACTATTATAAAAAATATTTAAAACATAAATTATAATATATATATATATCTTTACCAAATTAAATAAACATTCATTTAAATCGTTATGAAAAGTTAAATCTTTTAATTTTTCGGGTCTTTTTTTATCACACATTAATAAATTATTCGATGACATTTCTTGTTATTTATTTTGTAATAGAAACTAAATAATAAAAATGTTTATTATAGAGAATTATAAAAAAAAAATATAAAAAGAAAGATAAAATAAATTATTCTTATTTTTTAAAAAATTTTTTTAAATTAAAATCTAAAAATATTTATTTTTGACACAATTAATTTTTTTAAAAAATAAACTTTTTATTCATCATCTTCTTCTTCTTCTTCTTCTTCTTCTTCTTCTTCTTCTTCTTCTTCTTCATCTTCCTCATCTTCTTCTTCTTTATTAGTCATTTTTGTATTTTTATCAGTTCTTGTTTTTTTAGTTTTAG
>Ga0105044_10015940_pt1 | contig 10155 bp, 8 predicted proteins | sample MAT01_FD_78092 | JGI IMG/M metagenome (GOLD analysis project Ga0105044, IMG submission 78092) | Freshwater microbial communities from Lake Fryxell liftoff mats and glacier meltwater in Antarctica - MAT-01 | ecosystem: Environmental > Aquatic > Freshwater > Ice > Liftoff microbial mat | place...
AAGGCGGCGGCGCGGGCGGTGAGCGCGTGGATCGCGACGCGTGATAGCGGGCTGGATGAAGCGGAGCGGGTGGCGATCATGGAATCCGCGGCTCGCATCGCGGGCGATGAGCCGGAGGTTCTTTTGCGGCTGGCAGCTTCGAGGATCTCGGCGTTTCACGACGGGGACGGGATCGAGACGCTGCTGCGGGCCCAGCACATGCTGACGCACGGCGAGGTTTTGCAGGGGGCTGACCATCTTTCGTTCGTGCAGTCGGAGATTGCACACGGGTCGTACGGGCCGATGACGCTGGGGCGTGTGGCGGCGGGGCTGTGCATGGTGTGCTCGACGGCCCCGGCGGAGTCGCTGACGCACCTGCGGGATGACCTGCTGGAGGACATGCGGTACTCGGGGTGGCTGGTCGGGGCCGACGCGGATCGAGCGCTGCTGATGGACGTGTTCCGCCAGTTGGAAACGGCGCGGTCGCGGGCTGGGCGGTCGATCGTCTCGATGGCGGCGTGATCGGGGTTGAATGCGATCGGGTTCTTCCAGAGTTTTTTCGTTCGATAACGTGGCAGGGAAATGGAAGGGTTCGGGCTGTGCTTGCGGCGGGGCGAGGCGGTATCATGTTTTCATGACCACCCTCGCATCGCACACGACGGCGTCCATGGGCAAGGCTGGCTCCGCGACTTCGGAGCGGATCTTCAACTTTTCGGCGGGGCCCGGGTGCCTGCCCGACGAGGTGCTGAAGCAGGCTCAGCAGGACCTGTGGAACATCGCCGGGTCGGGCGTCGGCATCATGGAGCACAGCCACCGCGGCAAAGTGTTCGACAAGGTGCTGGCCGAGGCGGAGGCGGACTTTCGCAAGATCAGCGACCTGCCCGCGTCGTACAAGGTGATGTTCCTGACGGGCGGCGCGACGACGCAGAATTGGATGGTCCCGGCCAACCTGTTGCCGCAGGACGGCACGGCGGATTACCTGGTCACGGGGTACTGGGCGGAAAAGTCGGCCGAGCAGGCGGCGTTGTACGGGAAGGTCCACCTGGCCTTTGACGGGCGGCCGAACAAGCACTCGTTTGTTCCCAAGCAGAACGAGATTAAGTGCTCGGCGTCCCCAGCGTACTTGCACTTTTGTAGCAACAACACGATCTTCGGGACAGAGTTTCACACCGATCCTGTTGCGCCCGCTGGTGTGCCGTTGGTGTGCGACATGTCGAGCGATATCTACTCGCGGCCCTGTGATTTGACGAAGTACGGGCTGACGTACGCGGGAGCGCAGAAGAACCTGGGTGCGGCGGGGACGACGATCGTGGTGGTTCATGAGGGGCTGCTGGAGCGCAAGCCGCGTGAGCTGCCGCTGATGGCGCAGTACCGGGTTCACGCGAAGGACGAGAGCCGTCACAACACGCCGCCGGTGTTCAATATTTATGTGTGCGGGCTGGTGTTCAAGTGGATCTTAAAAGAGGGCGGGCTGGAGGTCATGGGCGCGCGGAACGCGGCCAAGGCCACGCTGATTTATGACGTGCTTGACGGCTCGAAGTTTTTTAAGGGTCACGCGCGGGCGGACAGCCGATCGCTGATGAACATTACGTTCCGCACGCCGACGGAAGCGTTTGATGACCTGTTCATCAAGGAGGCGGGCAAGGCCGGGATGGACGGGCTGAAGGGGCACCGGGCAACGGGCGGGATGCGGGCGAGCGTGTACAACGCGTTCCCGATGAAGGGCGCGGAGGCGATGGCATCGTTTATGAAGGAGTTCGAGCGGAAGAACGGGTAGAAGACCGCAATGAGCGGTTCGTGTGGTTTTTCGGCAGACACCGCGGGCACCAAAGGAATGGGGCCGCATGAGGAAGGAAATCGCGAGATGGATCAGAAGAGCGTGATCGAAGCGGGCGGAGCGCAAGGGATGAAGAGGCGGATGCTTGAGGCGCGGCGATCGGGCTTCACGCTTATCGAAGTGCTGATCGTGATCGCGATCGTGGTGGCCTTGTCGGGGCTGGTCGGGATCGCGCTGTTCAGCAAGCAGAAAGAGGCGAAGGTTGGGCTGGCCAAGACGGACCTGCGAACGATCGAGTCGGGACTAAAGCAGTTCCGGGTGAAGTTCGACCGGTACCCGACGGACGAGGAAGGCGTCGAGGTTCTGTGGAACAAAGAGAAGCTCGACGCGGACGCCGACGCGGCCAAGTGGACCAAGGAGCTTGAGAAGCCGATGAAGGCCGACCAGTGGGGGACGCCTTGGAGCTATCGGCAGAAGAGCGATCACGGTGACGAAGACACATTTGACCTGTGGTCGTTCGGGCCTGACAAGCAAGAGGGCGGCGACGACGACATCGTGTCCTGGACTGATTCGGACAGTGAGAGTTCATCGGGCCCGACGGGCACGGGCTCGTCGGGCACGGGCTCGAAATCGGGCGGTTCGTAATCGCGTGTGACGGTGTGTGCTCGGGCGTGCTCGGGCGTGCTTGCGTCGCGTGTTCGGGTGCGGGTCGCCGCGGGAGTGACGGATGAGTTCTCACCGGGCCCCGAGAGCGTTCACGATTCTGGAGGTGACGATCGTGCTCGCCATCGCCACCGCGCTGGCTGCGCTATCGCTGCCGGCGATGGGGCGGTGGCTCAGTGACGGGAAGTTCCGCGAGACGTGCGGGCGCCTTGAGGCGGGGCTTGAGCAGTGCCGTGCGGAGTCGTTGCGGCGCGGCTCGGCGGTGGCGGCGGTGTGCCGGGCGCGACGCGATGGGTCGTGGGTTGTGGTTGCGAGCGTCATGGAGGAGAGCCGGGACCCGCTGGCGGGCGCGAGTGTGGGCCGGAGCGGGGACGGCGTTGCGGGCTCGTTGGTTGGCGCGGCGTCTGACCAGTCCGCGACGACTGAGAAGTTGAAAGAGCGGACGGTCGCGGTGCTCGAGAAAGGGATGTTGATCGCTCGGCTTGCCGCCCCGGTATCGGACTTGCGCAGCGAGGAAAAGAGCGCGGAGCCAAACTCCGAGTTCATGGTGGCGGTATTTTTTCCCGACGGGAGCGCGGCCGGTGAGCCTGGAACCACGATCCGAGACGGGCATGGCCGGGCGATGGAACTGCGGGTGAACGGGTGGACTGGCTCGGTCACGATGGTCAAGGTTGCTGAGGAATCGGTGGGTGCGGAACGGGCGGCGGTGGACCGTCCGCTGGATGACGGCTCTTCGCGCGAGCCCTCGTCCGGGAGGGCGCCATGACGGTCGCGCGACGTGCGGCCGGGCGTCTCGGCGTGATGCTGCTTGAAGTCGTGGTTGCGCTGGCGATCTTTGTGGTTGCGGCGCTGGCGGTGCTGTCGGCGGTGCAGCGTGCGACGGCGGCCGCGGTGCTGGCGCGTGATCAGTCGTATGCGATGGACCTGGCGCAATCGGCGATCGCGAAGATTGAAGCGGGGATCGCGCGAGCGGAAACGCTGAACGGGCCGGTGCCAGCATGGGACGAGCGCGAGGCGAGCGAGGCGGCGGCCGTGGACACGGGCGAAGGATTCAGCCCTTCGGCGCAGTTCAATGACAAGCCCGCGCCGGTTTCGGGATGGGAGCTGGAAATCCGCACTCGAGCGACTTCCTACGACGGTTTGACGGCGGTGACGGTGGTCGCTCGGCGTCTGCGCGGGAGCGCAACGTCGGCGGTTTCGGCGTCCTATTCGTTGACGCAGTTCGTGCGATTGGGCGCGCGTGGTTCAGAGGTTGCTCGAGGGGACACGCGGTGAGGAGCAGCGCGGCGGGAAAGTCTACGCGCGGTGGTGGCGGGTTCACGCTGCTGGAGGTGCTGCTGGCGCTGGGGCTGACCACGTTGCTGATCGGCGCGGTCTTTTCGTTTCTCGACACGCTCGGTCGGCGTCGCGATGAGTTGGAGCGCATGACGATCAAGGCTCGTGAGATTGGGACGTTGATGGACCGGATCGAGTCGGACCTGGCGGCCTCGGTCGTTGGTGATGGTCGCGGCGGGGCGGGGATCAATGGGCGGGCGTCGGAGTTGAGTGTGCTCGCTCGTCGAGTCGTTGCTTCGCCGGGTTCTTCTTCTTCTTCTTCTTCTTCTTCTTCTTCTTCTTCTTCGAGCGACTCTGCGGGCGGGTCGGTGTTTGGTGAGTTGTCGCGCGCAAAGTACGCGTTCGATGTTTCGAGCGGAGTTGTCCGGGCGGGTCGGGGTGCGGCGGTGGGGGACGTGAGCGCGACCGAGGTTGTGGCGCGCGGCGTGCGGGCGCTGCGGTTTCGATTCTTTGATGGGCGGGTCTGGCGGAGTGAGTTTGAGAGTGAGAAAGAAGCTCGGCTGCCGACGGCGGTTGAGATCGCGGTGTGGTCGGGTGAACTCAAGCGTGACGGCTCGGGCGGGCCCATGGGGGCTCCGGATCGGGTACGAACGATGGTGATACCTGACGGGCCGTTGGCGGCATGGAAGGAGGAGCGGTGATGGCATCGGGTGCGACGACCAACGCTGGGCATGGCTCGACGCGGCGTGGCGCGGTGATCTTCGCGGTGCTGATCGTCGTGGTGCTGTCGGCCTTGATCGGGTGGACGATGCTCTCGCGGGCCGATGCGCAGGTCGCGTCGTTGTCGGCGTCGATGAAGCACGGGCAGGCTCGGGCGGCGGCGTGGTCGGGTATCCAGGCGGTGATGGCGCGGCTGGCGGGGCAGCGTGAGGCGATCCTCGGCGGTGCGTGGCCTGAAGTGGATGATGAGATCGAGGTTTTCACTGAGGGTGGTGCTCGCGGAGTGGCTCGATTCATAGGGAAGATCCAGCCCGAGGCAGGGCGGGTGAATGTGAACACGGCCAGCGCGGAGATGCTAGTTGCCTCCCGCGCCGTGAATCGGTCGCGTGCTGAGGCCATCGTGGCGGCGGCACGTGAGACTCCGTTCGGATCGGTCGAGGACGTGCCGGGGTTGATCGACGTTGACGTCGCGGGCGCGCAACTCTGGACGGCGGTGAGTGCTGATTTGAACGTCCAAGCGGGCGTGCGGAGCGGGACGGCGGACGCGGTTGATCGTGGGTGGGGCGGGAGCAGGCGGGTCAACATCAATCAAGCCTGGACGAACGAGCTGGGCGTGGCGTTGACGGAGCGATTGGGCGCGGCGTCGGCGCAAGCGTTGAAGAAGATGATGACGCCGGGCCGCGTGTTCGCGGGGATGAGTTCGGTGCTCGCGGCGTGGCGTGAGGCGGGGTTGGGTACGGCGGACTGGGGGCCGATGCTGGATGCGGTGACGACTACCGAGGACGAGTACGTGGTGGGACGGGTTGACTTGACCACCGCGCCGGCGAACGTGCTGGCCTGCGTGCCGGGGATCAGCGCAGACGCAGCCGAGCTGTTGGTGCGAACGCGTGCGCGGCTTGATGCGGCGAGGCTTCAGAATCTTGCGTGGCCGGCGGTCGAGGGCGTGCTGACGCCGGAGGTGTTCGAGGGCGCTGTTGATTTTCTTACCACGCGGAGCCTGCAGTGGCGCGTGAGGATCGAGGCGGGCGTCGAGCGTTCGGCGGTGTCGAGCGTGCCATCATCAGCGCCGGTTTCGGATTGGCGAGGCGGTCCGGAGGCGATGTTGGAAGGACGGGTGGTGTACGAGTGCGTCATTGATGTTTCGTCGGCGAGGCCTCGGCTGGCGCTGCTGCGGGATGTCACGCTGGAAGGGCCGATGCGAGCGTGGATCGCGTCCCGGGATAGGGATCGCGCGGTCGGCGATCCGGGGCGTGAGCCCGGCAGGGATTTGGCGCGAGAATCGAGCGACGTGGACGATACAAGCGAAGGGAAGAACGGCGCTGGCTCTGGTGATCCATCGAGCAAAGGGTCGGCAGGCATGGCCGCTCTCGCTGATCAGTCTCCGCAGACTGTGGTCTCGGAGAATACTTCGAGAGCGCTCGTACCGACGGCGGCAGGCGAAGATGGTCCGATGGATGGACCGGTAGATCGGCGGGTTGGTCGTTGGCGTGGGAGGCCGAACGCGTCGGGCGGCGCTGGTCGATGAAGAGTTGGGCGTGTGTCTGGAGTTGATTCATGGTTGGACGTAGCGCGATGTGCGTGGTGGATTTGGACAGAGACCGCTTGACGGCCTTGTGGGGTACCGCGCACGACGGGCGCGTGGTTGTTCAAGGCACGATATCGGTGGCTCGGCCGGAGAATGTTGGGGTTGAGAACGCGGCGGCGATTGGTGAGTGGATCGCGGGGTTGTTTGAGAACATGAGCGTTCCTCGCTCGCGTGTGGTGCTCTCGATTCCGCGTGGCGACGTGGTGCTCAAGCGGCTGACGCTGCCGACGGGCGAGGTGTCGGAGGCGGATGTTGGCGGGATGGTGCGGCTGCAGATGACGCGGCAACTGACGATGCCGATGGAGGGGACGGCGGTTGACTATGTGCCGCTGAACGCTGCGAGTGCTGGGCCGGTCGGCGCTTTGGGTGTGGGCGGTAGAACTACAACGGATGCGACGGCGAGCGCGTCGTCTGGAACCGCTGCAACGACGAGTCCGGGGTCAAGCGCGGGTCCGAGCACGAGCGCGGCTGAGGCGGCGCTGACGACGAGCGTGATGGCGGCCGCGCTTCCGGCGGACCGGGTGCGGTGGTGCCGCGAGATGGCGGAGTCTGGTGAACTGGGGTTGAAGCGGATCGGGCTGCGCTGCTACGGCGCCGCGGCGTTGCTGGCGGAGCGTTCGCTGCGCCGTGCGGGGCCGGTGTTGGGAATGACCATCGGGTGGTGCACGGTCGAGTTTGTGATCGTTGAGAACGGGGCGCTGACGTTTGCGCGAGCGGTGGACCTGGCGCGGCCGACTGCGCTGAGCGATGCCGAGGCGTACGCGGAGAAGATCGCAGTCGAGGCCAAACGCACATGGATGAGCCATCGCGCGACGAATGGATCGCCGGAGGTCGAGGTCGTTTCGGTGCTGGGCGGTGGGCAGTTTGCGCGGTTGGTGGCGGAACGATCGGCGGCCCAGCTGGGGTGCGGGCACGAGTTGGTGGGCACGCCTTCGACGGTGGTTGTGAACGAAAGCACAGCAGGAAAGAGCGGGTCGGAGAGCATTGAAGAGTTTCTGCCGCTGATCGGTCTTTTGATGGAGCCCATGTCGGGGCTTGAGACGCTGGACTTCGCGAACCCGCGTCGAGCACCGGACCTCGGGCGAGCTAGGCGGACGAGCATTTTGCTGGGTGCGCTTGCGGCGATACTGGTCGCGGGGGGCGGGTACGTCGCGAGCCTTCAGAGCCTTTCGACGCTGGAGTCGCGGGTGCGCTCTTCGCGCGAACGTGAGGCGACGTTGAGGAAGGAGTACGACGAGTTTCTGGTCAAGCACGCGCGAGCTTCGCACGTGGACCAGTGGTCGTCGGCCCGGGTGGATTGGTTGGCGTATCTGGCGTTGCTCAACGAGCAGTTGCCGCCGCCAGAGTCGGCGGTGATGGACGGGCTGGGCGCGCACATGAGCGCCGAGGTGGTGTTCACTCCCAAAGGTTCGAGCTACCCCGAGGGCGTATGGCTGACCCGACAGGCCGCAGCGTTCTCGCTGGACGGGAAGATGTCAGGGCGCGCGGTGGCGGCGGACCTGCGCGGGCGATTGCTCGACCTGAACTTTGACAACGTGGAAAGCAAGGGTCCGGATATCCCGGACCATTTCAGCTTTGTCGTGACGACCACTCAGCGGCGCCCCCACAAGCCCGGAGAGAAGGTTGTTCCTTCGGGCACGGGCGGGAAGGATGAGCAACCGAAAACGGACGCGGGGAAGCGTGACGCCGCGGGGAAAGGGAGCGGGGGATGAAGCTCACGCTCTCGACTCTGAAGATCTCTGGCGCGGTGGGCGCGGTCGTTGTCGGCGGGTGGTTGTCGTACCGAGCGGTGTACGCCTTGCCGCGTGATGAACTGAACGGGCAACTCGAAACGACCCGGTCCGCGGTGCGAAGCCTCGAAGAGCGGTTGGCCGACCGCGAGACCGTTGCCAGGCGGCTCAAAGATTTCGGATCTTCCACGCTCGGCAAGAAAGAAGATCAGGTGGTCGATCGTTTTCGGAACGGGCTGAGTCGGATCGCGGAAATGTCGGGGCTTTCGGACATTCAGACCAACAGCGGCTCGCCCAAGACGCTCGCCAACCCTGTGTCGGGGCTCTCCAAACTGCAGAGCGCGCTGCGGCGCTCGCTCAAGAAAACGCCCGATTTCGCGGCGATCAACGGGACGCTTGAGGCGGTCGGTTCCTGGCCTCAGGTCTTGCGCGCGGTTGCGTTGTTGCAATCGCAACCGTGGATTCATCGCGTCGAAGGGTTCACGATCGAATCGGCGGGAAAAGATCGCGAGCGGTTCAAGTTTCGCGTGGAGGTGGCGACTGCGTTCGCGCCAGACCTTGTGGTGACCAAGGACGCGGACCCTGTGCAAGCATCGATCCCAGTTGAGGTTGACCAGATGATGAGGACGATCGCGTCGAGGAACCCATTCAAGGGCCCGGCGCCAGCGGCCGCGGTGGTCGCGGTGAACAGCAACCCGGTCCCGCCGCCGCAGCCCGTGCCCGCGCCCTCGCCGTTGCCGTTGTACAACGACTGGCGATTGACGAGCGTGGTGTCTGGCCGGAACGGCGTCGAGGCGTGGCTGGTGAACATGAAGACCAACGAGGGGCAAACGCTCCGGACAGGTGGGAAGTTGCTGGACGTTGAGTTTGTCGAGGGGCAGGGGGAGCGAGCGGTCTTTCTGATCGGCGGCGAAAAGTTTGAGCTGTACAACGGGGAGACGTTTGCGTCGCGTCGGCCTGTCAAATAGAGGGCAATTTTGATGATCGCTCGGCTCGCGGCTCCGCGCGGCGTTTGAGTCGTGGCGCGTTTCCAGAGCTATCCAGAACCGTTGCTGAAACGGTGGGTTCTTTGATCGGTCTTTGCACGGCTCAATGCTGGCACTTTGTTCATGGTCTGGCGCATTGAGTCAACGCTGAAAATTGATTGGGCGCGGTCAGCCCGCGCCGCGACCGGGCCGGAACCGGTACACTGCCGACGCTGGCCTTTCGCTGGCGAGAAGGAAGGTGTTCGGATGCGGAAAACAACGGGCGCTCGGATGGTGTGGTCGGCCTCGATGATCGTTTCGGTGGCGGGTGGTGCGGTGTCGGTGTGGGGGCAGACGACGGCCGCGCAGACCGACGGTGCCCCGGCGTCGGTTCAATCGGAGAAGCAAGCGGCGTCGCAGCCGCCTGCTGCGCCGGCGGGGCCGCCGGAAGCGACGACCAACGCCGCCGCCAAGCCGGTCCGGATCTCGTTCAATTTCAAAGAGACGCCTTTCGGGATGGTGCTTGATTTTTTCGCGCGCGAGAGCGGGCTGCCGATCATCCGCGAGGCGGCGGTGCCCGCCGCGAGCATGACCTTTATCGGTGCCTCGTCGTACTCCTTGGACGAGGCGCTCAGCATTCTCAACCTCAATCTCGCGATGCACGGCGTGCAGCTCCGGCGGCAGGATCAGTTCTTGTACCTCGCGACTTTACAGGACTCGGCGAAGAAGCCGGGCGCGGTGGCGACCGGTAACGTGCCGGCCGATGCGCGGCCCGAGCAGTACCTAACGCTGACCATCCCGCTCGACAACGCGAACGCGACAGTGGTGGCCGAGCAGATCAAGACATTGGTGGGACCGTACGGCGGTGTGACGGCCGTGCCGCAGCAGAATCTGGTGATCGTGATGGAGACGGCGGCGCAGTGCCGGCGGATCCGCGAGGTCGTTCAGGCGATCGACGTGAAGCAGGTTGACACCGCGTTCAAGGTCTTCCCGCTGAAGTTTGCGCAGGCCGATGCGGTGTTCGGCGCGCTGCGCGGGCTCCTCGGCGAGCGAGTGAAGCAGACGTTTGTTGACAAGGACGGCAAGCAGACCACGGTGCAGGACATCTCGGTCGCGGGCCTGAACCTGCAGCCGGATGCACGGACCAACTCGATTATCGCTGTAGGGTCAGCCAGTCGGATCAGGACGGCCGAGGAACTGGTCGCGCTGCTGGATGCGCCCGATGGCGGATCCGACGGCACTCAAATGACGACGTTCACGCTTGCCGTGGCGTTGCCAGCCGCGGCCGCGGAGAAGCTTAACGGGCTCTTTGCAACGGTGCCCGCCAACCGCAAGCCGACAGTGCTGCCGTTGACGGAATCTGGCAAGATTACCGTGGTCGGGTCGCGTGCGATGATCGCGCAGGCGGCGGCGCTGCTGAGCGAGATCGACCCGGGGGCCGGGATCGGCGTGGGGGCGGGT
>Ga0105044_10015941_pt1 | contig 10155 bp, 11 predicted proteins | sample MAT01_FD_78092 | JGI IMG/M metagenome (GOLD analysis project Ga0105044, IMG submission 78092) | Freshwater microbial communities from Lake Fryxell liftoff mats and glacier meltwater in Antarctica - MAT-01 | ecosystem: Environmental > Aquatic > Freshwater > Ice > Liftoff microbial mat | place...
AAAACTGTCTTATTTGTAAAGTATTTCACAAGAAAGATTAAAAAAATAAACCACCCTGCAAGGCGGTTTATTGAACCAGACTCCTACTTATTTTTCATATCCATGTGGATGCGATTTATGCCACTCCCAGGCACTGGAGAGAATCTCTTGCATGTTGGTATGCATTGGCTGCCAACCTAATTCGCTTATGATTTTTTTGGGAGATGCGACCAGACGTGCCGAGTCGCCGGGCCTGCGCGGGGACTCCACTGCGGGTATGGCATGACCTGTCACCTTGCGCGCTGTCTCGATCACCTCGCGGACCGAGAAGCCGTTTCCGCTTCCGATGTTGTAGATCATCTTGTCGCGTTTTTCAAGTGCGCCCAGCGCAAGCACATGTGCGGAAACCAGATCAGCAATATGAATGTAATCACGAATGCAAGTGCCGTCGGGTGTGGGATAGTCTGTGCCAAAAATATTTGCAGACTCGGCTTGTCCCAACGCAATTTGTAAAACACGCGGGATCAAATGTGATTCGGGTTGATGCGCTTCGCCGCGTCCGGGCAGCGCGCCGCAGGCATTGAAATATCGAAGCGCAGCGAAATGCAAACCGTAAATACTTCGATACCATTCAAGCGCCTGTTCGGTCATCAACTTTGTGTGACCATAAACATTCGTCGGATTGATGGCTGATTCTTCCGTCAACGGTTCTTCACTGGATTGATACACTGCGGCGGTGGATGAAAAGACAAACTTTTTTACGCCCGTCTGTATGGCAACCTCCATCAATTGCAGCGAATTTGTAAAATTGTTGCGAAAGAATTTACCGGGGTCTTTCATACTTTCGCCTGCTTCGATGAATGCGGCAAAATGCATGATTGCATCAAATTTATTAGATGTCAGCACGTCTGCAAGGGAATGAGTGTCGTCCAAATTTGCGTGGACAAATTGCGCTCCCGGCGGCACAGCTGCCTGATGACCGGTAATGAGTGAATCAAAAACAGTGACGGAGTGTCCCGCTTTCAGTAACGCTTCTGCTGTAGCCGACCCAATATAGCCTGCCCCGCCTGTAACCAAAATATTCATATAGTCTCCTCAAAAGATACCTGCTCTGCGGGGCTAAGCCTCATAAGAGCGTGAGCAAAAATTATATCTTACTGTTGTGGTATTCCCTGCCAGCTCTCTGCATACCAACGCAAATATTCCTCCACATGCTGGCCCCAGTAATTTTCAGTATGATCCCCGGCGAAGAGATGAAATTTGTGAATGTAATTATTACGAGAGAGGGTATCTTCAAATAATAGAATACTCTCCAACTCCCTGTCGATATCGCCGACATCGAGCCATAGTTGGGGACGGGATTCTTCCGGGATGTCCTGTATCATCTTCTCAACATAAAAACCATCGGCTGAGAAAATGGCCGGGGAATGCAAACCAAGGGAACCGAATAATTCAGGATTCGTGAAACCGAGTTTTATGGTCCAGCCGCCACCTCGGGAAAGGCCGCCCATGGAGCGATGTTCGCGGTCTGCGAGGGTACGATAGTTCGCATCGACATACGGAATGAGGTCATTTATTAAGCGGTCTCCAAAGCCTGAGCCTGATGGCACATTCCAATAACGGTCATCGGGAAAGACGATCACAAAAGGGAGTATCTGGTCGGAATGAATCAGTTTGTCTGCAATTACTGGAACACCGAGTCGAATCCATTGGTCATCCTTGTAAGTTTGTCCATGAAGAAGGTAAAGTACCGGATAACGCGTAGCGTCCAATTCGTCATAACAGGGCGGTAAATAAATGAGAAATTCCTGAGGCGGGTTTGTAGTAGAAACAACCTCCTGTTTGATTTCCCCCGCCTCTATCAGACAAGTCAATGGGGTGGGAGTGGCAGTCGGCGGCACTGGGCTTGGGGTAAAGGTCGCGGTCACAGAGCGTGTCACGGTTGGAGTTGGCGGAATCACTGTTGGGGTTGGGACAATTTCAGTTGGGGTGGAGCAGGCTGAGAGTGAGATAAGAAGCGAGATACAAGTCATCATGAGAATAGCTTGACGGGTATTCATCCTTCGCATTATACTCGGCCAGTTCATTTCATCGGGGCGTGGCGCAGTCCGGCTAGCGCGCTTGCTTTGGGAGCAAGAGGTCGGAGGTTCGAATCCTCTCGCCCCGACAGTTGTTTGATCGAGATGGTCGCAGGTTTCCCCACAGGGGGACGATGCGAATCCTCTCGCCCCGACAAATCTGCACAGAGACACTTAGGCACGGAGTTAATATCTCTGTGATAAGTGTCTCTGTGGTTTAATGAATGTGTTAAAATTGATTTGGAGATTATTCATGGCAAAAAAAATTGATGGCGTGATAGAAGCGGTCCGTTATAAAAATGGACAGATCATGATGGTGCGCGCCTACGAACGCCGCGGCGCTACTTTTTCAGACTATGTTTTGTTAGACCGCAAAGCGCTTTTGGATCGTTTGCAAAAAGGCAAACAATTCGTAACAGGTTCACGCGAGGAGCTGCTGGCCAGTACATTCAAAGTTGGAAAGTCTGTGATGATTCTACAACATGATGACCGCGAGCTGCTTTCAACCCACGAAAATGCGACCCGCGATGAGCTTGAGGAAGTACCGATTTTCTAAGTGAATTCCAATGAAAATAATCGATAAGACTCCGCTGCAAGATGCCAATGGCAACATCAGTTTTCCCGCCCGTGTTCAAGGGACACTAAAATACGGATTTAACTGGTATGCCGAGTTGGAGGCCCAAAAGGCAGTGATCGCGCAATTGGATCGCACGCTTGAAAAGGGTTTTGTGCTGATTCGCAATTTTACTCTGCCAAATATCGAGGTTGTGATTCCCCTTATTTTGGTCGGCCCTGGCGGGATTTCAGTGATCTATGCAACGCCTGTTAAAGGGTTCTTCGAAGCGAAAGGCGATCAATGGAACAATGTCGTCAACGGACGTCCGCTGCCTGCCAGCATCAATTTGCTTGATGTCGTGACCAAACGGGCACGTGCCCTCCAAAGATATTTGCAGGAACATAAGATTACTCTGCCCAACCCGGTGGACCCTGTATTAATAACAACCGACCCCGGCGCTCACATTGACTCGCTGCGTCCGGCTGTGCGCGTGGTAATGAGTGACGGGATCAAACAGTTTGCGAGTTCGGTTTTACAGACCAGCCCGGTTTGGCGTTCGGAAATGGTCTACGATCTTGCAGATCGGATCACTGATCCGCGCTTGCACGAGGAAGCCAAGAGCGCTCCCGCCAAATCCGTTGAGGAACCTGCTGCGCGCGCAAAAGCGATCTTTAATGCCTCTGAATCAGCGAAACCCTTTGACAACAGCGAACTTGGCTTTGCCTTCGAAGACGATGATGCCGCGCAGGAGATTCAACGCACACCACAAAGTCTACGGGAACCCAATCCATCCCGCCAATTACCACGCCCAGACCCCGCACAGGCAAAAGGAAAGATATTGGGCATGACCACCACACAGATCATGATTCTGGCGGGCATGTTCATCTTTTGGTGTTTTATCGTTGTTAGCTTTGGCGCTTATTTTTACCTCACCCAATAATCCGATTTGACAACTCCATTTTTGTCCATCGTTATACCAGCTCATAACGAACAGAGCCGCCTGCCGCGCACACTTGGGCAAATTTTTATTTTTCTTGAAAGCCAACCCTATTCCTTTGAAGTGATCATCGTCGAGAACGGCAGCTCAGACCGCACATTGGAATTGGCGCATGATTTCGCATCGCGCCATCCAAACCTGATCGTGATCCATGAAGAACAGCCCGGTAAAGGCAATGCTGTGCGGCGCGGCATGTTGGAAGCGCATGGTGAGTACCGCTTCATTTGCGATGCAGATCTTTCGATGCCCATCGATGAGGTGCAAAAGTTCCTGCCTCCCGCGCTGAATAATTTTGACCTTGCAATTGCATCACGTGAAGCAGCGGGGGCAATCCGTTTTGATGAGCCGCCCTATCGTCACTGGGGCGGGCGCGCCATCAACCTTGTCATTCAATTGTTGATCCTGCCCGGTTTGAACGACACACAATGCGGGTTTAAATGTTTTCGCGCTGAAACTGCTGAAATTCTTTTTCGCCAGCAAACGCTGACAGGCTGGTCTTTTGATATCGAGCTTCTTTATCTGGCCCGCCGAAAAAACCTGCGGGTTAGAGAAATTCCCATCCAATGGTATTTCAGCGCAGACAGTAAAGTAAATGCGGTGCGGGATGCCCTGCGTATGATCAGCGACATCTTCCGCATTCATGCGAATACACTGCGCGGCCGCTATGATCTCAACCCCTGATCTCTTATACGAACAGGAACTTTGGCCCACCTGCCAATATGTTGCGGGAATGGATGAAGCGGGACGCGGGGCATTGGCCGGGCCGGTCTGCGTGGGTGTGGTGATCCTGCCAGACAATGATCCGATTCTCTCCCAAACCTTGAGCGGGGCGCGCGATTCCAAGCAGTTGACTCCCCGCAAGCGTTATCAACTAAAACCGCTTATCAAAGCGACTGCACGCGCCTGGGGTATTGGTTTCGCGTCAGCAAATGAAATTGATACTCTGGGGATTGTTCCAGCCACACGCCTAGCCGCAAGCCGCGCATTGGAAATGCTCCCCGTCTTCCCGCATTTTTTGCTGACAGATTTTCGCCTCGAACTACCCGAGTTGGATGTGCCCCAGGCTGCGCTGGTAAAAGGAGATCAACGTTCCCTGAGTATCGCGGCGGCGTCCATTCTCGCCAAGACCGCGCGCGACGATATCATGCACGAAGTTGACTCGCAATATCCTGAGTACGGGTTTACACGTCACAAGGGCTATGGGACATTATTTCATCGCGAGAAGATATCAGCTTTAGGTTACTCCCCCATTCATCGAAAAACATTCAAAATAAAAAAATAGCGCGAGAATCACATCGCGCTGTTTTGTTTACTTTTACTTTCGTAACATTCCGCCGCTTAATTTACTGTCCGGCTTTCCTGAGCGCCACGCGTAATATCCCACCGCACCGCCACCCAATAGCAATAAAATTCCCAAAATACCAAGAATGGGGGTTTTTTCATCTCCAGCGTCCGGGTCAGCTGCAACGGGGTCCACCACCACATCCTGCGATTGGACACCAAAAGGTATCTCGGCGCGGTCGCCTGCGTTCACATCAAGCGAATAACTCAATGCTGTTGTTGGATTGTAATTATCGGGAATACCCACGGTTATGTTGTAACTGCCTTCAGGAACATCCGAAAAACATATTCCCTGATAGGCTTCCGGGTCGGAGGGAATGATCGTATCCTGTGCGGCGGAATACTCTCCATTATTTTCCGTTACACTCACTGCGCCCCCAGCCACAGCCGGCTCGGTCTCTTCACGATTCGCATTACCATTGGCATCATTGTAGAGAAGAATACAAATTTCAGTTGTATTAATAAGCGGCGTAGGGGTGGCGGTTGGTAAACCCGCCGTGGGAGATGCCCCGGGGGTTGGGGTGCCAGCGACAGAGACCAAGTTGATCAACAATTCCTGTCCAAGAATAAGCGTGCAGTCCGCATCCAATTTTGAGTTCAACTGGCGGAGCTGCTCTATGGAAATACCGTGTAGAAGCGACACTTTAGTACAAGTATCACCAGATTGAACCACATAGATAATACGGCCATCCACCCCGGGGGTGGATGTGGCAAATTGCTGCATAGCGGGTGCGGCATTTGCAGGCAGCCATAACCCAAACAGGAGCAGGCTTACTAAAGTAAATAAGATAAATAAACGCTTCGAATTCATTGGAGAAATTATATCAGGGTTTACTTTGGCTCCCATGTCGTTATCTTTTAAGTTTATTTCGGTATAAAATAAGAACGGAATCATAAATCCAGCAAATATTCCCGCGGCTCACGCATTTCCTTTGGAGCATATTCATGAATACGATAATTAAAAACGGCACGCTTATTACCGCATCCGAAACATTCGCAGCGGATATTCTGATCGAGAATGAACAGATCACGCAAATCGGCAAAGACTTGTCGCATCCAAAAGCGGATGTGATCGATGCGCAGGGAAAACTCATCATGCCAGGAGGCGTGGACCCGCATGTCCATTTGGACCTGCCAATGTTCGACACTGTTTCATCCGATGACCATTACACAGGCCATAAAGCCGCCGCATTTGGCGGGACCACCACAGCGATGGATTTTGTCGTTCTGGAAAATGAGGGTTTTCAGCACTCAGTTGATCTGTGGATGAAGAAAGCTGAAAAAGCCGCAATTGATTATTCCTTCCACATGAACCTGACGCAGTTCAATGAAAAGATCGCCAAAGAAATTCCGTCCTTGATGAAAACGGGGATTCAAACTCTGAAAGTTTTTACCGCCTACAACGGACGATTGAGGATCGATGATGGCAGCATCTTCAAAACCATGCAAATTGCGAAAGACAATGGCATGTTGGTGATGGCTCATTGTGAGAATGGGGATGTGATCGACACACTCACCCAGCAGGCATTGGCAGAAGGGCACACAGATCCCATTTGGCACGCATGGACCCGGCCCAGCTGGGGCGCAGTAGATGCCACTTTAAGGGTAGCAGGCATGGCCGCGGATGCGGATGCGTCGGTTTACATCGTCCATATGAATGCGGGCGGCGAAGTGGATATGCTCAAGTATGCGCGCGAACGCGGCGTGAAAGTGATGGGCGAGACTTGCCCGCAATATTTATTCTTCACCGAAGATGCCCTGGAACGGGAGGATGGCGCAAAATGGATTTGCTCACCGCCCATGCGGACAGAAATGGATAATGCGCGGCTTTGGCAGGGCTTGCATGATGGAACACTGCAAACGATTGGCACCGATCATTGCCCGTTTTTCTTTGACGGCGCACAGCCGATTTTGTATGAAGGTAAAGAGGTTGCGATTCCCGGCAAGGAGCTTGGGAAATATAATTTTACGAAGATCCCCAACGGCCTGCCCGGCATTCAAGACCGTATGCCCATTCTGTGGACGTACGGCGTGCAAACGGGGCATATCACGCCGAATCAATTCGTGGCATACATGTCAACAAACCCTGCGAAAATTTTTGGATTGTATCCGCGTAAAGGCGCGCTCGTCCCCGGCGCAGATGCAGATATTGTGATTTGGGATCCAGAGAAAAGCTTGAAATATGGCGTTGCCCATTCGCATCAACGCACCGATTACAATTTATACGAGGGCTGGGATTTGAAAGGTTACCCTGAAAAAGTTTTCCTGCGCGGCAAGTTGATCGTGGATGGAGAACAATGGCTGGGCAGGAGCGGAGGCGGTCAGTTTTTGAAACGCGGTGAAGGTGAAGTTTTATAAGAACTCTGGTGGTCGAGTAGAGCGGTGCTCTTCTCGCTCGTATCGAGACTACCAATGATTTGTAAACCTAAAATTTTAAGTGTACATTTCACGGGTAGTTTCGATACGCCGCTCACTTCGTTCGCGGCTACTCAACCACCGAAAGTAAATTCAAAGGAAAACATGCCAACAAAAAAATCCATTATTCATTGTGATGCGCTTGTCGTCCATTGCATGGACTATCGCTTGCAAAAATTCCTGCAGCCGTGGATCACGGTCCGCTTTGGGTATGACAATTTCGATATCATTTCATTAGCTGGCAGCGTACACGATTACGAAATGGTCTTGAAATACGTCCAGCTTGCGGTGCAAATTCACAGCATTAAAACGGTTTGCTTAATTAATCATGAAGACTGCCGAGCCTATGGACGCGAAGGGACATATAAACGTCACAAACACGATCTATTGGATACGAAAGAAAAAATTAAGGCCTTATTCCCTCATTTGAAATTGGAAACTTTTTATTTGCATTTGGATGGAAAGTTCGACCCAGTTTAATAGGTGATGTTACGCTGAGGGTGCGTCGCACCTGATTCGATAAGACAATTCAACAGAATAGATTCTACTGATTTATGAGACTCGTCTACCCGTCTGGTGCGACGCACTGCAGAATTCATTTTTTATGAGCGCGCCGCTGCGTAACTTCCTCCATAACTTGTACGCGGATTTTCATCCACTCGTCGACAGGAATGGCAAGGAATGCATCCACAGCCTGCGGGTCAAATTGTTTACCAGACTCTTCTTCTATAATTTTACGCGCAGCTTCATACGGGCGGCCCTGTCGATACGGGCGGTCAGAGGTGAGCGCATCGAATGTATCGGCAATCGAGAACAGGCGCGCGCCTAAGGCGATCTGCTCGCCGCGTAGGCCGAAAGGATATCCGGTACCATTCCACTTTTCGTGATGACAAACCACGATCTTGATTTCCTCCTGCAGGTAGGGAATATCGGCCAGCATATAATATCCCGTTTGAGGGTGGCGTTCAATGATCTTGCGTTCTTCTGGATTAAGCGAATCGGGTTTGTTCAACACTGCATCTGGAACACCGATCTTGCCAATATCATGAATGAGCGCCCCACGACGAATGCTTTTGATGGTTTCCTTGTCCAGCCCAATTTGGGCTGCAAGGCGCGCTGTATATTCAACCACGCGCCGCGAGTGACCCTCGGTTTCACGGTCACGAGTATCCAGCGCAGCGGAGAGCGCATCGAGAGTCAGGTCATAACTATTTTGCAGATCGGCAACCAACTGGGCGTTGTTGACTGCCAAAGCAGCAGAATCAGCTATGGAGCGGAAGAGATCGAGGTCATCCTGATTGAAGAGCTGACCGTCCTTTTTGTTGACGGCTTGAATCGCACCGATGGATTTATCTTCCAATACAAGCGGAACGGTCATCAGCGAACGGGTGACAAAACCTGTTTTTTCGTCCACTGATCGGGCGCGGCGCGGATCGTTCTGCGCGTCCTTAATAATGATGGACTCTTGCTTGGAGACACTTGTGCCAACGATACTGGGCGCATCCAGAGGGACGGTCACACCTTTGAGCGCATCGGCAGTTGCACCTCTGGCAAAGCGGCATTTGATAAGCCCCGCTTCCTCATCCACCAGCCAAATGGATTGAGCTTCAGCATGGATGGCTTTATTTACTTCTATAAAAATGCGGGGGATGAGTTCGTCAAGATCAAGAGTTTGATGCAGGTGACGGCTGATCTGGTCGAGCAGTTTTTGGCGGTTGGAGCTGCGGTTCTGCCGCTCGAACAGCTGCGTATTCTGGATGGCGACAGCGATATGCCTTGCCAGCTCGCTGATGAAGTCACGGTCGCTGCCGCTGAAAGCTGGTTCGCCAATTTTATTGACGGCGCTGATCTCACCGATCAATTTGCCGCGCGCTACAAGCGGGATACCGATCAGATTGCGGGCATCAATGCTGAAATTATTACGATACGCTTTGGCATCCATCCATTTGGATTGAAGCGCATCCGCGGGTTTCGTAAGCATGCCGGATGCGCTGCGGTAGGCGGAAATAAATTTCTTACCACGCAGCACGCTACCCAGTATTTTCGCCCAGTGCTGTCCATTCGCATGGGTGCATACGATGTCCGTCTCATCTTCGTTGAGCAGCCATATGGAGCCGCTCTCACAGTTGGCGGCATCCTGCAATTGCTTGAGTACAGAAAGCAGCACGGGGTCCAATTCAAGCATGGAGGAAAACGGCTGATCTAATTCCAATAAAAGAGACGAAGGGGCGGACGTGACCATAGATGACTCCACAAATAATAAAGAAGACTTCGATATTCGCAGTATACTGCGGATTACATCAAATAAAAAGTGGTTTATTGTTCGCTGCCGTATATGCAAACCCTAAGGTCTTCTACGTTTGCCAGAAACTGCTTCTTAGCGCAAAAGTCGGCGTTAACAAGACGCGGCACTATGCCAAAAAGACCTTTAGGGTTTCTGGATGAATACACCCGCCTATGGGACTATGTCACAAAGAAACATGCTCCCTATTTGGAATCTCAGAAGATGATGGAGCGGAAGATTCCGATTGTGGTTTTTGAACCTATAGTGTAAACAGAATTTTTTAATGTATGTAACAGTGATAAAATCTCACCACGAAACAAAGGACGCCCTGGGGGAGCAGTGAGCCTTTGTAAGACTATTTATTTTTCGGAGAACAACTTATGCCAAGAAGAAGCCTCACTCGCCTTTACAAGGACGAGTTCTCAAACTATTCACTTGCCAAATTCCAACAGGATCTGCTTGCAGGGCTAACCGTCGCCGCGGTGGCGCTGCCGCTCGCGCTTGC
>Ga0105044_10015943_pt1 | contig 10154 bp, 7 predicted proteins | sample MAT01_FD_78092 | JGI IMG/M metagenome (GOLD analysis project Ga0105044, IMG submission 78092) | Freshwater microbial communities from Lake Fryxell liftoff mats and glacier meltwater in Antarctica - MAT-01 | ecosystem: Environmental > Aquatic > Freshwater > Ice > Liftoff microbial mat | place...
CCTGCAGCGATTCAGTGCTTTGCAGGCGATGCACGCTCTGCTTAATCAGCGAGAAGTAGTCGGGGCCGTCTGATGCGCTATGAGCCGTCGCCTCGAACTCGACGATCACCACGCCGTCGATCGTGTGCGCGGAGACGTCCAGCGCCGAACCGTCGAGGCCCGGATGTGTCAGCACATATAGCGGATTGCGATCGACCGGCTCGCGCCCGAGAAACGCGCGCAATTCTTCGGCACGAGCCTCGCCCAATACCCGGCTGATCGGCTGGCCAAGGAGAGTTTCAGGGGAATAACCGAGCAGGGCGCCGCTGTTGTCGCTGACCTGCGCGATGGTCAAGTCGTCTGGCCGCAGCACCAGCAGCGCACCGTGGCCCTGAATGCAGCCGGGCGTCTGCACCGGTTCGCTGGCGCAATTGGTGATCGTCGTGCCGAAGCGCTTGACACTGTACGCTTGACCTTCCCACGGCAACGGTGCGTCGATCGTCTCGCCGATCACGCCGCCGCCCGCTGCTCGCACCATTGTCTGAATGCGACGAACGTCGCGAGCGCGCCGGCGATCATCTCGTCCTGGCGCTCCGGCTCGGCACCGTACGTATCCACTGCCCGGCGGAACGTCATCCACATTTCACCAGTACGCGCGCCATAGCCATTGAAATACTGCGCCCCGTGCGCGGCCGTGTAGCCGAACTGTTTCTCGACGTGGCGACTGATGATCCGTCCGCCGAGACTGGCGCCTTCCAATACGTAGAGACTGCCCAAGGCCGTCGCCAGGCTCGGTAGCAAAGGAAGCGTCTGGCACATAGGGAGCGCGTCGGGTTCGGCAACGCCCAGCGCGACGAGATCGGCCCGCAGCGCTTCTGCTTTACAGCGGGCGGGCAGATCGATGCCATGCTCGCTCCAGCCTTCGACCGCCGACAGTGCGTGCTCCATTGGCACATAAATGCCGAAGAAAGATGCCAAATGGCGCCGGTAGGTGGCCGCATCTATCTCGGGGTTCATGAGATCGAGCGCCGCATCGAGAGCCTCGTGCTCATGCTGCGTCGCGGACTTCAAGGCTGCCAGCGCCGAACTGCTGAGCGGATTGGGCTCTACGTGCGTCATGGCTTTGCCTAATTCATCAGGGAATTTACTCAACAACGATCGGCCAGTCTGAGGTGATGCAACCGCGCACGTGCATAGTATTCCAAGTAGATATACCAGCGATCTCAGTTTGGTAAGATTTGGATCTGATTCGGACGAGGTACCGACCTCTACGCTAGAGGCGCATACTTCGGGCCGTGGAGACCAACGCTCCGCTGCGGACTCAACCTCAATTCCGGCCGACAAACGCGCATGGGCTTTTCGATGAACGACCACGAGCCCGCGGCGACTCCAGCGGGCGCGCGCCGCTGCCGCGCACTGGTCGTCGATGACAGCGTCGATAGCTGCGATAGCCTCGCCGCCATCATCCGGATGCTCGGCCATGATAGCGAGGTGGCCTATGACGGCCGCGAAGCGGTGCGTGTGGCGGCCGAATTCCGACCGGACCTGATCCTGATGGACTTGTCGCTTCCGATCCTCAGCGGACAAGAAGCTGCGGCAAAGATCAGGGCGCAGGACGGGGGCGAACACATCACGCTGATCGCGCTCACCGGCTGGGGTCGACCGGACGATCAAGCACTCGCGGCCACGTCGGAGTTTCGCGATCATGTGGTCAAGCCAATGAGCGTCGAGCGATTGAAAACGCTGCTGGCCGAAGTGAGCGTGCGGGCATGAACCGTGGTGTTTCCCGCTGAGCTTCAGCGCGCGCTACGCTTTTGCCCGCGCCCGCGCCCGCGTGGTTGGTCGCGCACGGTCAACGTGACGGACAACTATCACGGGACCATCGTCGCCGACTCGTATCGCTAGCTCGAAGATCTCGGGTCGAGCGAAGTACTTGGTAGGGCCGCAAGCCAGCACCAATTGGCGCAAGCGCAACTAAAAACGCCGCTGCGTGACTGGATCCTGGCGCGCATGGATAAGTGCGGCCGCGTATTTGACGACGCAGATGCCGCAGCGGGCCAATCGGACGACCCTGCCGCTCTTCGGCTCGGCTACGATTCGTCGGGCAGGCATTTTGTGCTCACGGTGCGAGACGCGAACGGAAAAGCGCGAGTGCTCGTTGAAGTCCATCGCGGACGTGGATGCGGCGCACTACGATGCCATCTTCGTCACGGGTGGGCAGTCGCCGATGGTGACCTTCCGCGATAACGCCGGCGTACAGTCGCTCGTGGCTCACTTCTATGAGGCCGGCAAGGTCACCGCGCTGGTCTGCCACGCACGTGTCTACTGCTCGAGACGCGACTTGGTGGCGGCGAGCTGCTGGTCGCAGGTAGGACGTGGACCGGGTTCGCCAATAGAGAAGGGCAGTTCGCCGACAGTTTTGTGGGGACGCGCATCCAGCCGTTCTGAATCGACGACGAGGCCCGCACAATCGACGGCACGAACTGCGTCGTCGAACAGCGCTTCGGCGAGGCCGGCCATACTGTCACGTACGGCGCCCGCCCCGCACGATCCGAAGCATGACGTCGCGCTGCAGGCGTCGGGCGATCTGTCCGGCAAGGTGCTCATCGGCGCCACGAATCCCATCGGACCGGGCATGGTGCTGACGCACGGCACCACGGACAGTGGTGCCGAACAGGTGTCGCGCTGGGCGCCCGGCGCACGCGTGCTGATGGGAACGCGGGAGTTCTCGTGGGGAGTGCTGCGGCGCTGAAGAGGGCATGCGATAGGTTGCGTCATACCAACGCCCGTCCGCGATCCGCAGCACCCACTCCGGAGCCCCGCACGTGTCCCAGCTGTTCTCTCCGCTGTCCCTGCGCGGCGTCACCCTGCGCAACCGCATTGGCGTTTCACCGATGTGCCAGTACTCGAGCACCGACGGCTTTGCCCACGACTGGCATCTCGTACACCTCGGCCAGTTTGCTGTTGGTGGCGCGGCGCTCGTCTTTACGGAAGCGACCGCGGTGGTCGCTGAGGGGCGTATCAGTCCGCAGGATCTGGGGATCTGGGAGGACGCACACATCCCAACACTGCAGCGCATCACGCAGTTCATCGAAGCGCAGGGGGCGGTGCCGGGCATTCAACTGGCGCATGCGGGCCGCAAGTCCAGCACCAAGCGGCCGTGGGACGGCAGCGGTACGATCACGCCTGAGCATGGCGGCTGGGCGAATGTAATGGCGCCGAGTGGGATCCCGTTTTCGGAGAGCTATCCGCAACCGGTGGCGTTGACGATCGGTGGCATCGCGCACGTGGTCGATGCATTTCGCGCGGCAACGGTGCGGGCACTCGCGGCGGGCTTCCGCGTGATCGAGTTGCACGCCGCGCACGGGTATCTCATTCACGAGTTTCTTTCGCCGCTCTCCAACCTTCGCAGCGACAGCTACGGCGGTTCACTCGAGAATCGCGCGCGCTTGTGTCTCGAAATCGTTGCCGTGGTGCGTTCGGCGATGCCGGATTCTGCGCCGCTGGTCGTGCGGATATCCGCAACCGATTGGGCCGAAGGCGGTTGGACAGTCGAGGAGTCGGTGCAGTTGTGTGCGTGGCTCAAGGCCGCCGGAGTTGATCTGATCGATGTGTCCAGCGGCGGGCTCGCGAGTGGTGCGCGGGTCCCCATCGGCCCGGGCTATCAAGTGCCGTTTTCGAAACAGATTCGTGAGGGCGCAGGCATTGCGACCGCGACCGTAGGCTTGATCACGAACGCCGAACAAGCCGAGCAGATTGTGAGTCGCGGTGACGCCGATGTCGTTCTGATGGCGCGCGAGCTGCTGCGTCAACCGCACTGGCCGTTGCTCGCCGCGCACGCACTCGGCGCGGAGTGCGCGTGGCCAGTCCAGTACGAGCGCGCGCATCCGAACGGCCCGCCAAAACGCTCATCGTAAAGGGGCGCGAGACTGGGTGAATCGGCGTGATTCTCGGCCATGTGCCCGTTCGGTCGCACTTCCCGGCCAGCACTGTTTAACCCGGCCGCTGCTCCAACGCGCTCAATCGCGATTCGATGTCAGCGAGCCGGGTGTCGCGATCGGTGAGCGCGGGGCGCGGCGGCGGCTGAGGCGGAGCGGAGACTGATGCTGCGGGGGCTGGTGCAGGAGACTTTCGTGTCGTTCCCGTGCTGCCAGCGACACCGCGTGCTGAGCCCATGAGCAACGCACCCATCGGCCCGCCCCAGAATGCATTGGCCAGGCGCTGCAGCAGCGGCCGACGATAGGGATCGAGCGCGAACAACAACACGGCGACGAAGATCGTGCATACGCCGGAGATCACCATCGCTTGCCCTGAGCGGCTGCTGATCGCGGCCAAGCCCAGTTTGCCGTCCGCGCGCTGCGAGAAGCCCGTCAGAACATTGTACCCGCCAAGGAGAAAGAGGGGGAAGATGGCGTACTGACGGAAGCGACGCTTGCGCGCGACGCCCGACACCCGGAGTCCCTGTGCACGCGCTTCGTCGCCCTCCTCGAGAATGGCGACGAGCCCTTTGCGCAGCGCCGCGTGATCGAAGCCGAGGCTGCGTAACGTGCGCGCTTGTCGTGCGACCGTCATCAACAGGACGAACTCGAGCGCGAACCCGACGCTGAGCATTACCAGACGATCGAGATCGGCGTCCCACTCGGCCCGCAGGTAGTTCACGCCGGCGATGGCAAACACCAGCAGCGCGTTGGTGACATAGCTCTTGCCGTCCTGCTGAAAGAGTCGAACGGGGAGCGGAATCTCCGGCGCGGAGAGCTGCGCTGCATCGATCGCTTCGACGAGTGCTTCGGCGGTTGCGAACCGGTCGTCCGGATCTTTGCGCAGCAGCCGATCGATCGCGTCGGCGAGCGGTGTTGGCAGGTCACCGCGCGCCGAAACGATTGGCCGGAGTGTTTCGGTCAGCTGTTTGACGAGCACTTTCTGCGTGGTTTCCCCACTGATGGCGAGTTGGCCGGTGACGGCGTACCATGCCACGAGGCCAAGCGAATAGAGATCGCTCCGACCGTCCACGCGGTCACCCGAGGCCTGTTCGGGGCTCATGAACTCCGGCGTGCCGACGACTTCGCCGACGCGCGTGAGCCCAGTGTCTGCGACGGGTGCATTGCTGATGGTACGCGAAATGCCGAAGTCCATGACAAGTGCGCGACCGGTGGCCCGCTCGAGCATGATGTTGTCCGGCTTGATGTCGCGGTGCACGACGCCGCGACCGTGCGCGTAGGCAAGTGCGTAGCCGGTGTCTTGCAGCAGTCGCACCGCCTCTTTGATGGACAGCGGCCCGGCACGCTTTACGCGCTCGGCGAGATTTTCTCCTTCGACATACCCCATGGCCATGGCCAGCACATCCCCGCGATCTTCGACAGCGAACACGGGAACGATGTTGGGGTGCGAGAACCCGGCCGCAGTGCGGGTCTCGCGCAGGAAGCGTTCCCGCAGGTCGGACTGCGCAGCGAACTCACTTGGCAGTACCTTGATTGCGACGAACCGATCGAGTTGCAGGTCGCGCGCGAGGTAGACGGCGCCCATACCACCGCGACCGAGTTGTCGATCGATGGAGTAGCGGTCGGCAAAGCGATGTCGCAGTGCGTCGAGATCTGTGCCGGGTGCGGTCATTGTGGCAATGTTCGATTGACGAGTGGTAGGCGAAGGCGAGCGATGCAGCGCAACCCGATCGCGAGGACAGTACCATGCATGCAGAATACTCTGACGGCAACACAGCACGCTGGCGCGACGTGTCGCCCACGTTCACGTATCGGTCGGCGCGTTCCGGCAGCCTCACGTTTGGCGTGATGCTCGTGCTCACGGTCGAGACGTGGGTCCTTCATCTTTGGCTGTCGTCTCGCTTCCCGGTGGCGGTATGGATGTTGGCCGCAGCGACGTTGGTGATGCTCTGGTGGATCGTGGCCGACTATCGCGCGATGGGGCGCTGCGCGATTTGTGTGCATCCGAACGCGATCGAGTTGCCGATCGGTAAGCGTTTCACGACCCAGATCCAGCGCACCGACATTCTCTCGGTCGACATTGCAACGTGGCGCGACTTCGTCGATGCGACTACCGATGGCTTGAATCTGACGAGGCCTGCGGAGCCGAACGTACTGCTGCATTTGCGAGCGCCAACAGCGGTGAAGTTGTTTGCCGGTGTGTCACGCCGCGTGAGTCGCGTCGGATTACATGTTGACGAACCGGCGGCGTTTGTGAGGGCGCTCGGGCAGGCGACGGCGTGAGAGCCAGCGTCTGTTCAGGCCTACCGTTCGTTCTGCGGCTGTGCGCGCGGCGCCGCCACCGGATTCTTGAGCATGCGCATCGCTTCGCCGATCGCGACTTTGAGCTCCTGGTCCGTCCCCTTGGCATCGTCAGCCGGCGTGTTCTTCACCCACACATCCGGCGGCACGCCGAAGTTCTCGAGATCGAAGCCGTAGTTGTTTGGCTTGGTCGGGTCCCAGCTGACAACGAGCGAACCTGGTGTGCGGATTGCACCGCCGTTGATGAGCGGGTAGCTGCCGGTCGCGATGACCTGCGCCGCGGTTGGATTGCCAACGATGCGGCCGAGCCCAAGCTGACGGAATCCGGCCGGCGTGACTTCGGCGTCTGACACGGAGCGATAGTTGATCATCATGACTTTCGGACCGACGATCGCCTGACGCGGACGACGTCCCCAGGTGCGCGCGCCGCTGCGGTTGTTCCAGAACTGATACGGCTGGCGTTCGAGGATGTCGAGCAACTCCTGATCGATGTTGCCGCCACCGTTGTTGCGGATGTCGACGATGATTCCCTTCTTCTGCCAGAAGCGATCGATCTCGTTCTGAAACCGCTCGAGCGACGGTTGATCCATCGCGCGAATATGCACGTACGCGATCTGGTTGTCGGTTGCCTTGTCGACCGAATCGCGATTGTTCTCCACCCACTCTTCGTACTTGATGTTGGTGAGATTGGTGGCCGTCGCGATGCGATAGGTTTTTGCGTTCGCCCCATCCGGTGTCTTGGCGACCTTTACCGGTACGTACTCGTTCTCTGATTCACTGAGCACTTTCCAGTAGTCGTCACCGGCCTTCACGTCAGTGCCGTCCACGCTCAACACGTAGTCGCCACTCTTGATATCGACCCACTCTTTGTCGGCAGGGCCGCCGCGGTAGACGTGGCTCACGCGATACTTGCCTGCCGCAGGCTCCATCTCGAAGCCCAGGTAACGCGTGCCGTACGTGCGATCGACCGTGAACGAAGGCGGACCACTCACCCCGGTGTGCGATGAACTCAGTTCGCCGATCGCGGCATTGGCGATGTCGTACACATCTTCGTTGGTGCCCGCGTACTTGAGCAGCGGCTGGTACTTGGCCTTGATGGACGCCCAATCTTTTCCATGCATTTGGGGATCGTAGTAGCGGTACTTCATGACGCGATACGCCTCGTCGAAGATTTGCTGCCACTCCTTCCGACGATCGACTTTGACATTGAAGGCGAAGTTCACCGCTTCGCCTGCACTCCCGCCGCCGCCCGCGGTCGCCCCACCTGCACCAGCGGCACGTCCACCACCCGCGCTCCCGTTGCCGATGGCCGTACCGCCGTTGGCCGGAATGGTCAGACGTTCAACCGGAAGGCCGACTGCAGGGACACCACCACGACCGGCACCACCCGCACCCGCGGTGGCCAGCCCACGGAAGTACACCGTGCGACGGTCGGCCGTGGGCTGCATGCCGGCAAACGTGCCCGACGCAATGCGCCGGCGATCGCGTCCGTCCATGCCGACGGAGTAGAGTCCATTCGCGGCCGGATCTTGCACCGCACCAGCGCGCCCTCCGGCGCCACCGCGTCCGCCACCACCACCGATCGCGTAGTACACGGTGCGACCATCGCGCGAGAGGAAGAACTGGCCGACGCTGTTGGTGCCCGTCGTGAGTTCCATCGCGCGGCGTTCGATGCCGCTCAAGTCGAGCTTGAGTGCTGGAGCGGCATCGTCGGTCGCCACCGCCGAGGCTCCCGCGCCACCACCAGCAGCAGCGCCACCAGCAGCGCCACCAGCAGCGCCACCAGCAGCGCCACCACGTCCCGCCGCGCCGGCGCTCGCACGACGCAGGCGCTCACGCACGAGCGGATCGTTCGGATCTTCGGCGATCTTCGACAGCGCGACCGCATACAGCTGATTGCTGGTGCCGTTGCGATTCGACGTGAAGAGGACCGTCTTGCCGTCGGGCGTAATGGCGGCGTTACGCTCGGTCCAGGGACTCTGCGTGACGTTGTATTCCTTTTTTGCCTTGATATCGAATATGTAGACGTCGGCGTTCTGTTCATCGTCGCTCCGGCTGTACAGCAACCAGTTACCGTCGGCCGAATACTGATCGAGTTGATAGCCACCCGCCTCGTTGTGCGCGAGCTCACGGGGGGTTGCCGTCGCGATGTCAACTTCGAAAATGCGATTGTCCGCCGTGTACGCAAGCTTTTGTGAGTTGTTCGACCAGGTAATACCGGTCTTTTCCGCGGGATACCTGGTCAACTTCTTGCGCGTGCCCGACGCAACATCATACACCCACACTTCCTGATCGCCCGACTCGTCCGAGATGTACGCAATCCTCTTCCCGTCGGGCGAATACTCTTCGGCCTGATCCCGCCAAGGAGAGTTGGTCACTGCTGTGCGCTCACCGACCCCTTGCTCCGTCGGCACGATCATGATCTCGCCGTGGTATTCGACCGCCATGTAGTCACCGGTCGGCGCGATGCTGAAGCCTTCGGCGCGACTCTGCACCGGCAGCACACTGATGTCATTCTCCTTCGGATCGAACGCCATCGCGATCGTCAGCGGCTTTGACTTTCCACTCGGCACATCGATGGTGTAGAGATCGAAATCGTTCTGATAGACGATGTGCTTTCCGTCGGGTGAAATGCTCGGGAAAAAGACGCCGCCGTCCTTGTGATTCGTGACCTGCTGTGGCGCGCCACCCTTGGGTGACATGCGCCAGATGTTGTACGGACCATCGCGTTCCGTCGCGTAATAGATCATGCCGTCCGCGCCCCACATCGGGAACACATTGTTCGACATCGTCTTGAACTGCTTGACGTCCGTATTCGTGATCTCGTTGATGTCACCGTTCTTCACATTCATCACGGCAATGGTTGCCGCTGCGTTGCCGCGATACTCTTTGCGCCAGGCGGACGGCAGATTGCGATTGAACGCGATCGTTGCGCCGTCTTGACTCACCATGCCGGCACGTGCGATTCCCATCCCCAGTGGCGTGGCAATCGCACCGTCGATGGGCTGCACATACAATGGCGAGCCCCAGGCATTGGCGCCGCGTTGGCTCGACATGACGATGCCCGTTCCGTCGGGCGTCCAATAGAGCGCCTCGTCGTTGCCCGCATACCACGTCAGCTGTTTCGGTTCGCCACCATTCGCCGGCACGAAGTACACATCGTTGTTGCCGTTGCGATTGGATGTGAAGGCGATCCACTTGCCGTCGGGCGAAAAGCGCGGCGAAAAATCGCGCGCAATATGTGTCGTCAGGCGACGTGCGTTGGCGCCGTCCGCATCAACGACCCAGATGTCGTCCTGATAGGTGAAGGCCACACGGCCGTCGCTCGCGATGCCGGCGAGTCGCGCGAACTTGATGGGTTCCGGCGTCTGCGCGCTGAGCGCTGATGCACCCAGAGCGACACAGAGTGCGACGACGGCGGCCGGCGACTGCCAGCAGTGCGTGGGGGCCATGCGAGCTCCAATCAGGAGAGATCCGGACAATCGAAAAACGGCTCGGCCTAGGATTTACCGCGCCGGACGAGGACCAGCAATCCGTGCCTCGGCCCCGTGACGAGCGCAGCGGGCGACCGTGGCCTGTGGCGGCCCAGTTGTCGCGTGGCTGCATCATGTACGCGGCCCGGGCCAAAGACGATGGACGGAGCGCCCAATGGGGACTCTGTCTCTTGTGACAGTGAGGCCGGTTTTGCTTTCACTTGTAGCCGCGGTCGTACCGGTTGCGTGATGGCAGCACAGGTTCCCCAGTTGCCGTCGTGGTGGCACCAGAGTTCCAGTACGAGGTGTCATGCGCCCATATCCGTCCGTCTCTGCCGCCGCGATCGCGGCCCTCGTCGCTGGACTCGTCGCCCTGTTCATCCCCGCCGGCCATGCCCACGCGCAGATCGCCGTTGACCGCGAAGCGGTGTTGCTCAACCCCGCGCAGCCCACCGAACGCATC
>Ga0105044_10015944_pt1 | contig 10153 bp, 10 predicted proteins | sample MAT01_FD_78092 | JGI IMG/M metagenome (GOLD analysis project Ga0105044, IMG submission 78092) | Freshwater microbial communities from Lake Fryxell liftoff mats and glacier meltwater in Antarctica - MAT-01 | ecosystem: Environmental > Aquatic > Freshwater > Ice > Liftoff microbial mat | place...
CTGTTCATCTTCAACTTGCTGATCCAGACTTGCGGCCGTTCCGCCAGGATGAAGTTCTTTGACATCGCCCCCTGTTGCTGCAGGAAGCTCATCACCTGATTGCGGATGTTCGGGTCGGCACTTACATCGTCGATGCTGACGGTGACCACGGCCAGACCCTGGGCGGCGTACTTGCGCTGCAGTGCCTGCACGTGGGGGAACTTTTCCTTGCACGGCCTGCAGAAGTCGGCCCAGAAATCGACGAGGATCACCTTGCCGTGCAGCTTGTGGATCTCTTCACCCATCTGCTGATAATTGACCAGATCGAGCCGAACCGGGGCCTGCGCATGGCTGAACGAAGCGCAGACCATCAGCGCCAACGCGCCGACGAACGATCGCCGCATGAAATGCCTCTTCCGTGAGTCGTATGGCCGACACCGTATCCGGCGTCAGCGTAATGGGCCAATCCTTGGCCCATGTGTTTGTCTGTCGATTCGGAAAGCATGTTCCTTCCCGAACGGCCGCTCCTTTACCCGGGCATCCGGAAACGGGAAAGGTCGATTTGTTCGGAACCGCCCGAAGTGATTCCAACTATCCGGCGGCGTGAGGCGAGAATCATTTACGGAGATGAAAACCATCTTCAGCTGAACGCCAAACTCTTTCGTTTTCGTCAGTTATGGTTCTCAATCCACACTGAGGCGATACAGCGTTCCCTTCGGACGATGCCCACCCGGCTCGCCCGCTCGCACAAACTGGGTGGAATAGCGGAACTGCATCTCGTCCAGCCGCTGCCGTAAAAACGGGGCGGGAGTGCGGTCCGGGTCAGTGAGCAGACAAACGCCACCCGGGAGCAGCATCTTGCAAATGAGGGCCAGCAGTGGATCGATATTCCGAAGCTCGTACGTCAAATCGGCCGCGAGAATGACGGGCACTTTGAGGTCGTCCGGCGGACAGCGCCAGTCGAGCGGCATCGTGCGGAAGCGGGTGAAGCCGTTGAGCTTCGCATTTCGCTCCGCGAAGCGGATTGCGGTGATATCGTAGTCGGTGAAGGTGACGTCCAGCCCGCGATGCAGTGCCGCCAGCCCGGCCACGCCCAGGCCGCAGCCGAGTTCCAGCACTTGCACCGGGCCATCCGCGAGCCGCTTCGACCAGTCTTCGCGAAGGACCACCTTGGCCATCATCCGGGCGGCGGGCCAGATGTCGGCCCAGTAGGGCATGTAGTCATCAGCCACGTTGGCATCACGGATGGTCGGATCGTCGAGCAGCCTGTCGGCATCGGTGGGGCGATCAATCTGGAAGGTAACATCGTCGATGAAGACTTCGACGCGACCGATGTGCGGGATGGCCGAGTCGGGCGTTTCCATGAAGCGGGGGGCGGCGGCCACGGCAATGATCGGTAGGGCGGAATGATCGACACATGCCGGTGCATGGTCGATCGATTCAGGTACCTGATCAGCGTCGCGCCTCATTGTGAAATTGTATCGGGCGATGAGTGGGGGAGCACCCCGGCTACATTCTTCACGCGCGTCAATCGTCTTCCTTCTCCGTCGGCGGAATCGCGGCCCAGACCCGTTCAACGGTTCGGCGGTCGGCGTTCAACCCCAACCGCACCCGCATGCCGGTCTTCAGCTCGGACAAAGATGAAAGCTTACCTGTCAGCTTGACCGGAGCGGTCTTCGCGACATCGAATGCCAGATCGACCTTGCGTTCATCGCCGTCGTCACCGCCGATTTCGAACGTGACCACCAGCAGTCTCTTTTCTCCATCGGCGGAAGCGACCCGGCCGATCGGGAAGCCCCGCTGGCCCGCCACGTCCACGGCCTGAATCCGCGACTTGTCGATATTCCACTTGAACTTGCAGGTCTGTCCCGGCTGGATGTCGTCCAACCCGGCTTCAAACTGGTCGAGGCGGACGGCCACATCCGTTTCCAGCGTCAGACTTCGGGTCGATTCTTTATCGTCATCATCCTCGTCGGCGATGGTAACTGTCCTGGCCGATGCATCGATCGCGGTCACCTTGGAATTGATACTCGGCCAGGCGACGGTCATGCTGGTAATTCGTTCGCGGTTCGGGGTCAGTTCCGCTCGAGCGACCATCCCCGGTTTAATCTGAGCCGTGCTCACAGGTTTCCCGCCGAAAGTCAGCGTTGCCTTCGGATCGAGCACCAAAGAAACATCTTTCTCGACGTCGTCGATCTCAGTGCGAACGACGAGCACACGGTCCGTTTCGCTGTAGCTCGCGATGGCCCCTTCTATTACAGGCTTTTCCGGTTTTTCACCCTCTTCTTCGTCGAGATGTCGAACCAACTGGCGATCCGCGGGCGGCCGCTGCGCGGGGCCGCCGGCCGCCAGCATCGTCACTCCCACGGCAGCCATCACAAGACAAACGGACATGCCGGCGCAGAGTTTCACGTTGTTCCAGTACATTGAATTCAGAACCTCCCGAGCGATGATGGTGGATGGATCAGCTGAGTTGCCGCCCTGCTGAAAAAACGCGAGTGCCTGGCGGGCCACGTTGTTCGCCTTCGCCGAAGAGACCGACGCCGACGCCGCGAACACAATCACAGCCGGAACGGCGATGCCCCGCTCGCCGAGCCGCTTGCGGAGCAGCGCCCGGCCGCGATAAAGCCGTGCACGAGCGGCCCCTTCGCTGATGCCCAGTTCGCGGGCCGCCTCTTCGGTGGTGCGTTCCTGAAGACAACATAACGACACAATCGAGGCATACCTACCCGGCAACCGGCAGATTTCCGCGTCGATGGTCTCGTTCAGTTCTTCGTTCATTTCTATCTCGATTGCCTGGGTATCAACCGTCAACGATCTCTCGCGACACGCCAGACGTGCCTTTCGGCCGCGAACTTTCATCGCGACGCGCAACGCAGTAGCGTGCAGCCAGGGACCAACGGTCGAGTGCCATGAAATCGAGCCGGCCTTGCGGGTCAGGATCAGAAACGTCGCCTGGAATGCGTCATCGACGTCCGCCGATCCGCGTAGTACACGCCGACAGACGCCATCGACGAGAGGCCCGTGCCGGCGGACGATTTCCGCGAACGCAGCCTCGTCGTGCATTGAGGCGAACGATTGCAGCAAATCGCGATCGCTCGACTCCTCGAGTCGGCGAGAACACGCAAGGCGTTTGATCGCCCCGATGGTCGTATCCCAGACAGCCATCGTCATCCGGCAACTCCTGCGGTGGGCGGCAACGGGGATGAATGCCCGCACGATGGCACATGCGCACGGTTATTATCGAAATTCCGCAGGCGATGACCGGGGGACGCCGCCGTTCAAGACGACGCCCCTTCATCAGGCACGAGCACGGCACGCAGCTTCCTGAGCGCTCGGAGGTAGCGCATCGAAGCGGCCGCTTCAGTCAGGCCCAGCGATGCGGCGACATCCTGATTCGAAAGTTGCTCGTGGTGCCGCATCAGAATGATGTCGCGATCGTCGTCGGCCAACTCCTGCATGGCGGCTTCGAGCCGGCGCTGCAGTTCGTGGTGAATTGCAGCCGACGCAGGCGTCTCTTCACCGTCGACGAGCTGGGCGGCCAATTGAATTGATGATTCATCCGCCCAGGCGGGGCGCTGCAGCGGCTGCTCCTTGTCGATGCTGCGTCGCTGTGCCTGCCGATGCCGGCGGTGGGTGTCGATGATGCGATCCTGCGCGAGATGCCGCAGCCAGAGATGAAACGGCATTCCCGGCGTACGCAGGTACTCCGTCAGCCGCTGATTGGCTTCTAGCAGAACATCCTGAACGATGTCGCTGGCATCGACGCGACGGGCCAGCACCGGGTCGAGCCGCAGGCCGATGACACGCCGCAACGGCTCGCGAAACTCGCCGAGCAGGCGTTCCACGGCCGCATCGCCACCGGCGCGGGCGTCGTCGAGCATTTCCCTGGTTCGATCCGCATCTGGCCACATGCAGGCATTGTAGGCGAAAATCGTTACTTCGACTCGGTCGCCAGCTTACCGATCGCTTCCGATTGTTTCGTCCAGCGTTCGGCCAGTTCGCGCACCTTGGCCGGCTGTGCCTCGGCCAGGTTCTTCGATTCTGATCGATCATCGGTCAGGTCGTACAGCTCCCACGGTGCCTGTTTGCCGGACGCCACGATCTTCCAGTTGCCGACGCGCAGGGCGCGGTTGCCTTCATGCTGCCACCACAGCGAATCGCGCTCGATGGTCACATCGTTCGCAAAAGCCGGCAGCAGGCTCTTGCCCGGGGCGTGCGGCACGGGCGCGTCCTTCCATGTCGCGAACGGCTTGCCGCCGGCAACGTCGAGGATCGTCGGAACCAGATCAATCACGTGGGCCGGGGACTGCCGTAGTTCACCGCGAGCTCTGATGCCGGCGGGCCAATGCACGATGAACGATGTCGAGATGCCGCCTTCATGCACCCACGTCTTGTGCCTGCGGAACGGTGTGTTGCACATGCCCGACCAGCCGGGGCCGATGCTCAGGAACGTGGCCCCGGTGCCGCACTCGGCATGCGGGTCATGCCCATCGCCTCGGACCATGATCTCGGCACTCGCGCCATTGTCGGACAGGAAGATGACCAGCGTATCGTCCATCGACTTCATCGCCTTCACCTGTTCCAGCACCCTGCCGATTTCGCGATCCATCCGATCGACCATCGCGGCATGCACGGCCATTTTGCACGCCTGAAACTCGCGTTGTTCGGGCGACATGTCCTTCCAGGCCTTCGGTAATGTCAACTCGTCGGGGCCGAGCTTCTTCACCTGTTCGGGAATCGCGTACGGCGGGCCCTGCTCACGCTCGATCGCGCCCAGCGTGGTGCCGCCGATCTTCTGCTTCTGCATCCGTTCCCAGCGCGCATCGCGCAGGGCATCCCAGCCGCCGAGGAACTTCTTGCGGTACTTGGCCACATCCTCGGCCGGGGCCTGCACCGGGAAGTGCGGGGCCGTGAAAGCGACAAAGCTGAAGAACGGCTTGCCGGCATGCGACTCGGCATGTTCCTTCAGGTGCCGGATCGCATGATCGGCGATCGCAGTGCTGGAGTAGTAGTTGTCCTTCGCCGTCATGGCCGGCAACGGCTTGTCGTCTTCGGTGTGCTTCTTCGGCGTGAAGTGGTTGTTGTGATCTTCAAGGCTGTACGAGCGTACGAAGCCGTTGTCGAGCGGCTTGCCGTCGACATGCCACTTGCCCGAGTGATACGAGCGATACCCCAACGGGGACAGCATTTCGGGCAGCAGCCGAGCCCATTCGGGCCGGGTGCCCTGCCCCCCGCTCTTGATGCCCGGGACCGAGTCGCGCCGTACTTGCTGGGCATAGTAACCGGTCAGTACGGCAGCGCGCGTCGGCCAGCAGCGGGCGGTGTTGTAGAACTGGGTGAAGCGCAACCCATCGGCCGCCAGGCGATCAAGATTGGGTGTTTCGATTTCACCACCGTAACAGCCGGCATCTGAGTAGCCCATATCGTCGGCGAGGATCAGCACGACGTTCGGACGGCGCGGCGGATCGGCGGCGGTGGCAGAATTGCCGATGAACAAGGCGATGGAGAGAATCGCGTAACGCATGACGGCCTCCGGATGGTGATGGGAGTCAGTGTATCACCCTGGATCGCCGCAGAAGCAAAGAACATGAACCACGAATAAGCCGAAGAGCACGGATCTGGAAACGACAGATGGTAGTCGGGTTCTGATTCGTGCAATTCGGCTTATGCGTGGTTCAACCTCTTCTTCACGCGGCCGGATTTGGCATGATTTGTCGGCCACGGCCCGGAGGCTCTGCGCAGGGGTGCGAGTCCGGTGCGACTGGTGTTGTCGGGTATGCGCTCCCTGCCGCAAAGCCTCCGAGTCGCGGCTAACAACTGCGATCTTATTTCGGTTTCGGCGGCGGGCCCTTGCCGCCCTTGCCGGTGCCGCCGTCCTGCGCGATCGCGGCCTCAAGCTTCGTTGACAGCGCCTTCAATTCATCCACGGTAACAACGCCATCGTTGTCGGCGTCTGCTTCGATGAACAGGCGATGCAGCCTTCGATCGGTCAGTTGCTCCTTCGTGAGTTTGCCATCCTTGGCCGAGTTGAACGACATCATGTAGTCGACCAGCGTCGACTTCGGTGCCTGGCCGAACGCGCTGGTGCCAATCAGCATCGCGCAGCAGGCCATCAGGAACATGCGCATGGGGTTCTCCGTGGTGGGTTACTTCTTGCGTTCGCGCGATTCGTCCGGCGTGAGGCCGACGACGATGTCGTATTCGGCCGTCAGCTCGCCGATCTTCGAGCCCTTCATCGGCTTGAAATCCGTTGTCAGCAGTTCACGCTGCAGCGGATCACGCACGGCCAGGAAGATGCCATCCTTCTTGTTGCCGGCATGGCCGTTGATGAAGAACTGGCTGGTCAGCAGTTCGCGATCGCCCTTTTTCACCTTGAAATGGACGTGCGGGGCGGGCCGACCCGGATACGGCACCGGCTTGATGGTGCGGAAGCGGTAGTTGCCTTTCGCGTCGGTCGTGAACCGGCCGAAGCCCTGAAAGTTCTTGTCCTGCTGAGCCTTCTTCGGGCCGCTGTCGCGCGTGTGCAGATAGACGGCATTGGCGTCGCAATGCCAGATCTCGACAACGGCATCCTTGATCGGCTCGCCCGATGCGCTCAGGACGCGCCCCGTCAAGTGCGTCACTTCGCCGATGGCGGGCGTTATCGAGTTGTTGATGATGATCAGGTCGTTGTCCTGGTCAAGTGGCAGTTTGTCGGGGTAGAACGGCCCTTCAGTCAGCTTGGGCGTCAGTGCCAGTTGCTCTGCGAAAGCGCCGGGTACCGTGAAGAACGGCACCGCCCCGAGACTGACAGCCAGCGATCCGAAGAAGACCCGGCGATCCAACGATGTGGTCAACGTGCTCACGTGACGCCTCCTGTTCCACAGAAATGTTTGGGCTGCTGAAGTGTAAACGGGCGAGCGTGAGAGTGACATGAGAAAAAGAGAACGCTACATCGTCCTGACCAGGGCCGCCAGTTGATCAGCACAGATGTCCCAGCCGGTTTCCAAGCCCATCTGCTCATGCGCCTTGCGGTCTTCCACCGACCAATGGCGAACAAGGGCCGTATAGCGCGTCTTGCCGTCGACCGGCTGGAACGTGATGATCGCCGTCTTAAACGGCTTCTCCGATGGATCTCAGGCGCACGTGTACGCGTCGGTGACGACGAGCTTGTCGTTCAGAACCACTTCGAGGTAGATGCCGCGATTGGGGGAGCTCCTGCCCTTCAGGCGACCGCATGACGATGACGTTCGATCCACCGGTCCGCACATCAGTCTCGGCGGCCGCGATCGTCCACGGCGCGGGCGTGAACCACTTCACGATCAGGTCCGGTTCGGTCCAGGCGAGGTAGAGTTTGCCGGGCGTGGCGTCGATGATGCGGGTGAGCGTGAGTTCGCGATCAGTCAGAGTGTTTGATGGCATGATGGTCGTCCCTGTGTTTCGGTCGGAATGAAAGCGTCCTTAGAATGCTGCTCAAGGCGTCCGCAACAACTTCTCCCACGACTTCCCTGTGCTTGCAACGTCAAACAGGCGATCCGGACGATCGAGGTCAGTAATCGATGCAATCGGCGACTCCACGATCGCATCGGGAGGCCCGAAAAAATCGTCGCCCCAGCTTCAGAAGATATCGCTGACCCGCCTTGATCTGGCCCTACAGTTCGCCAAGACGTTCGCCCTGTCGTTCCAGCCCACGGCTTCGTCATGTGCAGTCAACACTTCGCCCATGGTTCTGACTCCCCGATAGATTGAGGTTCGCTCGTTTCGTTTAATGCGTAAGCCGGTATGCAATTCGGAATCACCGGTGATGCATCCTGCTGTCAAATCTTTCGTTTCCTTCTGCCGGGCGAGTATCTGAAGTAGCGTACGCTACGCGATTGCAAGCTGACGACATTGAAATACAGGCTCAAGCTACATGACGAGATTGCGAATTGGAGCAGTAAATCAGCCTCGCCAACCTCATAGGCCGAGACATGATGCTTGCATCCGGGAGTTGTTCATGAAAGATGAATCCCCACCTGACTGGCGATTTTGCGTGCGAGAGTGAGAAAATCGTTGTAACAGTCCCGGACGGCTGAAACGTGTGCGCCGATGGCACCATCGGCGGGCTTTAAATGAAACATCGGCTTGTGGGCCTCCATGGCCAGCGGCATCAGCGAGCGGTAATGTTTGAGCATGGCCAGGCAGTAGGGATCATTCGCGGCGGTCGGGGGACTCTCGGGTTCGGCTTCGCCGAGCACGGAAACGCGATACTTCGCGGGGATACGTCGTATCCAGCGTTCGTAAGCCTTCACGGGGCGGGAATCGCGCATGCCGTGCTGCATGACGATGTACCCAAGCGGCGTGATTTCCGCTTTGGGAAGCGACAATTCGGGATCCGGTGCTTTGGTCAATCGTTCTTGCCATTCGCTTCGCCATTGTCGAAGCGTCGGACCGAGATTCTGCAAACCCTGGAGCGAGAAGAGGTCAGCCGCCAAAGGGATGACAACAGCATTTGCCGCAATCAACGCGGCGCGATTCAGAGCACCCAGATTCGGGCCAACATCGATCAGAACGAGATCTGCGTTCCTCTTCTTCGTCGCCAACTCGATGATCCGCCAGAACGCGGTAATGACTCGGAAGGCACGAGGCTTTCGGTCGAGACAATCCGACCACTGGCCGCTCAAGTCATCTTCCGCACGGGAGAGCGACAAATCGCCAGCAAGCAAGCCAAGTTTGCTGTGGATATTTTCGATATGAGGCAACTGAACGTCGCCCGTACCTTCCAGTAGCGGTTTAATTGCGGTGTAGATCGTTTCGGGTTCGGGCACGTCCCAGAGTGTCTCGATGCGATCATCATCGATGAACATTGATGAGAGATTCGCCTGGGGATCCAGATCGACGGCGATCACAGACGCTCCATGTTCGGCGAACATATAAGCGAGATGGTAGACGAGAGACGTTTTGCCGACGCCGCCTTTATTATTGAAGAATGCGATCGTCTTCATGGCCGGGTCCTCACGGTGCCACCGAAGAACATGTCGCCGAATTCAAACTCAGCGGGGGGCGACCCGTTCGTCGCCAATGCGGTTTGAGCTCGTTCAACTCCGCGTCCAAATCGATTAACGAAGCCGAGGGTTTTCATCGCTTCCGCAATCACCGGGTTGCGGTAGCTGGTTTGTCTGGGAAAATTAGCGGGCGTTGCGAGACCATAGAGCGGGCCGGGACTCTGGATTTCTATGCGATCTTGGAACTGCAGAATGCGGATATAGCTTGGCTGGTCGTAGGCGCGGTGGAGTACGGCGTTCATGAAAAGTTCGCGAAGTGCCATGGGGGGATAATCATAGACCGTCGTTTCGCGCAACGCCGAAGTTGGTACCGGATGGGCGGTTGGCAGTTCTTTTGCAAATCGATCCAGATCGCGGAGTATGCTGAGGAGATCGCCATGAAACTCCCGGTTGTTGAGAATTTCCGCACCCATGTCGACACCGTCGTATCGGACGTACATGACAAAGGCAAAATTAAGGTAGAACTCAACATTCTTTCCGAAAAGCAGCAACCCGGAGTTCGTCGGGCAGTTTCGCTGCAGGTCGAAAAAACGCAGCGAAGCGAGTTAAATCTCAATACCTCGGCCATTCTCCGCGATGATTTCGGGATCGACGGCCAACGGCCGGTAACCCGAGGTGAACAAGTCCAATGCCAAGTCGTTGAGCGAACTGCCCGGACATGGTTGTGAGTCAAATGGCAACGTATTGGAAACTCGCCGTTCCGCGAGCAGGCGTTCCTCGGTCTCGTTAGCAATACCTTTGCGTGGACCGCGGCGGATCCAGATTTGGCCTTTGTAACGGACGGGAGGAATCCAAGATGGCTGCACCTCGACCACGGCCAGATCGCCTAAGCCCGAAGACAATGTGATCTTTTCCACGATAATCGCAGGTGCCGGCAGGATGCTACCACTCGTGCCAAGGCCGGAAAGCCATTGCAGTAGGATGTCGGCGACTTGGAGGCCGCTCGGAGCCCCGGATTGATCATGGGCACCGACAATCAGATAACCGGGCAGTTGAGTTCCGGCCATATCGTTGGCGAAAGCGCATATTGCTTGGTAAAACTTGTCAGTATCCGTGGTCGTAATGGTCCGTTCCACACGAACGGATTCCAAGTCTGCGGGCAGTTCGAGGGCTGTGTTCTCATTGCTCATCAATTAACCACTTTGAGC
>Ga0105044_10015948_pt1 | contig 10152 bp, 8 predicted proteins | sample MAT01_FD_78092 | JGI IMG/M metagenome (GOLD analysis project Ga0105044, IMG submission 78092) | Freshwater microbial communities from Lake Fryxell liftoff mats and glacier meltwater in Antarctica - MAT-01 | ecosystem: Environmental > Aquatic > Freshwater > Ice > Liftoff microbial mat | place...
CGGGATCCGCATTGATGCCTTTCAAGAACGGCTCCGCGAAGTGTTGCCCACGGAACTCAAGGCGTGGCTCCGCGAACAATGGAAAACCGACGGCGTTCCCGAACCCGAGTGGGCCGCCCGCGAAAACGAACTGCGGCTCTCGTTCGAGCCCGGCGATCTCATCAACGAGGTGATGAGCTTCGGTAGCCCCACCCAAGTGGAAGTGCAAATCAGCGGCAACAACCTGCCCGCGACCTTGGCCGCGACCAAACGGCTGCACGAGAAGCTCAAACAGGTGCCAGAACTCCGCGACCTGCAAATGCAACAACAACAGAACTACCCCACGATCGACGTCAACATCGATCGCGCCCGGGGCGGCTCGATGGATCTCAATGTTCGCTCGATCACCAACTCTCTGATACCGAGTACCTCGTCGAGCCGATACGTCGCGCCGAACTACTGGAACGACCCCAAGTCCGGGCAAGCCTACATCGTTCAGGTTCAGATTCCCCCGCCCCAGATGAACTCCATCGACGAACTCGGTCAAGTGCCGATTCGTGGGATGGCGGGTGGCATCCTCGGCATGGGTGTTTCCTCCCCCGTTATGACGACCTCCGATTCGATGCCATTGACCGGCTTTTCGGGCGGCACCGGGAAGTTGCTCCGCGACGTGGCCACCCTGAAAGCGACGACCACGCCCGCCGAGATCGATCGGTACAACATGCGACGCTACCTCAGCCTCGCCGCAAACGTGAAGGATAAAGACCTCGGCAAAGTCGGCCGCGGGGTGCAAGCCGCAATCGCCGAGGCCAAGCGCGAGATCATCGAACAGAATTACGACGACCAGAAAAAGAAGTTGCCACCCGGCCCGGAAGCCGAGGCGAAGTGGAACGCGAGCCGCGATGCCGACCTCGCCGCCGGGAAGTTGCCCGATGGCGTGTTCATCGACCTCCGCGGCCAACTCACCACGCTCGCCCAAGTGCAATCGAATTTGACCGTGGGTTTGGCCGTCGCCGTCGTGGCGATCCTGCTGCTACTCGTCGGCTACTTCCAATCGTTCAAACTGGCGTTTATCGCGTTGGCGAGCGTACCCGCCACTTTGTGCGGCGTCGGAATCATTCTCACGCTCACCGGCACAACGTTGAACCTGCAATCGTTCATGGGGGCGATCATGGCCATCGGCGTTTCGGTGGCGAACGCCATTCTCGTGGTGAGCTTCGCCGAAACGGATCGGCTGAAACACGGCGATTCTCGCCGGGCGGCGATCACCGGCGGAACGTCGCGGTTACGGCCCATTCTCATGACGAGTTGTGCGATGGTCGCGGGAATGTTGCCGATGGCATTGGGCTTGGGCGAAGGCGGGGATCAAACCGCCCCGCTCGGCCGGGCCGTGATCGGCGGACTCGTGGCTAGCACCTTCGCCACGCTCTTCGTACTGCCGACGCTCTTCACCCTCCTGCAACGCAATGCGAGCCGCAAAACCGCCTCGCTGAACCCGGACGACGCCCCGGACGCCGACGAAGCCAGCGGCCGCATGACCTATCCGTAATGGGGCAATCACTCCCGTCGCTGACGCTCGGAGCTCGCAGGCTGGGTTGGGTGTATTCCTCGGATAAGCCCCACCGAGCCGGAAGCGTGAGCGACGATTGCCAGTCGAATCGTCGCTCACGCTTCCGGCTCGGAAAGTGGAATTGAACGCCAATCGCCTAAAAACCGGCGGGGAAGAAACACCCGATTCCGCCACTCCTACAATACCCGGATGCCCACCGCCGCCGAATATTGGATCGAACGCACCACGCAGGCCATCGATGGCTACACGGAAACGCTTCGCCGCCAAGTGGTGGCGACGCTGCTGAAGCCGCGGACGCCGATCCCCGTCGAAGAACTCACCGCCCGAATTTTGGGCACGCTCACCAACGCCCCGGTGATCGACCGGCGACTGCGCGAACTTTCCCCCTCCTCGCGGTGGATCCTCACCGTGATGGGCCGCACCCGGCAACCCCGCTGGACCGTCGGCCAACTCCTCACCATCCTCGCCTCCCTCGGTTCGACCGACGGCCTCACTCCCATCCGAGCGTTGTTCGAGTGCGGATTGCTCTGTCCGGATCGCCCCGCGAATGCGGAGGAACTCCCGGCATTCGAGCCGTGGTTGGCATCGTCGGGCATTCTCGAAGCGAAGTTGTTCGCACTTCCGGGGGTGACGGCGCGGGCCAGGGGGGAAGAACTTCCACTGCCGGAACTCGCCGCCGTGGAAACTGAACCCGGGGCGACGCCGCGCGTTGCCGATGGCTTGGAGTGGCCGTTGCGGTTGGCGGTGGTCGAGCAAGTCGTCGCGGGGGTGCCCTTCCGAACGACGCAGTCGAACGCATTGTTCAAACGCGATCTCCAACGGATCGAATCGAACGAAATCCTCTCGCAAACGCCATCGGATCATCTGGTGCCGATCCGCGATGGCGGGATACTGGCATTGTTTTGGGCCGCGGCGGTCGGCCGCCCGGTGATCGAAGGGGACACGCCCAACGACACTCCCCGCGAAACGTCCCACTCGCTGATCGAAACGCTCATGGAGTTGGCCGCGGCACTGCCGCACGTCGAAGTGTGGGATCCGCTGAAAGGTTACAGCGTACCGGATTTCAACGGGCTTTCGCCGTTCCCTTCTTCGGCCACGCTCGCACTCTTGATGTTGGGTACGGTGCCGGAGGAACGTTGGGTGGCCCCCTCGGAAATCGCGGAATGGCTCTGGGCACACCATCCCGCATGGTCGGGTACGCTTTCTCCCGAGGTTCAAAAGAACCGCGGAACCGAGTGGGTCGAAGCGTTGTTGCTGGGGCCGTGCTACACGCTGCGGTTGGTGGAAGCGTTGCAAAATTCGGAAGGCCCCGCGGCGGTTCGCCTCAGCGATCTCGGCAGGCACCTCCTGTGCAACGGGCCGAAGCCGCCGGAGCCGCCGAGCTTCCCGCAATCGCTCTTGGTTCAACCGAACGCCGAGTTGCTGGCGTACCGGCAAGGGTTGAATCCGTCGCTCATCGGCAAGTTGACCCGCATCGCCAAGTGGAAATCGCTCGGCCCGGCCTGCATGCTCGAACTCACGCCCGAACAAACGTACGCCGGTTTGGAATCGGGCCTCACGCTGGCCGGGATCATTCAAACGTTGAACCAACACGGTTCGCGGCCGGTACCGCCCGCCGTGGTCGATTTGTTGCAGCGTTGGGCGAACAAGCGGGATCGTATCAGCGTGTACGCGTCCGCCACGCTCGTGGAATTCCAATCCTCCGCCGATCTCGATAGCGCCATCAGCCGGGGAGTGGTCGCCGCTCGGGTGACGGATCGAATCGGTATTTGCTCCGACGGGGCCGACCCCGATTACCGGGCGCTGCGATTGATCGGCAACCGGGATTACGAATCCCAACCGAGCCGCTGCATCACCGTGGCCGACGACGGCGTCACGCTCACGGTGGATACCGGGCAATCGGATTTGTTGTTGGAAGCCGAGATCGGCCGACTCAGCGAACCGGTACTCGGCGACCCCGCCGGATTGCGGCGCTTCAGGCTCACCCCGGAAAGCTTGCGCAAGGCGGCGGCCCACGGTTGGAAGCATTCGGAGATCGACGATTGGTTCACCCAACGCACCGGGGAAGGGCTGCCCGCCGCCGGGCAACTGTTCCTTGAAGGGCCGAATCTGCCCGCGTCGCGGATTTCCAAACGGCTCGTGGTTCAAGTTCCCGAAGAAGAGATCGCCGACGGGTTGATGCAATGGCCGACCACGCGGGAGTTCGTCGAGGAACGCTTGGGGCCGACGGCCTTGGTGATCCAAGAGAGCAATTTGCCGAGGTTCGCGGAAGTGCTGGCGGAACTCGGGGTGAAGTTGCTCGGCGACGAATAATCTTTCCGAGCGGGAAGCGTCAGCGAAGATTGCCCGTCGAATCGTCGCTGACGCTTCCGGCTCGGAAACTATTTCGTCGCACCCGGCTGGCCGATGCATTCGGGCATTGCCGGAACGCAGCGCACTACAATACAAAGAGTTGAAACAATCTCCGCAACGGGATCTCCGCGTTGGCGACGCCGCTCCACCAGATCGATTACGCCAGCCTCACGGATGTGGGGATTCGCCGCAGCCACAATCAGGATGCCTGCGCGACACAACCCGCCCCGGACGATGCGGTATTCCTCAGCCACGGTCACGTCTTCGTGGTCGCGGACGGCATGGGCGGTCACGCGGTCGGTGAAAAGGCGAGTGCGAAGGCAATCCGCGATATTCCCCTGACGTACCAGAAGTACGTGACAACGGAAGGGCCGCGGGCCGCGATCCGCCGGGCCATCACCGAAGCCAACGCCGCGATCCATCAAATCGGCCAGAACAATCCGGAATTCAAAGGCCTCGGCACCACCGGTTCGGCGCTCTTCATCCGCAAGGAAGGGGCGTGGGTCGGGCACGTCGGCGATAGCCGCGTGTACCGAATTCGATCCGGCAAGGCGCAACAACTCACGTTCGATCATTCCTGGGTATGGGAAATCGCCCGGCGCCAAGGCGTCGATCCGGACGAGTTGGGGGATTTCAAAAAGAATGTGATTATCCGATCCCTCGGGCCGGAAGCCGAAGTGGAAGTGGATATCGAAGGGCCGCACCCGCTGGAACCGGGTGATGCCTTCATCCTCTGCAGCGATGGACTGACGAACCACGTGAAGCCGGATGAAATCGGCGTCGCCGTGGCGGCGTTCGATCCGAAGGAAGCCTGCGATTTCCTCGTGGCCTTGGCGAACTTGCGCGGTGGTTCGGATAACATCACGGCGCTGATTGCGAAAGTTGCGGATGATAACGCGACCGCGAATGCCTCACCGCGAAAAGGCGGCATCGCCGGGCTGTGGAAGCGTTGGAGCAAAAGGGTGCCTTGGCCGCTCACCGCTCTCGGGGCAGGTGCATTCTTGGTGGTGCTTGCCTTGCTGATGAGTACAGAGGCGATTCCGGGAGCGACCGGGTTGTTCGCGTTAGCGGCTTTGGCCACGATCGCCGGGTTGATCGGTTTGGTCGTTCAAATGAAGAGCAAAGTGGAAGCGGGTTCGGATTTGGACGAAGACGCGGAACGCGTGTTGCAGATTTATAAAGAGCATTCCTTCGCCATTGGCCCCGAAATGAGCATGCGCTTCGCGGAGGATGAAGCTTTGGCGGTGAAAACCGCCGAGGAAGCCGGGGTGGAATTCGATCGGAAAGCCTACCAGATGTTCGCGGACACCGCGGCGGCGAGTGCGAAGTCCGGCGATTGGCCCACCGCATTCCGAGCGCGTTGTCGGGCGCTACTCACCGTGGCGTTGCCGCTGAACAAGAGCCACCGCAAAGAAGAATCCTTCAAGCCGAATTGGACGACGCCGAACCGTACAGCAAGCTGATGTAAGGGAATCGTATCACGATGACACCGCCGAACGCCCGAATGCCCGTGAAGCTGCACCGCCGCGTGTGCCTCATTCTCACGGAAGATGCCCTGCTCGCCGAGGAAGTGCTCGCCCGCAAAAAGCTCTCGGCGGAAGTGTTGGGAAGGCTATCCGACCGGGCGATTCTCGTCCGCCCCGGCCGGGTGGATGTGGTGTTGGACGAACTGAAAAAGATGGGCCACGCCCCGCAGGTGATCGCCAAACCGGGGTAAGCGGGAACAGGCGGTTCAATTGGCGGGTGATATCGCGCAACCCCCTGGGAAAAGCGAATCGCATTGCCCCCGGCGCTTTGGGTGATTGCAAGTGTCGGGCTTACGCGGAAAACGACCGTGTTCCCGAACCGAGATGCGGGATTCCGGAAAGGGAATTGCGAACGAAGAATTCAGTGAAGGCGGTGGGGATCGAACCCACGACCCGCAGATTAAAAGTCTGCTGCTCTACCGGCTGAGCTACGCCTCCATCACTGATGAAATTATAGTCAAACGCGCCCGCATTTCCACCCTTTCCCCGCGCAACTTGCGGGCAATGCCGATTCCCCGCCGCAGAATCGGCACCCGGCGACGCACGGATCGCATTGCGTTCATGCGTTCCAGTTTCCACGGTCGATTACTCTCAAGACACGACACCGGAAGATGGGTTCGCCCCGACTCGCTTCTCATTTGCCTGCGCCTTTATCGCATTGGATTCCGAGTATGCCGAGCGCAGTTCGATTCGAGCGACCGTTGCTCGTTCTCGCCCATCCGGGGCACGAGATCGGCGTATACGGCTTTCTGGGCCGCCACCGCTGCCCGGTGATGGCGTGGACGGACGGCTCCGGCCGCTGTCGTTGGCCCCGATCGGAATCGTCTCGCCGATTGGTGAAGGGGGCGGGTGCGGAACCGGTGGAACCCTTCGGAATGGTATCGGACATGGCGCTCTACCGGGCGATGCTGGAATCGGATGCTCGCCCGTTCGTGGAATGGTTCGAGTTCGTCGCCGGGCAACTCCGCACGAGTCGAATCACCGATGTGGTGACCGAAGCGGCCGAGGGGTTCAACCCCATTGCGGATGCGTTGCGTTGGATCGTTTCGGCGGCGGCGGAATCGTTGGGCGGGGTGAAGGTGTGGGAGTGGCCGGTGGTCGGCGCCCCGGTGAGCGTGGTGCCGATGGGGGGCGAAGCCTTCGACCTCACGGAATTTGAATTCCACCGGAAGATGAACGCGGCGCACAGTTGCATCGATCTTGCGCCGGAAGTCGATCAAGCCATCCACACCCACGGAATCAGCCGATTCCGCCGCGAAGTTCTCACGCCGGCCTTGCGTTGGTGTTCCCCGCCCGAACCGATGACGCCGCCGCGCTACGAAGCCCACGGCGAGCAACTCGCCGCGGTCGGCCAAGTGAAACGGGCGATCCGCTATGCGGAACACGTGAAGCCGATGCTGGGGAAGATCGAGGAACGTGCGTTCGGCCGCGAGCATGTCGCGGCGGCTTAAAACTCGATCTCGTGCGGCCACGCGGTCGGCACCACGAACACTTTCCCATCGCCGATGCGACCCGTGCGAGCCGCCTTCGCTACTCGCTCCGCCAGTTCCTCGTACTTCTCCTTGGCTACCCACACGCTGATTTCCACCTTCGGCAGATAGGCCATGCTGTACTCGCTCCCCTTGTAGCGATTCAAATACCCCTTTTGCCGGCCGAACCCCTTGGCCTCGCGCACGATCCCGGCTTCCACACCCATCTCTACGCACACCCGCAACACCGCCTCGGCGCGGAATGGTTTCACAACGATGGTGAACTGCTTCATGGGAATCGACTCAAAGCGTGAGATACACATACGCACCGAAGGCGACGGCTACAATCCCGGCGATGCCCGCCAAGAACCACAGTACGTTCCCGGTGCGGCGGGCCAAGGCGAGTGCGGCGATGGTCGCTCCGATTTGGGCGCCGAGCATCGCATAGAAGAAATTCTCGCTGCGGATGCGGTGCCGTTCCGATTGGAAGGTCGAGGTCTTCACGCGCACTTCGTACAGGTAGCCGAGCCAGAAGTTCATGGTCGATTCCGCACGGTAGTGGCGGACGTCCACGTCGGACTGTCGGGCCAGCAAAGCGGTGCGCAACTCTTTCTTTTCCTTCGCGGCCGCTTCCCGCACGGTTTTCGCCTCGGTTTCCCAAGCCTTCTCGACGGCGTTCGCTTCCGTGTGTGCATCGTTGATCGCGGCGTCCAGATCGTAGTCGGCGATCTTACCGGCCAACTTGACAGACTCCTTCTCCGGATCGCGTCGAAGTATCGAATTCAAAGGTGGAATCAGAGTGTCGTACACCGGCGGCGGGTTCGCCTCCGGCGATTGCATCCACTCGCGAATTCGTTCGACAATTCCGGGGGTGGGCGTTTCCGCAATGGGAGTCGTTTCCGGATTACCCGCAACCGCCCGCAACATCGTAGCAGTGTTCTCGGCCATCATCGATCGATCGCGTTTGGAACCGGCGAAGCCCCATTGGCTCCCGGCCTTCGCCTGATCCTGCGCCGCCACGCTGCGCCAGAACATCGCCCGGCTCATCTCGCTGCTGCTCAGCCCGGCGAACGCCGTGGCGATCGCGGTGAGCGCGATGGGCATTGCCGCACCGAGTTTCTGGAACAGCGATTTGGGTTCTTCGTCGGCCATGGGTGGTTCCTCCGATGCCAGTCTATGGCTTGGGAACCCGTCGGGGGTGGCCCGCTTCGTAAAATGGTATCTTTCACTCAATCTTCCCAGCCGAGGCGAACCGTGGCGACCGACCCGCAGCAACCCGCACCCGAAACCAACGATCATGCCGCGGTGCGCCTGGACAAACTCAAACAGATCGAAGCCCTCGGCATCGACCCGTGGGGCCAACGCTTCGACGGCCATCAGGCGATTGCGGATATTCGAGCCTTGGAAGCCGGGCCGTTCGCGGAAGGTTCACCCCCGGGGCCGAAAGTGAAAGCGGCCGGGCGCGTCGTGCGGCACCGCACAGGGGGGAAGTTGCACTTCCTCGAACTCTGGGATCAAACCGGTCGCATTCAATTGATGATCCGAATCAACAAGGTGAACGAAACTGAGTGGAAAGTGCTGAACCTGCTCGACCTCGGCGACCTCATCGGCGTGACCGGCGAATTCGGTCGCACCAAAACCGGCGAACTCACGATCCAAGTCGAGAAGTTGACCTTCCTCACGAAGAGCCTCGAACCGCACCCGAAAGACGTCTTCGGCCTCGGCGACATCGAGTACCGCCTGCGGCACCGCTACCTCGACATGATCTACACGCCCGAGACGCTGACGCGTATCAAGCAACGGGTGAAGATCGTGCGAACGATCCGCAATCATCTCGATGACCAAGGGTACGTGGAAGTCGAAACGCCGGTGTTGCAATCAATCGCCAGCGGTGCCGCGGCGCGGCCATTCGATACGCACCACAACACGCTCGACATCCCGTTGGTGCTGCGCATCGCATTGGAACTGCCGTTGAAGCGGTTGCTCGTCGGCGGGTTGGAAAAGGTGTACGAACTCGGGCGTGTCTTCCGCAACGAGGGCATCAGCAACAAGCACAACCCCGAGTTCACCATGCTCGAACTGTATTGCGCCTACGGCGACCTTTACAGCATCATGGAACTCACGGAAACGTTGCTCGTGGCCTGCGTGGATGCCCTCGGCAACGGCCGCGAAATCCCGTGGGGCGAAAAGACGGTGAACTTCCAACCGCCTTTCGCACGGGCCAAGTATGGCGATTTGTTCTTAGAACATGTCGGCTGCGAGATGCAAGATTTCGAGGCGGTGAAGGCGAAAGCCAAGGAGTTCAAAGTCTTCACCACGTTGAAGAATGCCGCCACGGGCGCACTCGTGGAAAAGGAACGCGATGTTCTCGTGAACGATCTCTTCGGCGAAGTGGTCGAGCCGAATCTGGTCGGGCCGATGTTCGTGTACGACTACCCGGCGGAGTTGTGCCCGCTGACGAAACGCAAGAAGGACGAGCCGCATATCGCCGAACGTTTTGAACTGTACGTCCACGGCATGGAACTGGCGAACGCCTACACGGAGTTGAACGATCCGATCACGCAGGAAGCAACCTTCCGCAAGCAGCTCGTCGGCATGAGCGACGAGGACACCATGGCGAAGATGGACGACGACTTCGTACGGGCACTCCGCCACGGCATGCCCCCCGCCGGCGGCTTGGGCATCGGCATCGACCGCCTAGTGATGCTGCTGACGAACACGCCGACGATCCGCGACGTGATTTTGTTCCCGCTGTTGCGGCCGGAAGGGAAGTGAGGGGTTGAGGGAAAGCGGACAAGCGGTTAGAATTCCATCAACGAGGAGCATCTCATGAGTACCGTTGTAACACCTTCGCTTTCGCCCCGCGAACTTTTGGAAACTTTACCGCCCGAGTATCGAGTTGAGTTGTTCGAGGAGATGCTCAGGGAGAAATTGGCAACCACTTCGGGGACGGAACCTCGGAAGCCTTGGGTGCCTACCCCGATCACCGCCCCGCCCCATGTGACCCCGGAGTCCAAGGCACGTATGAAGCGAGCTATGGAAACCTTGGATAACGCATTCGATCCCCGCGAGCGTTACAAGAATGAACTCATCGAGGAAGACCGGGACTGAAATTCAGTTCGACGACGATCATTTCTGCAACCTTCCAAAAAATCGGTAGTGGCCTATCAGAGTGTTGACGATTTTAGAATCAACTCTTCGACCGTCCACGGATGATCTTCGATTCCTGCTTTCATCGCCGGGGTCATCTTCAACG